>Ga0247823_10000075_pt1 | contig 72705 bp, 65 predicted proteins | sample 13C_PalmiticAcid_2_FD_192426 | JGI IMG/M metagenome (GOLD analysis project Ga0247823, IMG submission 192426) | Soil microbial communities from agricultural site in Penn Yan, New York, United States - 13C_PalmiticAcid_Day30 | ecosystem: Environmental > Terrestrial > Soil > Agricultural land... | reverse complement strand
CCGCCCAACCCCCGCCCCATGCCCCTGACCTCCAACCAGATCCGAGCCCTGCTGTGGGCCTCGATCGCGGTCGTCATCTGGCTGCTGCTTTCGCTGCTGGCCCCCGTGCTGATGCCCTTTCTGCTGGCCGCGGTGCTGGCCTATGCGCTGCACCCGCTGGTGGAGCGCCTGCACGGCAAGGGCGTGCCGCGCTGGCTGGGCGCCGGCCTGGCCATCACCCTGCTGATGATGGTGCTGCTGGCGGTGCTGCTGCTGATCGTGCCCGTCATCACCAAGCAGGTGCCGCTGCTGCGCGAGCAGGTGCCCGAGCTGCTCAACCGGCTCAACGCCTGGCTCACGCCGCTGGCCGGGCGCTTTGGCGTGAGCCTGTCGGTGGACGTGAGCCTGGTGCGCGGCTGGCTGACCAAGCTGGTGTCCGGTCATGAGGGCGAGATCCTGGAGAGCCTGCTGGCGTCCCTGCGCATCGGCGGCAGTGCGCTGGCGGCGGTGTTCGGCAACCTGTTTCTCATGCCCATCGTGGCCTACTACCTGCTGCTGGACTGGGACAACCTGGTCGAGCGCACCAAGTCGCTGATCCCGCCGCGCTGGCGCGCCAGCGTGCAGAGCTTCCTGGACGAGACCGATGCGGTGCTGGGCCAGTACCTGCGCGGGCAGCTGCTGGTGATGGGCGTGCTCGCGGTGTTCTACACCGTGGCACTGGCGCTCGTGGGCCTCGACCTGGCGCTGCCCATCGGCGTGTTCACCGGCCTGGCCGTGTTCGTGCCCTACCTGGGCTTCGGCCTGGGCCTGGTGCTGGCCCTGCTGGCCGCGCTGCTCGAATTCCAGACCGTGCTGGGCGTGGCCCTGGTGGCCGCCGTGTACGGCGTGGGCCAGGTGGTGGAAAGCCTCTACCTCACGCCGCGCCTGCTGGGCGAGCGCATCGGCCTGCACCCGATCGCCGTCATCTTCGCGCTGCTGGCCTTTGGCCACCTGTTCGGCTTCGTGGGCGTGCTCATCGCGCTGCCCGCCAGCGCGGTGCTGCTGGTGGCGATCCGCCGCCTGCGCCGCAGCTACATGGCCAGCGCGCTGTACCTGGAAGGCCCGCGCGCGGCGGTGCCGGAAAGCTCCGAGGCATGAGCACCGCCGGACCCACTCCTCCCATGCGCCAGATGGCACTGGACATCGGCTTCGCGCCGCTGCCCACCCTGACCAACTTCGTGGGGGCCGGCAACGAGGCCGCCATCGAGCACCTGCGCCTGTGGACCAACAACCCCCTGCGCTCGCCGGTGCCCACCTTCCTGTGGGGCGAGAGCGGCAGCGGCAAGACGCACCTGCTGCGCGCGGTGCGTGAGGCGCTGCGCGAGCAGGGTGGCCGCGTGGGCTGGCTGGACGCCACCGTGCTGGACCCGACCGAGTTCGACGACCAGTGGGACGCGGTGCTGCTCGACGATTGCCACCTCTACACCGCGGCCCAGCAGGCCGCAGCCTTCAACTGGTTCGTCAACGCGCAGAGCCCGGCGCACGGCGCCTCGCGCTGGGTGCTGGCGGCGGCGACCTGCCCGCCGGCCGATCTGCGCCTGCGCGAGGACCTGCGCACCCGCCTGGGCTGGGGCCACGTGTTCCAGCTGCAGGCGCTGAGCGAAACCGAACGCCGCGCCGTGCTGCGCCGCGCGGCGGACGACCGCGGCGTGTTCCTGAGCGACGAGGTGATGGACTTCATGCTGCGCCGCTTCTCGCGCGACCTCTCCAGCCTGATGATGCTGCTCGATCAGCTCGACGCCTATGCGCTGCGCACGCAGCGCGCCATCACCATTCCCCTGATCAAATCCATGCTGGAAAACGAATGAGATTGGCCCTCTTCGACCTGGATCACACCCTGATCCCGCTCGATTCCGACTACGCCTGGGGCGAGTTCACCGTCTCGCTCGGCTGGCGCGACGCCCAAGGTTTCTCCCAGTCCAACGCCGGCTTCTATGCCGACTACAAGGCGGGCACGCTCGACATCCACCACTACGTGCGCTTCGCCATCGAGGCGGTGCGCGAGCACGGCATGGCGGTGTCGCAGAAGGCGCACGAGCGCTTCATGCGCGAGGTGATCGAGCCCGCCATGCACGAGCCCGCGCGCGCGCTGCTGCGGCGCCACCAGGCCGCCGGCGACACGGTGGTCATCGTCACCGCCACCAACGAATTCGTCACCCGCCCGATCGCCCGGGCCTTCGGGGTGGACGAACTGATCGCGATCGAACTCGAACGCGACGCGCGCGGCGAACCCACCGGGGCCATCCGGGGCACGCCGTCGTTCCGCGAGGGCAAGATCGCCCGTGTGGAACAATGGCTGGCCGCACGGGGACTGGACTGGTCGCGCGTGCAGCACAGCACTTTCTACAGCGACTCCATCAACGACCTGCCGCTGCTGGAAAAAGTCAACGAGCCCGTGGCCACCAACCCGGATGCCCGGCTCCGCGCCATTGCCCTCGAGCGGGGCTGGCGCACACTGAACCTATTCGAATGATCAAGAAATTCATCGATCGGCTGCTGGGTAAGTCCAGCGCCCCTGCCGGCCGCCGTGCCAACCCCTTCGGCAAGCGCGAAGACGTGCCGGCCAGCGTGCACGGCATCGACCGTTCGCTGGTGGACCAGCGCGCGCTGGACGTGGTGCACACCCTCAAGCAGGCCGGTTTCGAGGCCTACCTGGTGGGCGGTGCGGTGCGCGACCTGCTGCTGGGCCTGCGGCCCAAGGACTTCGACGTCGCCACCAGCGCCACGCCCGAGCAGGTCAAGGGCCTGTTCCGCCGCGCCTTCATCATCGGCCGGCGCTTCCGCATCGTGCACGTGATCTACGGCCGGGGGCGCGAGCACGAGGTCATCGAGGTCTCGACCTTCCGCGCCTACATGGACAACGCCGCGGCCGAGCAGGTGGCGGGCAACGAACGCACCAGCAAGGGCGAACTCGCGGGCATGAAGCACGCGGTGGACGCCAGCGGGCGCGTGCTGCGCGACAACGTCTGGGGCCCGATCGAGCAGGACGCGGCCCGGCGCGACTTCAGCATCAACGCGATGTACTACGACCCGGAAACGCAGACCGTGGTCGACTTCCACCACGGCATCCGCGACGCCAAGAAGCGCACGCTGCGCATGATCGGCGACGCCGCCACACGCTACCGCGAAGACCCGGTGCGCATCATCCGCGCCGTGCGTTTCGCCGCCAAGCTCAGCGGCCTGGGTTTCACCTTCGACGCCAAGACGCTGGCGCCGCTGGCCTCGTCGCACACGCTGCTGGCCGATGTGCCGCAGAGCCGCCTGTTCGACGAGATGCTCAAGCTGCTGCAGACCGGCCACGCGCTGGCCAGCATCGAGCAGCTCAAGGCCGTGGGCCTGGGCACGGGCATCTACCCCTTGCTCGACATCGTCGTGCAGCGCGCCGACGACGATTTCGTGAAGCTGGCCCTGCAGGACACCGACCGCCGCGTGAGCGAGGGCAAGCCGGTGGCACCGAGCTTCCTGCTGGCCTGCGTGCTCTGGGCCGACGTGCGCAAGGCCTGGAACCAGCACCTCACGCCGCGCCCGAACCAGCGCCCGCCCGCGCCCTTCGCGGCCCTGCAGGCGGCGGTGGACGACGCCTTCGAAGCCCGCATCGGCGACGTGTCGGGCCGGGGCAAGCTCGGCGCGGACATGCGCGAGATCTGGATGATGCAGCCGCGCTTCGACAAGCGCGTGGGCACCTCGCCGTTCAGCCTGGTCGAGCAGCCGCGTTTCCGTGCTGGCTTCGACTTCCTGCGCCTGCGCGGGCAGGTCGGTGAGGTCGAGGAAGAACTCGCGCATTGGTGGGAAACCTTCAGCACGGCGAGCGACGCCATGCGCGAGGACATGGTGGACGCGCAGCGCCGCGAGAACCTGGCCAAGCCGGGCGCCAGCAAGGCCCGGCGCGTCAAGCGCTCGGACGCGGACCACCCGGCGGCGGCCGCTGCCGAACCGAACGAAGTCGATCCGCGTTTCCGCTCCGTCGAAGGCGACGAGGGTGGGGATGCGCCGTCGGACGACACCCCGCTGGACGAGGGTTCGGCACCGGCCAAGAAGCGCCGCCGTCGCCGCCGCAAGCCCAACGGCGCCGGACCGATCGAAGGAGGCGGTGGTGGCTCGGACGAGGCCGGCGGCTGAGGCCTGCTGACACCACCGTGATGGCCGCGCCGCGCGCCGAGGTCACGGCCCATGTGGCCCTGGGCGCCAACCTCGGGGACGCCGGGAAGGCCTTGCGCGAGGCGCTTGCGGCCCTGGATGCCGTTCCTGGTGTGCGGGTGCAGCGCGCCTCCAGCCTGTACCGCACGGCACCGGTGGATTCCAGCGGGCCGGACTACCTCAACGCCGTGGCCGAGGTCGCCACCACGCTCACCGCGCCCGCCTTGCTCGACGCGCTGCAGGCCATCGAGCAGGCGGCCGGCCGCGAGCGGCCCTACCGCAACGCGCCACGCACGCTGGACCTGGATCTGCTGCTGTACGGCGAGGCCCGCATTCACTCAACGCGGCTCACCGTGCCGCATCCCCGCATGGGGGAGCGGGCCTTCGTGCTGGTGCCTCTGGCGGAGATCGCGCCGCAACTCGTGAGCGCCGCCGCGCTGCGGGCGGTGGCGGGCCAGCGCATCGAAAGCGCGGGTCCGATCGAGGTGGGCGTCCGGCCTTGAAGGAGCCGGGGCCCGATGGCGCGTTTTTTTGCCACCGGCGCGAACCGTTTGCCTCCGTTGCCGCCTCTTAGGGTTTGAGGGTCTTCCTCGGCCAACAAGGAGTGCATGGTGATCTATGTCAAGAATGTCCCGAACTGGGAGCGCGTGGTGCGGGTGGTCATGGGCGCCATGGCCATCGCTTTCGCGGTGGTCAACTGGGGCGTCTCGAACGTCGCCGTGGGGGCCGGCGTCATGGGCGCCGTGCTGGCCCTGAGCGGCCTGGTCGGCTTCTGCCCGATGTGCGCGATGTTGGGCCGCCAGCTCGACAAGAGGGCCTGAGCATGGCGGGCAGCGTGGCGGACCGCGACCACCTCATCCTGGTGGCACAGACCGGCGACCCGGCCGCCATCGCCCGCCTGCTGGCCCTGTGCCAGACGGACGCGCGCCGCTATGCCCACAAGCACTGCCACGCCAGCGACGTCGATGACGCGGTCCAGGAATCCTTGCTGGTGGTCTCGCGAAAGGTCCAAAGTCTCCGGGCGGCCGCGGCGTTCTCGTCGTGGCTGTTCACGGTGATCCAGCGCGAGTGCCGCAAACTGTCGCGCAGCCTGTTCCGGTATGAACCCTTGACCGACGACATCGCCGAAGCGCAGATGCTGGATCGACCGGATGATGCGCTGCGGATCGACTTGGCCCATGCCCTGGAGTCGCTGCCAGCCCACTACCTCGAGGTGGTGCTGCTGCGCGATTTCGAGGAACTGACCATCGCGGAGATCGCTCAACGGTTGAGCGAGCCGCCCGGCGCGGTCAAGAGCCGCCTGCACCGCGCCCGCGAACTGGTGCGCGAGTACCTGCTCGGCGCTGACGCGCCCGCCAAAAGCTGAGCGTGCCGGGCCTCAGGGTGCGAGCCGCTCGCGCAGCCAGCCGCCGTCGGCCTGCGCGGTGTAGCGCAGCCGGTCGTGCAGGCGGCTCTTGCGGCCCTGCCAGAACTGCCAGGTGTCGGGCTTGAGTCGGTAGCCGCCCCAGTGCGGCGGGCGCGGCGGTTTCAGCAGGAACTGCGCGCCGTACTTCGCGGCGTTGGTCACGAGCACCGTGCGGCTCTCGATCACCTCGCTCTGCGGGCTGGCCCAGGCGCCGATGCGGCTGTCCAGCGGGCGGCTGTGGAAGTACGCGTCGCTCTCTTCGTCGCTCACCTTTTCCACCGTGCCCTCGATGCGCACCACGCGCTCGAGCTCGACCCAGTGGAACTGCAGCGCGGCGAACGGGTTGCCCGCGAGCTCGCGGCCCTTGCGGCTCTGGTAGTTGGTGTACCAGACGATGCCGCGTTCGTCGCAGCCCTTGATGAGCACGATGCGCGTGCTCGGGCGCAGGTCCGAGCCCACGGTGGCCAGCGTCATGGCGTTGGGTTCAGGCACCTCGCCACGGATGGCTTCGTTGAGCCACTGGTCGAACTGTTGCAGCGGGTCGGCGTGCGAGGCGGACTCGCTGAGTTCGGCCTTTTCGTAGCTCTTGCGCAGGTCGGCGATGTTCATGCGGGCAGTATAGGAGCGAGGCCCCGGCGGGGCCTTGTGTCGGGTCAATCGGCGAGCGCCAGCAGCTTCTGCAGCGCCCGGTCGTGGATGCCGTGGTGCAGCAGACCCTCGAAGGTCTGGCGCGCGTAGTCCAGCGTGGTGCCATAGCGCCCGCAGGAGCGGGCAAAGATCTCGCGGTAGCGCTCGTCGCTCAGCGTGCCGGTGTAGCTGGGGCTCTGGCGCGAGAGCGTGAAGGCCAGCGCGCGCACGGGGCCCTGGGGCGTGTCGCAATGCAGCCACCTCGGGTCGTAGACCGGGTTGGGCATCTCGCGCGCCCACAGCACCGGCATGAGGGCTTCCACCTGCTCGTGCGGCACTCGCAGCGCCAGGCCGGCGCAGCTGCCGCCGGGCATCAGCGCGAACACCAGGCCCGGGCATTCATACGTGCCCCGGTTGACGCGGCTCCACATCTGCAGGCAGCGGTGGTAGCCGCGCACGCGCGCCGGGCGCTGCTCGGCGGCCTCGAACTCGGGGCGCCAGACCAGCGAGGCGTAGGCGAACACCCAGAGATCGGGCCGCGGCCCCTGCGCACGCCATTGCGCCAGCGTGTCGGCCATCATCTGCGCGCCGTTTCTCAGGGCAGGGTCGTGGAGCGCGCGCGTCCTCGGGGTGTCACGGTCGGCCATTTACAATCTTTGTCGAGTTCTTTCCCATTATTCTTCACGGAGTGTTTCCCATGTCCTCTCAGGATGACGAACCCGAGTACCGCGTTGTGGCGGTGGTGCTGATCAGCGCGATCCTGTTGGCGGTAGGCCTTGCCTTGGGCATGGGCATTTACAAGTCGCGCCAGGCCGCGCCCAGTGCCGGCCCGGCGGCAGCGGTTCCGGTCGCGGCCGTTGTGGCTGTGACCACGGTCACTCCGGTGGGCGATGACGCCAGCGTGGTGGTCGAAAACGGCGTGGTCAAGTTCTATTTCGCGTCCGGCAAGGCCGACTTGGCCGCTGGCGCGCTCGATGCGCTGGGCGAAGCGATCGCCGCGGCCAAGGCCGGCAAGAAGCTGGTGCTGTCGGGCTTTCACGACCTGACCGGCGACCCGGCTTTCAACGCCGAGCTGGCCAAGCAGCGCGCCATCGCCGTGCGCAGTGCCCTGGTGGGCGCGGGCGTGGCCGAAGGCGCGGTGGAACTGAAGAAGCCCGAGCAGACCGCCGGCACCGGCAACAACGCCGAAGCGCGCCGTGTGGAAGTGCTGATCGTGCGTTGAGCTGGCCTGAGCGCCCACGAAAAAGCCCGGCATGCCGGGCTTTTTTTCGTCCAGGCCCGGCAGGCGTTCAACGCAGGCCCTGGCCCGCTTCTTTTTCCGCGCGCTGGATCAGCTCGATCTTGTAGCCGTCGGGGTCGGTCACGAAAGCGATCACCGTGGTGCCGCCCTTGACCGGGCCGGCCTCGCGCGTCACGTTGCCGCCGGCCGCCTTGATCTTCTCGCAGGCCGCGTAGGCGTCGGGCACGCCCAGGGCGATGTGGCCATAGGCCGTGCCGAGTTCGTAGCTCTCGGTGCCCCAGTTGTAGGTGAGTTCGATCTCGGCCTGGGCCGGGTTGCCTTCGTAGCCCACGAAGGCCAGCGAGTACTTGTACTCGGGGTTCTCAGAGGTGCGCAGCAATTGCATGCCCAGCACCTGGGTGTAGAAGTCAATCGAGCGCTGGAGGTTGCCCACGCGCAGCATGGTGTGTAGAAGTCGCATGGGCCTTATTTTGACGGCACTTCAAAGACCAGGCAGGTCGTTGTGGCATGCGCGTACAGCTTGCCGTCGGGCCCCACGATGCGGCCCTCGGCGGTGGCCAGCTGCCGCCCTGCATGGACCACGGTGCCGATGGCGCGCAGCGGGCCGCTCTTGTAGGAGGCCGCGCGCACGATGTTCACGCTGAGTTCCGCCGTCGTGTAGGCCCGGCCCACCGGCATGACGGTGTGCACCGCGCAGCCCACGGCGGAGTCCAGCAGAGTGGCGTACCAGCCGCCGTGCACTGTGCCCAGCGGGTTGTAGTGCTTGAGCTGGGGCTGGCCCTGGAACACGGCCCGGCCTTCACCGATTTCCACCAGCGAGAAGTCCAGCGTATCGGCGATGTGCGGGTAGGGCAGCTTGCCGTCGAGCATGGCCTGCATCTGCTGCATGCCGGTCAGGCCCGCGAGATCGGCGGGGTTGGCCAGGCCCACGCCTGCACCGGCGTTCATGCGGGCCACGACGGCCTCGTATTGCTGGATCCACTGGGCCTGGGTTTCTTCGACGGTCATGGTTCGATTCCTTTTTGTTTGCAGGTACAAATATTGTAGATACAATCGTCTCATGAATGCCGACACCCAGGTGACATCGCCGACCCCGATGGGTTGCACCAACTTCAAGCTGCGCCAGCTCACGCGCCGCGTGACCCAGCACTACGACCAGCACCTGGCCGGCTCGGGGATGAAGATCACGCAGTACTCGCTGCTGACGCACGTGGACCGCCTCGGGCCGCTGGCGCCCGGCGAGCTGGCCCGGCGCATGGACATGGGCGCCTCCACCCTCACGCGCAACCTGCAACCCATGATCGCGGCGGGCTGGCTGGCCCTGGGCGAAGGGGTCGATGCGCGCAGTCGGCTCGTGCACATCACCGACGCCGGGCTGGAGCTGCGGCGCCAGGCGCAACGGCGCTGGAAGGCCGCGCAACTCTCACTCAACGACAAGCTGGGCGTGGCCACCGTGGCGGCGCTGCACGGGCTGCTGGACCAGGGGCTGGCCGCGTTTCACGAGGAAGACACCCATGAAGACTGAAACCTTGACCGCCGCCGCGCCCGCGCGTGCGCCCTATGTGTGGTGGCTGGTGCTGCTGGCCGCGGCCGGGGCTTTCGCGCTGACCATGGGCACGCGCCAGACCATGGGCTTTTTCCTCTCGCCGCTGAACACGGCCACCGGCCTGGGCGTGGGCAGCATCAGCCTGGCGTTCGCCTTTGGCCAGCTCTGGTGGGGGCTCACGCAACCCTTCGCGGGCGCCGTGGCCGACCGCGTCGGCGCCGGGCGCGTGCTGCTCGCGGGTGTGCTGCTGGTGGCGCTGGGCACCTACCTCACGCCGCTGATGACCAGCACCTGGGGCCTGATCCTGGCCATCGGCGTGCTCGCCGCCGGCGGCGCCGGCATGGCCGGGCCTTCGGTGCTGATGGCCGCCACCGCGCGCCTGATCCCGCCCGAACGCCGGGGCATGGCCACCGGCATCGTGAACGCGGGCGGTTCGTTCGGCCAGTTCCTCATGGCGCCCCTGGCCGCCGCGCTCACGCTGGGCCTGGGCTGGGTCGGTGCGCTGCAGGCGCTGGGCCTGATCGTGCTGCTGGCGCTGCCCGCAGCCTGGGTGTTGCGCGGTCCGGGCCCGGCGGCGAAGGCCGGGGCGGCGCCCGCGCCGGTGGCCTTGCCCACCGGCCAGGCAATCCGCCAGGCGCTGAACACGCCGAGCTACCTGCTGCTCTCGGCCGGCTTCTTCGTGTGCGGCTTTCACGTGGCCTTTCTCGCCACGCACCTGCCCGGCGTGGTGGCCGCGTGCGGCCTGCCGGCGCCGGTGGGTGCCTGGGCGCTGGGCGTGATCGGCCTGTTCAACATCATCGGCAGCCTGGCCATGGGCTGGGCCGTGGGCCGCTGGCGCATGAAGTCGCTGCTCTCGCTGGTGTACGCCTCGCGCGCCGTGGCGGTGCTGGTGTTCCTGCTGGCGCCCAAGACCGAGGCCGTGATGCTGACCTTCGCTGCCGTGATGGGCCTGACCTTCCTCTCCACGGTGCCGCCCACCGTGGGTCTGGTGGCCAAGTTCTTCGGCACCGGCAACATGGCCATGCTGTTCGGCATCGTGATGCTGGCGCACCAGGTGGGGGGCTTTCTCGGCGCCTGGCTGGGCGGCCAGGTGTTCGAGGCCACGGGCAGCTACGACTGGGTCTGGTACATCGACATCTTGCTGGCCGTGGGGGCGGCGCTGATCCACCTGCCGATCCGCGAAGCCGTGGTGGCGCGGCCCCGGCCCGCGTGAAGCAGGGCAATGCTCAGACCGGCACGGTGTAGTTCAGCGCCATGCGCCCGCCGTCGACGGTGACGATCTCGCCGGTGACGTAGCTCGCCGCGTCGCTGGCCAGCCAGGCCACCACGTCGGCGATCTCGTCGGGTTCGCCGAGCCGCTTGAGCGGCGTGCGGCTCAGGATCTTGTGGCGCGCCTCTTCACTGGTGAGCACGGCCTGGGCCGCGAGCTCGGTGGCGATGGTGCCGGGCGCCACCGCGTTGACGCGGATGCCGTGGTCGGCAAGCGCCAGCGCCATCACGCGGGTGAGCTGGTTGATGCCGCCCTTGCTCACGTTGTAGCTGGCGATGTTGGGGATGGCGAGCACGCCATTGACCGAGCTCATGTTCACGATGCTGCCGCCATCGGCCTGCTGCACCATCGCGCGCGCCACCGCCTGGCCCATGAGGAAGGCGCCCTTGAGGTTGACGCGCAGCACCTCGTCGAAGTCTTCTTCGCTCACGTCCAGAAAGTGGGCCGCCTTGAAGATGCCGGCGTTGTTGACCAGCACGTCGATGCGGCCGTGGCTGTCCAGCGCCAGTGCGACGATGGCGTCCACGTCGGCCTTGTCGCCCACGTCGCAATGCATGTAGGTGCCGCCGAGTTCGCGCGCGAGGGTGCGGCCGCGCGCGTCGGCCACGTCGGCGATCACCAGCTTGGCGCCTTCGCGCGCGAAGCGGCGCGCACAGGCTTCGCCGATGCCCTGGGCCCCGCCGGTGACGAGGACGATGCGGCCCTGGTGGCCGAAATGCACGGAGGAGGAAGAGGCTGGGGTGTTCATGCCGCCATGGTAGCGACGGGACTCAGCGCGGTCCGCGCTCCTGCAACGACGGCAGCTGTTCGGCGTGTCCCGCCTGTTGCGCGAGATCGATGGCGCGCAGGCCATCGCGGTCGGTGCGCTCGGGGTCGGCGCCTGCGCCGAGCAGCAGGCGCACCAGCGGGGCATCGCCACGCTGTGCGGCCAGCATGAGCGCGGTTCGGCCCCGCGCGTCGGCAGCGTTCACGTCCGCCCCCTGGGCCAGCGCGTCGCGCACATCGGCGACCGCGCCGCGCGCGGCGGCGGCCAGCAGGGCCGCGGCGGGCGAGAGCGGCGCGATGGCCTGTGGCGCGGGTGCGCCACGCCGCGCCGACAGGGCGGCGGGGGCCTGCTCTTGTGCCAGACCACGGGCGCGGGGCGTGGTCGCCATGTCGGTCGATGCGGTGGCAGGGGCTTCGGCCTCCGCTGCCCTGTTGGCCGCTGGAGCTGGCGGCGTGGGGGGCGGCAAGGTGGCTGCGGGTGCTGGACCGCGCGGCTTCGGATGCTCGGGCAAGGGGCGCGGCGCGGCCGGCGGGGTGGGCCGGGGTTCGGGCGGCACCGCGGCTGCGGGTGCGGCTTCCTGCGCGGCGGCCGGGGCCTCTGCCGGTGCCGCTGCGCGGGAGGGCGCCTGGGCCTCGCCGAGGGCGATCTCCCGTTCCTCGGGTGTGCCGCCATCGAACTGCAGCACCACCAGCGTGGCCAGGCCCAGCACCGCCAGGCCACCGAAGGCGCGCCAGCGCCAGGCCGAATCGTTGGCGGCCTGCGGCTTTGTGTGCCCAGGGGTTTCGCGGGCTTGGGCCGCGGCGGTGCGCGCCTCGGCCAGCACCTTTTCGCGCAGAGCCGGGTCGGGGCGCGCGGGGTCGTGTGCGTTGGCCTCCCGGTAGCGCTGCAGCAGTTCGTCTTGCGGCTTCATGCAAAGGCCTCCAGGGCTTGGCGCAGGCGCTCGCGCGCGTAGCGCAGCCGGCTCTTGGCGGTTTCGGCGTTCACGCCCGTGGCCTGCGCGATCTCGGCCAGGCTCAGGCCCCCTTCGGCCTGCAGCAGGAAGGTTTCGCGCTGCGGCAGGGGCAGGGCGGCGAGCGCGTCCAGCAAGGCCTGGGCCTGCTCGCGCGACTGCAGCTGCCGCACCGGGCCGAAACCCGAATCGGCCGCCAGCGTGTCGGCGAGGGCGGCGCCGTCGTCGGTTTCCGCATCGAGGCTGGCGTGGGCCTTGTGGGTGCGCCAGTGGTCGACCAGGCGGTGGTGGGCCAGGGTGAACAGCCAGGTGCGAAACCGCGCGCGGGGTTCGTAGCGCGGGGCCTGGCGGATCAGCGAGAACCACACGTCCTGCACCAGGTCGTCGGCCAGCGCGCGGTCGTGCACGCTGCGCTGCACGAAGCGCCACACCGGCAGGGCGTGGCGGTCGTACAGAGTTTCGAAGGCGCGCGCATCGCCCGCGGCAAAGGCCTGCATCAAGGTTTCATCGGCGGGCAAAACCTCCTCGGTCATACCCGCGATTATGGGAGCCGGCGGGCGGTCAACTCGGGTCGGGCGCGTAGCTGGAGGGCCCGGTGCTGGGGAAGGGGTTCGGCCGGGGCGGCACGGCCTGCGTGGGGATGATGCCCATGGCGATCAGGTTCTCGCGGCTGTCGTAGCGGATGCGGATGACTTCATCGGGCCGGTCGCTGCGCCGCTCGAAGGTGGTGTGGGTGATGGGTGCGTCTTCGCGCGCGCCGTGCCCCGTGCCCAGGCGCGGTGCCGGCGCGGCGGGGGCCATGCGGCGCGCGGCCAGCGACTCGGCACGCTCGCGTGGCGCTTCGCTCTCGGCCTGCGTTTCGGCGCCGGCGTCGGCGGCCGAAGAGCGGTTCTGCGCGCCGCTCTGCTCGCGCGGCGAAGGCCAGGGCACCACGGCCGGCGGCGGCGGTGGCAGGGGTTTCTCGCGGAACACGGCCACACCGATCACGCCCACGTGGGCCGGGCGGCCGGTGCGTTCGGCGTACGAGGCGCTCGACGCCGTGAAGTGGAAGGCCGCGACCTCGGCATCGCTCTTGCGCCAGCCGGTGATGGCGTGCTGCTGCCAGGGGGAGAGCACGTAGCCGGTCTGCTGCCAGGCGGCGGTCTCGCCCGAGATCACGTTCACACCGTCGACCGAGACCACGCCGAGCACCCGGCCCGGCGTGGCGTTGCGCACCGACACGGCGTAGCGCGCGCCGGGCCGCCCGGCGACCCAGTGCTCGCCCTGGTGGCGGTAGACCGTGAGCGTTTCGCCGCTGTCGCGGTCGATCACCTGGATGTCGGTGAGCCGGCCCACGGCCTGGGCCGGCGAGGAGGCCAGGGCCGCGAGCGCGGCGGCCAGGGACAGGGCGAGGCGAAAGGAGGGAAGGGGTTTCATGCAGGCTCCGCGAACAGTGGATGGAGCCGGTTGAAACGAACGAACCGCCTCGACGGGGTTGAGGCGGTGCCGGGTTTTGTGTAACGGAGTGCGTCAACAGCTGTTGCAGGTCGCCAGCGCGCTGCTCACGCGGGCTCGGGTCTGCTCGATGAGGTAGTCCAGGAACACCTCGGTGCGGCGCGGCATGAACTTGCGGCTGGGCAGGGCCGCGTACATCGTCAGCCGGTCCGTGATCCAGGGGTTGAGCACGCGCACCAGGTCGCCGCTCTCGATCATCGGCGCGGCCAGTTCGATGGTGGTGGCGGTGATGCCGGCGCCGTCGAGCGCGGCGTGCATCAGGGTGTCGGTGTGGTTGGCCCAGAGCACGGGCTGCACCTCGATGTCGACGAAGCGGGCTTCGTCCGTCTCGTGCAGCAGGCGCCAGCCCCGCGTGCGGCCACCCGCCGGCTTGAAGCGCAGGCAGTCGTGCTGCTCCAGGTCTTCGGGCCGCGCGGGCGTGCCCTTGCGCTTGAGATAAGCGGGCGAGGCCAGCAGCACGGTGACGCTGGAGAGCACCTTGCGCGCGATCACGTTGGCGTCGAACGAGGCCTGCGCGCCCATGAGCGTGATGTCGTAGTCCTGGATCGGGGGCTCGCGGTGCGACTCCACGTCGATGTCGAGCAGGATCTTGGGGTAGGCCTGCCGAAAGCCGCTGACCAGGGGGGCGAGCACGTGCGTGGCGAGCACGGGTGGCGCCAGCAGGCGCAGCACGCCCGCGAGTTCGCTGGTCTGCGAGCTCACCAGCGCGTGCGCCTCGTCGAGCTCCTGCAGGATCACGCGCACCCGGTCGAGGTAGTTCTCGCCCGCGTCGGTGAGGGAGACGCGGCGCGTCGTGCGGTGCAGCAGGCGGGTGCCCAGGTGGTCTTCCAGATCGGCCACCAAGCGCGTGACCACGGCGGGCGACAGGTCGAGCGCCCGGGCGGCGGCCGCGAAGCCGCCTTCGTCGGTCACTTTCTGAAAAACACGCATTGAAGTCAGACGGTCCATGAGACCCAATTTAAAGGGTTTTCCCTGAGAAATTTGCCCTTATTGTTGCCAATTCAGCAATACATAAAGCCTTCCAATGCTGTTTTTCTTCTGATTCAGAAACTTTACAGTTCATCCCATCGATGCACGCAAACCCCTCCGCAGAGGCATCGAAGCCGGCCAGACCGCACAACGGACCGACCGGCATGTTCAACCCTCTCCAAGGAAACTGTCATGAAAAAGCTGTCTGTTGTTGCCATCGCCCTCTCCACCCTCGTTGCCGGCCACGCCTTCGCCGCCGATGCCTCCGTGGGCAAGACCCGCGAACAAGTCCGCGCCGAACTGATCCAGGCCCAACGCAACGGCGACCTGATCGCCGACGGCGAAACCGGTGCCCGTTACAAGGACCTCGCCCCCCACCTCTACGCCCAACCCGTGGCCGTGAGCAAGAGCCGCGCTGACGTGAAGGCCGAGCTGGCCGAAGCCATCCGCACCGGTGACATCGTGGCCGACGGCCAGACCGGCGCCAAGGCCAACGAGCTGTTTCCCGCCCAGTACGCCCAAGCCCGCGCCGAGAAGCCCGCTGCTGTCACCGCCGCCGTGGGCAAGACCCGCGCCGAAGTGAAGGCCGAGCTGGCCGAAGCCCTGCGCACGGGCGACTACGTGGCCGATGGCCAGACCGGCGCCAAGGCCAACGAACTGTTCCCCGGCAAGTACGCCCAGCCGGTGCTGGCCGAAGGCAAGACGCGCGCTGAAGTGCGCGCCGAGCTGGTCGAATCGCGCCGCGCCAACGGCGGCTAAGTGGTCGGCAGTGCGCTGAAAGCGACGCGCACGCTCAGACCCCCCGGGGGGCTGCTGGCCAAGGTCAGCAGCCCCCCGTTTTGTTGGGCGATCTGCGCCACGATCGCCAGGCCCAGGCCGCTGCCGGTGGCCTCGTTCTGCGGGCTCAGGCGCACGAAGCGCTCCAGCGCCCGCTGGCGATCGGCCTCGGCAATGCCGGGGCCGTTGTCGTTGACGCTCAGCTGGACACGGCCTTCGGCTTGCTCGACGTGCAGGTCCACCCGGCTGCCCGGGGGCGTGTGGCGCAAGGCGTTGTCCACCAGGTTGTCGAGCAGCACCCGCAGGTCCTGTGGATCGGCCAGCACGGTGGCGGCCTCGCGCGTGTCTAGCCCGAGATCGATGCCACGGGCTTCGGCGCGGGCCGAAAACGCGGCCACCACGTCCGCCGCCAGTTGATCCAGCCGCAACGGCACGGGCTGGCGCTCGCGCCCATCCGCTTCCAGTCGCGCCATCTGCAGCAGTTGCGCCACCAGGTGGGTGCTGCGGGCGATGCCCTGGTCGAGTTCATCCAGCGCGGCCTCGCGCTCGCCCGGCGGCGCGCGGCGCGTGAGCTGGGCCTGCAGCTTGACGGCCGCCAGGGGGGTGTTCAATTCATGGGCGGCGTCGGCCAGCATCTGGCGCTGGCGTGTGAGCAGGCGCGACACGCGCTCCAGCAATTGGTTGAGCGCCTGGCCCAGCGGCGCGACCTCCTCGGGCAAGCCGTCCGTGGCGATCGCTTGCAGGTCTTTTTCGTCGCGCCGCCGGATGTCCTGGCTCATCGCTTCCAGCGGCGCCAGCGCGCGGTTGACGGCCACGCGGATCAGCAGGCCGAGCAGCAGCACCAGCACCGCCACGGGCACCAGCAGCCAGGGCGCCATCTGGGCGAAGCTGCTGGCGCGGTCGCTGGCGGTCTTGGCGATCTGCACGATTTCCTCGTCGTCCACCAGCGTGTAGACCCGCCAGGCTTCGCCCGACCAGTCGACATTGTGGAAACCGGGCTCCTGCAGGGGAGGGCCGATGCCCTCGACCGAGGCGTACAACAGCTCCGCGTCGGTGGACCAGATCTGGCTGATGAAGCGGCCCAGGTCGTCCGTGATCCAGGGCGGTGGGTTGTCCTGCGGTGCCGGGCGGGCCGTGGGCCGCGGGGCGGCGTGCTCGGGCGGGTCCAGGGCCCAGCTGTGGGGGCGCACGCCGTGCCGCACCACCGAATGCGCGATCTGCTCCATGCCGAAATCGCGCACCCGGTTGAAGGCCTGCCAGGCCAGGTGGTAGGTGAAGGCGCTGACCAGCACGCTGGTGACGATCAGCGCCGTGATCTGCCAGAACAGCAGGCGCTGGCGGATCGAGTTCATGCCGCGGCGACCAGCTTGTAGCCCACGCCCCGCACGTTCTTGATCCAGGCCGCACCCAGTTTGCGCCGCAGGTGGTGCACGTGCACCTCCACCGCGTTGCTCGCCACCTCTTCCTGCCAGCCGTAGAGGCGGCTTTCCAGCTGTTCGCGCGAGAGCACGGTGCCCGGGTTTTCCATCAGGGCGAGCAGCAGGTCGTATTCGCGCGCGGCCAGGGTGACGGGCTGGTTGTCGAGCAGGGCTTCGCGGCGCAGCGGCCGCATGGTCAGGCGGCCGAACTGCAGTTCCGGCTGGGCGCGCCCGCTGCCCCGGCGCGCCAACGCGTGCACGCGCGCCACCAGCTCGTCGAGGTCGAACGGTTTGGTGAGGTAGTCGTCGGCACCAAGGTTCAGGCCGGCCACGCGGTCGCTCACGGCGTCGCGCGCCGAGACCACCAGCACCGGCACCGGGCGGTCTTCCGAGCGCAGCCACTGCAGCAGCTGCAGGCCATCCAGCCCGGGCAGGCCGATGTCGAGCAGCAGCACCGCGTACGGCTGCTCGCGCAGCGCGGCCTGCGTCTGCAGGCCGTCCTGCGTCCAGTCCAGGGAAAAGCCGGCCAGGCGCAGCCCGCGCTCCATGCTCCGGCCCAGCATGAGGTCGTCTTCGGCGAGTAGAACTTTCATGGTTGCGTAGTGTGAGCGAAAAGCGCGAACGCCTCTGGTACAAAGCAAAGCCCGACTCCGGAGGTTTCCTTGAGCACATTCCCGCAGGTGATTCTGTTCACCGACACCGATGGCCGCGCGCGTTTTCGCGAGGCCGAGATCCCCTTGTCCGAGGGTTCGCCCGCGGCCCGCCTGTCGCCCCTGCTGCCGGCGACGGCCTGCCAGTTGCGCCAGAGCCCGGTGGGCTTTCGCAGCGAGTTCCATTGCACCGGCGATGCGCAATGGCTGTTCGTGCTGCAGGGCTGCATGGAGATCGGCCTGCAGGACGGCAGCTGGCGCGCCTTCGGGCCGGGCCAGCACTTCTACTCGGCCGACACGCTGCCCCCCGGGGCCAGCTTCGACCCCACGGTGCACGGCCACCGCAGCCGGCAGGTGGGCGACCAGCCGCTGGTGACCCTGTTCGTCAGGGGCTGAGCGGGCGCGCCGTCAGAGGAACCGGTCGAGCAGCCGGCGCGAATGCGCGTCGAGTGCGAAGCGGTCGCGCACGCCAAAGCACACGCCCTGGCCGCTCAGGATGAGCAGGGCCTGGCCTTCGAGGCGGCGGATGTCGTCCTCGCTGCGCAGCACGAAGCTGGTGGGGCCGCGGTCGGTGCTCACCTGCCAGGTGCTGGGCGTGGAGAAGGTGGACACCGATTCGATGCGCTGGATCACCGGCGTGAACTCGCGTTGCGCCAACTCTTCCTGCAGCAACTGCCGCAAGTCGGCTGGCAGGGCGGAGAGGCGGTCCACCCAGACCAGTTCGTGGCCGTCGCTGCCCACCAGCGACAGGCCTTCGTCGGGCGCGCCGATGGGGAAGGCCCGCACGGGCACCACGCCCATGTGGGTCTCACCGGCGGCGTCCGTGAGCACGAGGCGGCCGAAGGGGTTGCGCTGCAGTTGCCAGGCGGGGTTCGGGGTGTTCATGCGTCGTTGTCCTCGGGCGTGTCGGCATCGAGCAGGGCGGCGGCCTCCTGCTCCTTGCGCGCCTGCGCTTCGTACAGGCGCCAGTAGGCGCCGCGCTGCGCCATCAGTTCGTCGTGCGGGCCGATCTCCACCACCTGGCCGCGGTCCATCACCACCAGGCGGTCGGCCTTGCGCAGGGTGGAGAGCCGGTGCGCGATGGCGATGGTGGTGCGGCCCTGCACCAGGTTGTCCAGCGCCTTCTGGATTTCCTTCTCGGTCTCGGTGTCCACGGAGGAGGTGGCTTCGTCCAGGATCAGGATGCGTGGGTCGATCAGCAGCGCGCGCGCGATGCTGATGCGCTGGCGCTCGCCACCCGAGAGCCCCTGGCCGCGCTCGCCGACCAGCGAGTCGTAGCCCTGCGGCAGCCGCAGGATGAACTCGTGCGCGTGCGCGGCGCGCGCGGCGGCCACGATCTCGGCGCGCGTGGCACCGGGTTTGCCGTAGGCGATGTTCTCGGCGATGGTGCCGAAGAACAGGAAGGGCTCCTGCAGCACCAGGCCGATGTGGCGGCGGAAGTCGGCCACGCCGACGCGGCGGATGTCGGTGCCATCGATGCGGATGGCGCCTTCACTCACGTCGTAGAAGCGGCACAGCAGGTTGACCAGGGTGCTCTTGCCCGAGCCGCTGTGGCCGACCAGGCCGATCATCTCGCCGGGGCGGATGTCCAGGCTCAGGTTGCGGATCACGGTGCGGCTGCCGTAGCGGAAGCTCACGCCCTCCATCTGCAGGCCGCCCTGCACCTGGGTCAGCGGCACCGGCTGCGCCGGCTCGGGGACGTTGGAGACGTGGTCCAGGATGTCGAAGATGCGCTTGGCGCCCGAGGCGGCCTTCTGCGTCACCGAGACGATGCGGCTCATCGAGTCGAGCCGACCATAGAAACGCCCGATGTAGGCGATGAAGGCGGTGAGCACGCCCACCGTGATCTCGCTCTGGCTGACCAGCCAGATGCCGAAGGCCCACACCACCAGCAGGCCGATCTCGGTGAGCAGGGTGACGGTGGGGGTGAACAGCGACCAGGTCTTGTTGATGCGGTCGTTGACGGCCAGGTTGTGCTCGTTGGCCTGTTTGAAGCGCCGCGCCTCGCGGGCTTCCTGGGCGAAGGCCTTGACCACGCGGATACCGGGGATGGTGTCGGCCAGCACGTTGGTCACCTCGCCCCAGACGCGGTCGATCTTCTCGAAGCCGGTGCGCAGGCGGTCGCGCACGAGGTGGATCATCCAGCCGATGAAGGGCAGGGGCACCAGCGTGGCCAGCGCCAGCCAGGGGTTGATCGAGAACAGGATCACCGCGGTCATCGTGATCATCAGCACGTCGGTGAGGAAGTCCAGCGCGTGCAGGGACAGGAAGACACTGATGCGGTCGGTTTCGCTGCCGATGCGCGCCATGAGGTCGCCGGTGCGTTTGCTGCTGAAGTAGTCGAGCGAGAGCTCGAGCAGGTGGTCGAAAGTGGTGGTGCGCAGGTCCGAGCTGATGCGCTCGGACACCAGGGCCAGCAACCAGGTGCGCGCCCAGCCCAGGCCCCAGGCCAGCAGGGCCGAGCCCAGCAGGCCGCCGAGCAGGGCCAGCACCAGGCCGGTGTCGATGGCCTGGCCGTTCTGGAACGGGATCAACACCCGGTCCATCAGCGGGATGGTCAGGTAGGGCGGCACCAGCGTGGCGGCGGTGGAGGCCAGCGTGAGCAGGAAACCGGTGAGCAGGGTCCACCGGTAGGGCCGGGCGAAGCGCCACAGGCGCAGCAGCACCCAGGTGGACGGCGGGGCCTGCGGCGCTTCCTGGGCGCATTCCGGGCATTCATCGCTGTCGGCCGGCAGGGTGGCCTGGCACTGGGGGCAGGTGCGGGCGGGTTCCTCGACCACCTGCTCGGGCGCCTGATCCAGCTGGGCCATCAGGCGATGGAACTGGTCGACCATGCGCGCGGCCCGGGCCTGCACGCCCATGGTGAAGCGCCACACCGCGATGCGCCCCTGGGCGTCCAGCAGCTCCAGGGTGCCGACACCGGCATGGTCGCTCAGCCGCAGCTCCATACCCGGGCTCAGTATCCACTCCTGGCCTTCGAGTGTGAACTTTTGACGGGTTAACAACAGGGTGCGCGTACGGAAATGTAAATCGCTGTCCAAGTCCAGCGCCAAGGCAACGACAGCGCTATCATCGCCCCCCAGCTGGGTTGATGCGGGCCGCAAGGCGTCCTGTGCAGGGTCGGCTCCTGGGGCTGAGGATTCAGCTGGAAAGTGTGAAAGCATGGTGAAGATGACAGCGTGGCGTCGACCGCGAGAAATGGCATGCTCCCACGGGGGAGCCTTGCATTTTCACCGATGTCGAGCCCGCGATCGTTGATGGCATTGAAGTTCTTCTGAACCCCTGATCGGTACTACACCCGGTCGCCCGAATCACGCGTCCCGCCGGAGACATGAGCTCGAAACACGACATCACGCTGCTGCGCATCAACTACCTGCGCGGCCCCAACATCTGGACGTACCGACCGGTGCTCGAAGTCTGGCTGGATCTGGGCGATCTGGAGGACTTCCCTTCCAACAAGCTGCCCGGCCTCACCGAACGCCTGGTCGAATGGCTGCCCGCCCTCGAAGAACACCACTGCGGTGTGGGTGAGCGCGGTGGCTTCATCCAGCGCCTGCGCGAGGGCACCTGGGCCGGCCACATCCTGGAACACATCGTCATCGAGCTGCTGAATCTGGCGGGCATGCCCACCGGTTTTGGTCAGACGCGCGAGACCAGCCGGCGCGGTGTCTACCGCATGGTGTTCCGCGCCCGCGACGAGGCCGTGGCCCGGGCCGCGCTCACCGAAGCGCATGCCCTGCTGCTCGCCGCCATCCGCCAGCGCGAGGACGGCGCGGCCGGCTTCGATGTATCTGCCGCGGTGGCGCGGCTGGTCGAGCAGATTGACCGCAGCTACCTCGGCCCGAGCACCGCATCCATCGTCGCCGCGGCTACGGACCGGGGTATCCCCCACCTGCGCCTGAACGACGGCAACCTGGTCCAGCTCGGCCAGGGCCGGCACCAGCGCCGCATCTGGACGGCCGAGACCGACCGCACCAGCGCCATCGCCGGCAACATCGCGCACGACAAGGACCTGACCAAGAGCCTGCTGGCCTCCTGCGGCGTGCCCGTGCCCGAAGGCCAGGTGGTCGACAGCCCGCAAGCCGCCTGGGAAGCCGCGCAGGAGATCGGCCTGCCGGTGGTGGTCAAACCCTCCGACGCCAACCATGGCCGTGGGGTGAGCCTGGACCTGTCGGAGCGCGAAGACATCGAAAAAGCCTTCTCGGTGGCCGACGCCGAGGGCAGCGAGGTCATGGTCGAGCGCTACGTGCTGGGCGACGAGCACCGCCTGCTGGTCGTGGGCGGCCGCGTGGTCGCGGCGGCGCGCGGTGAAAGCCTGTCGGTGGTGGGCGATGGCCGCTCCACCGTGGAACAGCTCATCGACAGCCAGCTCAACAGCGACCCGCGCCGGGGCGAGGCCGAGGAATTCCCGCTCGAGACCATCCGCCTGGACCGCGAACCCGTCATGCGCCTGCTGCTGGAGCGCCAGGGCCTGTCGGGCGAGGCCGTGCCCGCCCTGGGCCGGCGCGTGATGGTCCAGCGCAATGGCAATGTGGCGATCGACTGCACCGACGAAGTGCACCCCGAGGTGGCGCACGCCGTGACACTGGCCGCCCGCGTGGTGGGGCTGGACGTGGCCGGTGTGGACCTGGTCGCCCAGGACATCGGCCGCCCCCTGCAGGCGCAAGGCGGCGCGGTGGTGGAAGTGAACGCCGGGCCCGGGCTGCTGATGCACCTCAAGCCCGCCACCGGCCTGTCGCGCCCCGTGGGCCGCGCCATCGTGGACCACCTGTTCGACGAAGGCGGCAACGGCCGCGTGCCCATCGTGGGCGTGGCCAGCTCGCGCCATGGCAACGCCATCGCCCGGCTGGTGGGCTGGCTGCTGCACCTGAGCGGCCACCAGGTCGGCCTGGCCTGCCAGGACGGCCTGTTCCTGGGCAACCGCAAGGTCGATGCCCGGCCCAGCGCCCATTGGGAGGCCGGCCAGCGCCTGCTGATGAACCGCGAGATCGACGCCGTGGTGCTGGAGAACGGCCCCGCCGTCATCCTCGACGACGGCCTGGCCTACGACCGCTGCACCGTGGGGGTCGTGACCGATCTCGACGACTTCCAGGGCCTGGAGCGGCACGACGTGCGCAGCACCGACCAGCTCTACCGCGTGATGCGCACCCAGGTGGACGTGGTGCTGCCCGACGGCGTGGCCGTGCTCAACGCCGACGACGCCCGGGTGCTGGAGATGGTCGAGCTGTGCGATGGCGATGTGATTCTTTACGGCATGGACGCCGCCTCGCCCGCGCTGCAGAAACACCGCGAGGCGGGCTCTCGCACCGTGTCGGTGTTCGAAGGCCAGCTGGTGCTGGCCGAGGGCGTGCGCAAGGCCCACCGCGTGCGGCTGGACGCACCCGTGGTGCAGGGGCTGCTGCAGTCGCTGGGCGCGCACACCTTGATGGCCGTGGCCGCCGCCGCCTGGGCGCTCGCGGTCTCGCCCGAACTGATGGCCGCCGGCATCGAGACGGCGGGTCTCGACGTCGCTCCTACCCCCGAGCGGCCAGAACCGGTTACCCTGGACGCGGCGCGCTGAGCGCCGGTCCTCTCTTCATTCACTCCCAGCTTCCGTCATGGACGTTTCTCGCATCCGGACCCTGCGCGGCCCCAATCTCTGGAGCCGCCACACCTGTATCGAGGCCATCGTCTCCTGCGAACCGCACGAGATGGACCTGCAAGCCCTGCCGGATTTCGAACGGCGGCTGCGCGAGCTCTTCCCCTCCGTGGGACCCCTGGAGCCCAGCAACCCGCAAGAGCATCTGACCCTGGCCCATGTGCTGGAAGCCACCGCGCTGGCCCTGCAGGCCCAGGCGGGGTGCCCGGTCTCCTTCAGCCGCACCTCGGCCACGCTGGAGCCGGGCGTGTTTCAGGTGGTGGCGCAGTACAGCGAAGAGGTGGTGGGCCGGCTGGCCTTCGACATCGCCCGCGAACTGCTCGCCGCCGCCGGCGCGGGCGATGCCGGAAGCTACGACGTGGAGGCGGCGATCGCCCGCCTGCGCGCGCTCGACGAAGACGTGCGCCTGGGCCCCAGCACCGGCTGCATCGTGGACGCCGCCGTGGCGCGCAACATTCCCTACCGCCGCCTCACCACCGGCAGCCTGGTGCAACTGGGCTGGGGCTCGCGCCAGCGCCGCATCTGGGCCGCCGAGGTGGACAGCACCAGCGCGGTCTCGGAGTCGATCGCCCAGGACAAGGACCTGACCAAGGCCCTGCTCGGCGCCGCCGGTGTGCCGGTGCCCGAAGGGCGGCCCGTCAGCGACGCCGACGACGCCTGGGCGGCCGCCATGGAGATCGGCCTGCCCGTGGTCGTCAAGCCGCAGGACGGCAACCAGGGCAAGGGCGTGACGGTCAACATCGTCTCGCGCGAGCACATGGACATCGCGTTCCGCGCGGCCGCCGAGATCGGCGACGTGATGGTCGAGAAATACCTGCCGGGCAGCGACTTCCGCCTGCTCGTGGTGGGCGACAAGGTGGTGGCCGCCTCGCGGCGTGAGCCACCGCACGTGATCGGCGATGGCGAGCACACCGTGCGCGAGCTGGTGGACCTGGTCAACGCCGATCCCCGGCGCGGCGACGGCCACGCCACCTCGCTGACCAAGATCCGCTTCGACGACATCGCCCTGGCGCGCCTGGACGTGCAGGGTTTGAAACCCGAGTCGGTGCCCGAGATGGGCCGCCGCGTCGTGCTGCGCAACAACGCCAACCTGAGCACCGGCGGCACCGCGACAGACGTCACCGACGACCTGCACCCGGACGTGGCCGCCCGCGCCGTGGCCGCCGCGCAGACGGTGGGCCTGGACATCTGCGGCGTGGACGTGGTCTGCGAGAACGTGCACGTGCCGCTGGAGAAGCAGCACGGTGGCGTGGTCGAGGTCAACGCCGCGCCCGGCCTGCGCATGCACCTCTCGCCGTCGTACGGCAAGGGCCGCCCGGTCGGCGAGGCCGTGATCGCCAACATGTTCGAACCCGGCGACGACGGGCGCATCCCCGTGGTCGCCGTCACCGGCACCAACGGCAAGACCACCACCACGCGGCTGATCGCGCACCTCATGGCCACCAGCGGCATGCGCGTGGGCATGACCAACACGGACGGCGTGTACGTCGATGGCCGCCAGATCGACAGCGGCGACTGCTCGGGCCCCAAGAGCGCGCGCAACGTGCTGCTGCATCCCGACGTGGACGCCGCCGTGCTCGAAACGGCCCGCGGCGGCATGCTGCGCGAGGGCCTGGGTTTCGACCAGTGCCAGGTCGCGGTGGTGACCAATGTGGGCACCGGCGACCACCTGGGCCTGAACTACATCACCACCGTCGAAGACCTCGCGGTGCTCAAGCGCGTGATCGTGATGAACGTCGCGCCCACGGGTTACGCGGTGCTCAACGCGGCCGATCCCATCGTCGCGGCCATGGCCGCCAAGTGCACCGGCGGCGTGGTCTTCTTCGCGCAGGACCACGACCACCCCGTGCTGGCCGCGCACCGCGTGCAGGGCAAGCGCACCATCTGCGTCGAAGGTGATCGCATCATCGTGACCGAAGGCAGCTGGCGCGTGCAGATTCCGCTGCAGGGCGTGCCCATCACGCGCGGCGGCACCATCGGCTTCCAGAAGGACAACGTCATGGCAGCAATCGGCGCGGCCTGGTGCGCCGGCCTGGATTGGGACACCATCGCGCGTGGTCTGGCCAGCTTCTCCAACGACGCCGACAACGCGCCGGGCCGCTTCAACGTGATGGACTACCGCGGCGCCACCGTGATCGCCGACTACGGCCACAACCCGGACGCGATGCGCGCCCTGGTCGAGGCGGTCAACGCCATGCCCGCGCGCCGGCGCAGCGTGGTGATCAGCGGCGCGGGCGACCGCCGCGACGAAGACATCCGTGAGCAGACCGCGATCCTGGGCAAGGCCTTCGACGATGTGCTGCTGTTCCAGGATGCCTGCCAGCGCGGCCGCGAAGATGGCGAGGTGCTCACGCTGCTGCGCGAGGGACTCGCCGGGGCGAGCCGCACGAAAGAGGTGTTCGAGATCCGGGGCGAGTTCGTGGCCATCGACGCCGCACTGGAGCGGCTGCAACCCGGCGACCTCTGCCTCGTGCTGGTGGACCAGGTGGAGGAGGCGCTCGCGCACCTCGCGCAGCGCATCCGCGAAGCGGGCGCCTCAGCCCGCTGAGAGGGGCAGATCGGGCAGGCGCAGCCGCAGCAGCGCCCGCACGAAACCGTGGTCGCTGCGGCTGCGGTCGCGGCCCTCGAACAGGTGGTCGTTGAACACCTCCACGCGCCGCACATCGCCGATCGATCGCCGGCTGGTCGCGACGAACTGCTCGCTCACCAGCAACTGGTCCAGCACCTCGGGGTAGCCCTGGTGGATGTGCGAGTACGCCACGTCGCGGCGCATCGCCGCTTCGCCTTGCACGTCCCAGGCGCTGAACAGCGCGTGATCGAGCGCGCCCTTGTCGTAGGCCGCCTGTGAGGTGGCCGCGATCAGCTGCGTCGTCACGCTGTGCGGACCGTCGTTCAGATCGCCCATGAGCACCAGCGGCAGCTGGGTGCGGTGCAGCAGCTCGACCACCTTCAGGCGCAGCGCCAGGGCTTCGCTGGCGCGCATGACCAGCGAACGCAGCGAGGCCAAGGCCTGCACCGCCGGGTCGGCCGTGTCTTCGATGCCCACCCCGTTGGCATCTTCCAGGAACTTGGGCCGCTTGCTCTTGAGGTGCGCGGTGATCACGCACACCGGCTGGCCGTGCTTGAGGCGCAGCATCGCGATCAGAGGAGGGCGTTCGAAGCGGGTGTGCAGGCCCAGGCCAGGCACCTGCACGCGGGCCGCTTCGGGAAAGTCGTTGTGCGACTGCACCGAATCGACCTTCAGGCGCGTCACGATGCCCACCCGGGGCGTGCCTTGCGCGCCGATCTGGCCGGGACCGTTTTCGGCACCGGGCACGGCGACGAAACCGTATTGCAGCCCGCTGCGCGCCACCGCCGTGCGCAGGGCGGCCTCGTCCCAGACCTCCTGCACCGCCAGCACGTCGGCATTGAGCGCCCGGAACCGATCGCCCAACCAACCCACCTTGCGCTCGAACTCGGTGTGGGTGTAAGGGTCCTGCCCCTCGTAGAAGTGGCGGCCTGGCTGCGCCAGGTTGAGCACGTTGCAGGTGGCCATCATGAGGGTGGCATAACGTGCCGGCGCCCCGTGGCCGGCAGAGGCCGACGGGGCGCCGAGGGGGGTGGTGCGGTCAAGGGACATGACCGCACTGTAGTGGGAAAGCCGCCGCTTCAGCGGATGCGGCCGTAGCTGGTGCGCAGCGGGTCGGCCGGGCCACCCGCGTTGCCGCGCTGACCACCACCACCGCCGCCACCGCCCTTGCCCCTGCCGCCACCGCGGTTGCCGGTGCGCATCGCGTCGATGCTGGTGCGCAGCGGATCGGGCTGGCCGCCCGGGTTGGCCGCGCGCGGACGGGGTTCCTTGATGCGCAGGCTGCCCAGGTGGGCGTTGGGGCCGGGCTGGCGCTCGGCACCGGGTTCGCGGTCCTCGCGCGGGCCGCGGTCTTCACGGAAGCCGCGGTCTTCGCGCGGCGGGCGCTGGCCCTGCTGGCCACCACCGTGGCGCTGGCCCTGGCGCTGGCCATTGCCACCGCCGCCATTGCCGTTGGCGCGTTGACCGCCGCCACCGTTGCCGCGACGGCCTTCGCCACGCGGGCCGTCGGCCTGGCTGCCATCACCCGCGGGGCGCTGGCGCTGACCGCCACCGCCGTTGCCACGGCCTTGCGGCTCGCTGGCCTTCTTCTCGCGCACGCGCTGCAGCATCTCGGTGCGCGCGGCCTTGGCGGCCGCCGCCATCACCTCGCGGCTGGGCGGCTTGCCCGCGCCACCCCAGATGGTCTGGCGGCCCATGGCGATGGGCTCGGCCTTCTCGCCTGGCTCGGGCATGAACTCGGGGAAGATCTGCACCGGGATCTGCTGCTTGGTGAAGCGCTCGATCTCCATCATGAAGCCTTCTTCGTCCAGGCTCACGAGGTTCACGGCTTCGCCGCTGTTGCCCGCGCGGCCGGTGCGGCCGATGCGGTGCACGTAGTCTTCGCTGACGTTGGGGATCTCGTAGTTCACGACGTGCGGCAGCTCGTCGATGTCGATACCGCGCGCGGCGATGTCGGTCGCGACCAGGGCGCGGATCTCACCGCTCTTGAAGCCGGCCAGCGCCTGGGTGCGGGCACCCTGGCTCTTGTTGCCGTGCAGCGCCATCGCGTGGATGCCGTTCTTGGTGAGGTACTCGGCGACGTTGTTGGCACCGAACTTGGTGCGCGTGAACACCAGCACCTGGCTCCAGTTGTGCTGGTTGATGATGTGCACCAGCAGCGCCTTCTTCTTGCCGCGGCCCACGGGGTGGATCACCTGCGTGATGCGCTGCACCGTGGTGTTGCGGGGCGTCACCTGGATGTGCAGCGGGTCCTTGAGCAAGGCGCTGGCGAGGTCGCGGATCTCGTCGCTGAAGGTGGCCGAGAACAGCAGGCTCTGCTTTTCCTTGGGCACCAGCGCGAGGATCTTCTTCACGTCGTGGATGAAACCCATGTCGAGCATGCGGTCGGCTTCGTCCAGCACCAGCATCTGCACGGTGGAGAGGTCGAGGAAGCCTTGCTGCTGCAGGTCGAGCAGGCGGCCGGGGGTGGCCACCAGGATGTCGACGCCGCGCTTCATGGCGTTGATCTGCGGGTTCATGCCGACGCCGCCGAAGACGACGGTGGAGGTCAGCGAGAGGTGTTTGCCGTACACGCGCACCGACTCTTCGACCTGGGCGGCGAGTTCGCGGGTGGGGGTGAGCACCAGGGCGCGGATGCCCACGCCGCCGAAGCGGCTCTTGGCGCGCTCGCTGCCGGAGAGGCGTTGCAGCAGCGGGAGGGTGAAGGCGGCGGTCTTGCCGGTGCCCGTCTGGGCGCCACCGAGCAGGTCGCGGCCGGCCAACACGGCGGGGATGGCTTCCACCTGGATGGGGGTGGGGGTTTCGTAACCGTGCTCGCGCACGGCTTGCACGATGGCCGGGGCCAGGTTCAGATCGTCAAAGGTCATGTAGATGAGGCGCCCGTCCAGGGCGCTGGGGGCATCGGCCACTCCGGATGTCGCGGCCTGGTTGGCTGCGGCGCCCGGTCAGTCTGGGGCAGATGGATTCAGGAAGTCGGTGGCCGCAAGCGGGTTGCGCACACCCCGGCGAAGTGCCGGCGCCGAGCCAACTGAAGTGCCCGACGGGGTCTATTGTCGCACGATCGGGGCTTTGCCGCCGCCAACCGCCGCTCAAAAGCGGTTCATGGGTGTCTGAGGGGATAATCATGGGTTGCGCGGCCGTCCTGGCTGCAGATTCTTCAGGCAGAACATTCCCATGGCTCAATACGTCTTTTCCATGAACCGGGTCGGCAAGATCGTGCCGCCCAAGCGACAGATCCTCAAGGACATCTCGCTCTCGTTCTTCCCGGGCGCCAAGATCGGTGTGCTGGGCACCAACGGCTCGGGCAAGTCCACGCTGCTCAAGATCATGGCCGGCATCGACAAGGAGATCGAAGGCGAAGCGATCCCGATGCCGGGCATTCGCATCGGCTACCTGCCCCAGGAACCCCAGCTCGACCCCGAGCAGAACGTGCGCGAGGCGGTCGAGGCCAGCATGAGCGGTGTGCGCGCCGCGCAGAAGCGCCTGGACGAGGTCTACGCGGCCTATGCCGAGGAAGACGCCGACTTCGACGCCCTGGCCGCTGAGCAGGCGCAGCTCGAAGCCATCATCGCGACCTCGGGCACCGACGGCGAACACCAGCTCGAAATCGCGGCCGACGCGCTGCGCCTGCCGCCCTGGGACGCCAAGATCGGCGTGCTCTCCGGCGGTGAGAAGCGCCGCGTGGCGCTGTGCTGCCTGCTGCTGTCCAAGCCCGACATGCTGTTGCTCGACGAACCGACCAACCACTTGGACGCCGAATCGGTGGACTGGCTCGAACAGTTCCTGCAACGTTTCCCCGGCACCGTGGTGGCCATCACCCACGATCGCTACTTCCTGGACAACGCGGCCGAGTGGATTCTCGAACTCGACCGCGGCCACGGCATTCCCTACAAGGGCAACTACTCCACCTGGCTGGAGCAAAAGGAAGCCCGTCTGGAGCAGGAACAGCGCACCGAAGACGCCCGCACCAAGGCCATGAAGAAGGAACTGGAGTGGGTGCGCCAGAACCCCAAGGGCCGCCAGGCCAAGAGCAAGGCGCGCCTGGCCCGCTTCGAAGAGCTGAGCGACGTCGAGTACCAGAAGCGCAACGAAACCAACGAGATCTTCATTCCCGTGGCCGAGCGCCTGGGCAACGAGGTGTTCGAGTTCAAGAACGTCAGCAAGTCCTTCGGTGACCGCCTGCTGATCGACAACCTGAGCTTCCAGATCCCCGCGGGCGCCATCGTCGGCATCATCGGCCCCAACGGCGCGGGCAAGTCCACGCTGTTCAAACTCATCAGCGGCAAGGAACAGCCGGACTCCGGCGAAGTGAAGATCGGCCAGACCGTGAAGATGGCCTTCGTCGACCAGAGCCGCGAAGGCCTGGACGGCGACAAGACCGTGTGGGAAGACATCTCCGGCGGCCTGGACATGATCACCGTGGGCAAGTTCCAGATGCCCAGCCGCGCGTACTGCGGGCGCTTCAACTTCTCCGGCGGCGACCAGCAAAAGCGCGTGGGCAGCCTCTCGGGCGGTGAACGCGGTCGCCTGCACCTGGCCAAGACGCTGGCCGAGGGCGGCAACGTGCTGCTGCTGGACGAACCCTCGAACGACCTGGACGTGGAAACCCTGCGCGCGCTCGAAGACGCGCTGCTCGAGTTCGCCGGTTGCGCGCTGGTCATCAGCCACGATCGCTGGTTCCTCGACCGCATCGCCACCCACATCCTGGCCGCCGAGGGCGACAGCCAGTGGGTGTTCTTCAACGGCAACTACCAGGAGTACGAAGCCGACAAGAAGAAGCGCCTGGGCGAAGAGGGCGCCAAACCGAAACGTATGAGGTTCAAGGCGCTGAAGTGATGTCAGACGTCGAAGCCGCCACGCGGCACTGGATCGAGAAGGCCGTCATCGGCCTGAATCTGTGTCCGTTTGCGCGCGCGGTGTACGTGAAGAACCAGGTGCGCATCGTGGTGAGCACCGCTCGGCACCTGGACGCTTTCCTGGATGACCTCGACCGCGAGCTCGACCTGCTGGTGAGCACGCCGGCCGAAGAGATCGACACCACCCTGCTGGTGCATGCCACGCTGTTCCCCGATTTCGAGGTCTTCAACGACTTCCTCAACGTGGTGGACGACGTGGTGGCCGAGCACGAGCTCGAAGGGGTGATCCAGGTGGCGCCGTTTCACCCTTTGTTTCAATTCGAGGGCACGGCGCCGGACGACGTGACCAACGCCACCAACCGCGCGCCGTTTCCCACGCTGCACCTGCTGCGCGAGGACAGCGTCGAGCGCGCGATCGAGACCGCCGGCGGTGACGCCGACGCCATTGTCGAGCGCAACCTGCAGACCCTGCGCGACCTGGGCGCCGATGGCTGGCGCGCCTTGATGGCTGAGCGGTGAACGCCAGGCCTTTCCGGCCTACTTTTGCGCTATGGTGACGGCACCCTCCTGCCGATAATGTGCAGAACCCTTTCCGTTTTCTTCTCCGCTCACGAAGGACACCGGCTGCATGGACGCCAGCAACACCCAGGCCTTTGACGCCTGCCTCCGCGAAGCCCTGGCGCAGACCCGCGAGTGGGTGCCGCGCTGGCTGGGCAAGCTGCACAGCACCCTCAAGGACCGCGAGCTCTCGGCCGGCCAGCTCAGCGAGAAGCAGGGCATGCTGCAGGCCCGCACCACGCTGGAGTCGCACCGCGACCTGATCGCCACCCGTTTTCTCGCCGCGTTCGCCGAATCGATGGAGAACGCCCTGCCGCACACCGGCACCGGCTCGCGCCGCTCGCCCACCGTGAGTTTCGACGAGCTCGAACTCATGGGTGATGACCAAGTCCAAGAAACCGTGGAGCTCGCCCGCGTGCAGCAGGTCGTCAAGATGGCGGTGGATGAAGAGCTGGTCACGCTGACCTCGCGCATGAGCGGCGCCCAGGGCCTGTCGGTGGTGAACCCCGAGGCCAACCCCTTGCGGGTCGAGGTGATCGTGGCCGCGCTGATGACCTCGCTCAAGGGCCTGCACGTGGAAGCTTCGGTGCGCACGCGCTGGCTGCAGGTGGGCGCGATCTCGCTCGGTGACGAGCTGCGCCACCTGTACGCCCATCTGAGCAGACAGCTCGATCGCTCGGGCGTGAAGCCGGCCGGCTACGTGGTGACGCAGACCGCGTCCAGCCGCAAGGTGGCCACCGCGGCGTCCGCCCCGCGGGACGAAGCGGTCTCGGTGCAGGAAGTGCTGGTCAACGACAACCTGCTCACGCTCGACCATCTCCACCAGTTGCTGGTCGGCAACCTCGACCTCAACGAGAAGTCCAACAGCAAGACGGCGGTGTCGGACAACGTCATGGGCCGCACGCTGGCCAGCGAGGTTGTCACCCTCATGCTCAAGCGCATCGCGGCCGACGAGCGCCTGCTCGCGCCGGTGCGCAACCTGGTGCAGGACATGAAGCCCGCGCTGCTGCAGCTGGCGCGCAGCGAGCCGCGCTTCTTCGCCGACAAACAGAACCCCGCGCGCCGCCTGCTCGACGCCATCACCGAGCGCAGCCTGGCGTTCACCAGCGAGATGGACCCGGGCTACAACCCGTTCTCCAACCAGGTGCGCGGCATCGTGCGCACCCTGCTCAAGCCGGGCGAGGACCTCGCCGAGCGCTTCCCCAGCCTGCTCGCGGACCTGCACCGTTCGCAAGCGGAGTCCGTGGCGCCCGCGCAGGTGCAGGCGCGTGGCCTGGCGGTGCAGACGCTGGTGCGCGTGGAGCAGCGCAACCTGCTGGCCGAACGCGTGGCGGCCGAGATCCGCGCGCGCAACGACTTCGACAAAGCGCCGGGCGTGGTGCGGCGCTTCCTCACCGGCCCCTGGTCGCAGGTGGTGGCGCAGGCGCGGCTGGAGATGTCCGAGTCTTCACCTGTGTCGCCGGTCGACTCGCCCGCGCGGCGCTACAGCGACATCCTGCCCGACCTGCTGTGGTCCAGCCAGCTGGCGCTGGCCAGCCTGAACCGGCCGCGCCTGGTCAAGGTCATCCCCGGCGTGCTGCGCACGCTGCGCGAAGGCCTGGACTCCATCGACTACCCGCGCGAGCAGACCGAGGCGTTTTTCCAGGCGCTCATGGGCCTGCACGAGGCGGCCTACAAGACCCAGCGCAGCAGCCAGGAGCCGCCGCCCGAGGAAGAACAGCCCAGCATCCAGCCGGAGATGGACGACGAGCCCTGGATGCAGCGCACCGAGGCGCGCGATTCCTGCCTGATGGACGACGTGCTGCTCGACTCGCAGCTGACCTCCACCCAGCCGGCGTTTCTCGAAACCCGGCCCATGCAGCGGCAGCGCGACTGGGCCGAGGTCAAGGCCGAGATGGCGGTGCAGCGCACCTCGGACCTGCCGGTGGGCACCTGGGTCGATGTGCTCCAGGACGGTCAGGCCATGCGCTGGCAGATCACCTGGGCCAGCCCGCACGGCACGCTGTTCCTGTTCACCGGCGCGAACGGCCGTTCGCTGTCCATGACCAAGCGCGGGCTGGAACGCCTGCTGGAACAGGACCGCCTGCGCGTGGTGGCCGACCACGGCGTGGTGGACGAGGCGCTGGACGAGGTGGCTCGCCAGGCCTGGCTCAACAGCGCCATGGCGCAGGACAAAAAAGGTCCCTGAGGCAAGGCCCTCAAGCCTTGCGCAGGAGCTTCTTGCGCACCAGGTGGATGTTGTTGCGCAGCGCGTAGAGCTCGTCGGTGTACGACAGCGGCACCACCACCTTTTCCACCTTGGCCTCCATCGCGTTCAGCTGCTCCAGCAGCTCCTGCGCGCTCTCGTCGCTGTTTTCGCTGCGCTGCTCCACGTCGCGCAACTCGGCGTACCAGCGGAACACGCGCTTGCGGATGCGGAAGGTGTAGAGCGGCGGCACGATGCGCGAGAGCGGCAGCGCCAGCGCGATGATCAGGCCCATGGCCAGCCACATGCGCTCGATCAGGTTGGCCAGCCAGAACGGCAGGTAGCGCTGCAGGAAGGGCTGCGTGCCGCCCTTGATGGCGCGCTGCGCCTCGGGCGCGATGGGCACCTCGCTGTGTTCCAGGCTGGGGTACTCGCGCGCCCGGCTGAACCAGCTCGCACCGCTGTGCAGGCTGATGGCGGTCTGCGCGAACAGCTGCAGGATGGCCGGGTGCGTGTTCGCCTGCGCGAGCAGGCTGGTGGTGGAAGCCACCAGGCGCACGTTGCGCGGCGGGATGTTGTTGGCCAGGTCCACCATGCCCTGCGGCATCACCACGGGGGTGAGGTAGCCGAAGCGGCGCGAGTAGGCCTCGCTCTGCGCGAAATCCAGCAGGCGCACGCCAGGCGTCTGCAGCAGCATCTGCACCATCAGCGATTCGGGCGCCGAGGCGAACACCACGGCATCGAGCTCGCCGTTGAGAAAGGCCACCGTGGCGGGGGTCTGCTCCAGCTGGCTGAGCGTCATCTCGGAGGCGTTGAGGCGGTTCACGTCCAGCAGCGTGGAGAACAGGCGCGGCACGCCGCTGCCCGGCGTGCCCACGTTCACGCGCCAGCCCTTGAGTTCGGAGAGCTTGCTCACGGTAGGCGACTTGCGCAGGCGCTTGGCGGCGTCCTCCCGGTAGAACAGCCAGAGCGGTTCCACGAACAGGCTGCCCAGGGAGGTGATGGAATCTTCGTCGTCGTAGCCGATGTCGGCCGTGCCGCCCTGCACGAAACCCAGGTCGGCCTGGCCGGTGCGCAGCAGCTCCAGGTTGGCGGACGAACCTTCGGACGGCAGCAGCTCGACCGTGATGCCGTTGCGCGCGAGCGCCTCCGCGTAGCGTTTGCCAAAGGCTTCGTAGGCGCTTTGCGCCGGGCCGGTGGCCAGCACCACGCGGTCCGGCGGGTTGGGCTTGAGCCACCAGTAGGTGAAACAGAGCAGGGCGACCGTGAGGATGGCGAACGGGCCGGCAGACAGCAGCATCTCGCGCAGGGAGAGCAGGGTGTATCGCAGGGTCTTGGGCATGGCGCGACATTAGCATGCCGACCCCCTGCGCCTGCTGTGACAGGATGTTCGGCCGGTGTCCGCTTTTCTCCTGGCGGAATCCGCCCAATCTCGCTTTGACGCCCTGCTACGCGCTTCCTACGATGGGCTCCATCGCTGCCTGTGGCGCAGCAGATTCCAACGGAGACACCATGAAGACCCTCGCCTGCGGCGCATTCGCCGCGATCCTCGCCTGCGGTGCCGCGCACGCGCAGCAGGATTTCCCGAACCGCAACGTGACCCTGGTGGTGGGCTACGCCGCCGGTGGCGCGATCGACCAGTCGGCCCGCCTGGTGGGCCAGGCGCTGGCCGCGCAGTGGGGGCAGTCGGTGATCGTGGAGAACCGCGCCGGTGCCAATGGCACCATCGCCGCGGCGGCGGTGGCCAATGCCAAGCCCGATGGCTACACCCTGCTGGTCACGGCCACCAGCCACACGCTCAACAAGTTCGTGGTCAAGGGCCTGCGCTACGACGTCGAAAAGTCGTTCGCACCCATCGCGCTCACCGTCGATGTGCCCAACGTGCTGGTGGTGAACGCCGCTTCGCCCTACCAGAACGTGGGCCAGCTGGTCGCCGCCCTGCGCGCGAAGCAGAAGTCCTTCAGCTACGCCTCGCAGGGCGTCGGGGGCATTCCGCACCTGGCCGGCGAGATATTCAAGTTGCGCACCGGCACCGACATGCTGCACGTGCCCTACAAGGGCGCGGCACCGGGCATGACCGACCTGGTGGGTGGCGTGGTCGACATGTCGTTCCCGTCGCCTGGCTCGATCACGGCCTTCGTCACGGCGGGCAAGCTGCGCCCGCTCGCGGTCACGTCCAGCCAGCGCTTCCCTCACCTCAAGGACGTGCCCACCTTCGCCGAAGCCGGCATCGCCGACTTCACCATCGGCACCTGGCACGGCGTGCTCGCGCCGGCCGGCACGCCGCCCGCGATCGTGGCGAAGATCAACGCCGACATCAACGCGATCATCCAGACGCCCGAGTTCCGCGACGCCCTGGCCAAGCAGGGCAACGTCGCGGCCCAGCCGGTGACGCCGGCACAGTTCGCCGCCAAGCTCGCCGGCGAACTCAAGGCCTTCGAGGCCGTGGCGGCGAAGATCGACCTGAGCGCGAACTGAAGGCCGCTCAGGCCCGCACGGCGCCCGCGCGCTGCTGCAGGCGGAAGACGCGCACCGCGTCGTTCATCACCTGGGCCTGGGCCTGCAGGGAGCCCGCGGCGGCGGCGAGTTGCTCGACCATGGCCGAGTTCTGCTGGGTCACCGCGTCGAGCTGGCCCACGGCCTGGTTGATCTGGCCCAGGCCCAGGGCCTGTTCCTGCGTGGCGTGGGTGATATCGGCGATCAGGCCGTTGACCTGTTCGACCGACTGCACCACCTCGGTCATGGTCTTGCCGGTGCTGTGCACCAGCTCGCTGCCGGCGGTCACCTGGCCCGTCGACTCGTCGATCAGCGCCTTGATTTCCCTGGAGGCCGTCATGGTGCGCTGGGCCAGGCTGCGCACCTCGCCGGCCACCACCGCGAAACCCCGGCCCTGTTCACCCGCGCGCGCCGCTTCCACCGCCGCGTTCAGGGCCAGGATGTTGGTCTGGAAGGCGATGCCGTCGATCACGCCGATGATTTCGCCGATGCGCTTGGACGAGCGGCTGATGTCGTCCATGGTGTGGATCACGCGCGCCATGGCATCGTTGCCTTCGCGCGCCACGCTGGCCGAGCGCTGCGACAGCACCGAGGCCTCGCGCGAGGCGTTCGCGCTCTGCTGCACCGTGCTGCTGAGTTCTTCCACCGAAGCGGCGGTCTGCTCCAGGCTGCTGGCCTGCGACTCGGTGCGCGAGGACAGGTCCTGGTTGCCGGCGGCGATCTGGCTGGAGGCCACCTGCACGCCCTCGACCTCGTGGCGCACGTCGGCCACGACGGCCTGCAGGTTCACATTGAGCTGGTTCAGGGCCTTCGTGAGTTCGCCGAATTCGCCATTGGCGTGGCCCTGGATGCGCGCGGAGAGATCCCCCGCGGCCATCTGGTTGGCAAAGGCCACCGCCCGTTGCAGGGGCGTGAGCATCTGCTGGCGCAGCAGGAGCGCGGCCACCGAAGCCACGGCGAGCAGGGCCACGCCGGCACCGAGGTGCGCCATGGCGCCGAAGGGGGCGGCGAGTTCGCCCATGACCAGGCCCGCCGCCGCCATGCCCACCGAGCACAGCGCGATGCGTTTGCCCAGCGTGAGCCGGGTGATGTCCTGCAGCCGGCCGAGCCAGCCGCCCTGCACCACCTGCCCTTGCCGCAGCGAGAGGGTGGGGCGCCCGTCCTGGCCTTCGGCCCGCATGCGGGCATAGAGGGCTTCGGCCTGCTGCACCTTGTCGCGGCTGGGCGCGGTGCGCACCGACATGTAGCCCACGGTTCGGCCGCTTTCCAGCACCGGGGTGGCGTTGGCTTCCACCCAGTAGTGGTCGCCGTTCTTGCGCCGGTTTTTCACCAGCGCCGACCACGGCGAACCGCTGGCCAGGGTGGCCCACATGTCCCGGAAGGCCTCGGTGGGCATGTCGGGGTGGCGCACGATGTTGTGCGGCTGCCCCAGGAGTTCTTCGCGATCGAAACCGCTCACGGCCACGAAGGCCGGGTTGCAGTAGGTGATGCGGCTTTGCAGGTCGGTGGTGGACACCAGCGTGACCCCTTCGGGGATCACGTATTCGTTGTGGGTGACGGGCAGGTTGTTGCGCATGGGATGGTCATCGGCCATTGCGGCCGAAACCGAAGGGAAAAAACGCAGCAGCCGGCCCAGACTGGCCGCGGTTTGACGCAGATCAAACCGCGGACCAGCCACCCCCGCCGGCTCAGGGTGCCGGTTCGAGGCTCATCACGGTGTAGGCGCCGTTGACCTTGTCCGCCGTGAAGCGCACCTTGTCGCCGGCCTTCACCTTGCCCAGCAGGGCCGGGTCGCGCGCCTGGAAGACCATGGTCATGGGCGGCATGTCCAGGTTCCTGATCTCGCCGTGCTTGAGCGTGATCTTGCCGGCGGCGGTGTCGACCTTGCGCACCTCGGCCTCGCTGGCCGGCAGCGCGCCGGCCGCCGCATCGCCCGAGGTGGGTTTGAAGCCGCCGGTGGCCGCGCCCGCGTGGCGCTGGAACACGCGCGAGCTGCCGTCGCGCTGCACCAGCAGCACGTCGTAGGCGTCGCGCCGATCGCCGTACACCGGGCCGTCCATGCCCGGGCTGCCCACCGGCATGCCGGGCACGGCCAGGCCGATCGCGTCGGGTTTCTCGGCGAGCAGGCGGCGGATCTCGCTGGCCGCCACATGGCCTTCGACCACGTAGCCACCGACCAGGGCGGTGTGGCACGAGCCGTACTTGGCGGGCAGGCCCAGGCGCTGGCGCACGGCGGTGTTGCCGGTGTCGAAGACCTGGACCTGGAAGCCGTCGGCGCGCATGAGCTCGACCCAGTCTTTGCAGCAGCCGCAGTTGGGGTCTTTCCAGACCTGCAGCGCAGGGGGGGCGGGCGTCTGGGCGAAGGCGCCGCTGGCCGCCAGGGACAGGCCGATCGCGGCGCTGAGCAGGTGTCGTCGTTGCATGGGGTGCTCCTGAAGGGTGGGTATCAGGCCTTGGGCTTGACGCGGATGGTGCCACGCATGCCGGCTTCGAAATGGCCGGCGATCAGGCAGGCGAACTCGAAATCGCCGGGGCGGTTGAAGGTCCAGACGATGTCGCCGGTCTTGCCGGCGGGCACGTGCGCCATGTAGGGCTCGTCGTGTTCCATGCCGGGGTGTTTCTTCATCATCTCGGCATGCGCCCGCAGGTCCGCGCCCGTGCCGAGCACGATCTCGTGCATCACCTTGCCCTTGTTGATGGCGCGCAGGCGCAGCGTCTCGCCCTCGCGCACCTCCAGGTGGTTGGGGCTGAGCTTCATGTCGTCGGTCATGCGGATGTCGATCGTGCGCGTGGCGGCGCCGGGTTCACCCGCGATGCCCCAAGGCTTCTGCTCCTTGACCACCGCGCTGGCGGCCTTGCCGTGCTGGTCGCCGTGCGCGTGCGCGGCGGGCAGGGAGAGGGCCCAGGGCAGGGCAAGCAGGCCGAGCTGGAACCGGCGGCGGTTGGTGGTGTTCGTCGTGTTCATGGTGTGTCCTTTCAAAAATGGAATCAGTGTTGGTGGTGGCCCGCGTCGGCGGCGGGTTTGCGCACGGTGGCGCTGGCGGGTGAGGATGCAGAAGGGGCCGGGCGCGCGGCCGCGGGTGCCGCGCCGGTCTCGACCAGCCGGGCCTGGGTGCCCGGCGGCATGGCGTAGGGTCCCGGATCGCTGTAGTCGCCGGCCTTCTGGTCGGCGCGCACCTTGAAGGTGGTGAACATGCCGCCCATCTCGATCGGGCCGTAGGGGCCGGTGCCGGTCATCATGGGGAAGGTGTTGGCGGGCAGCTCCATCTGCATCTCGCCCATGTCGGCCATGCCGCGCTCGCCCATCACCATGTAGTCGGGCGAGGCGCGCTGCAGGGGTTTGACCAGGCCCCGGTGGTCGGCGCCGATCATGGTCGGCACGCTGTGGCCCATGGCCCCCATGGTGTGGTGGCTCTTGTGGCAGTGCATGGCCCAGTCGCCCGGCTCGTCGGCCACGAACTCGATCTGCCGCATCTGGCCCACGGCCACGTCGGTTGTCACCTCGGGCCAGCGCGATCCCTTGGGCGTGGGGCCGCCGTCGGTGCCGCTCACCTCGAACTCGATGCCGTGGATGTGGATCGGGTGGTTGGTCATGGTGAGATTGCCCACGCGCACGCGCACCCGCTCGCCCAGGCGCGCCACCAGCGGCGAGATGGCGGGGAACACGCGGCTGTTCCAGGCCCAGATGTTCTGCTCCAGCATGGTGTTGACCTGCGGCGTCATGCTGCCGGGCTCGACGTCGAAGGCGTTGAGCAGGAAACAGTAGTCGCGCTGGACGTCCTCAATCAAGGGATGCTTCTGCCTGGGGTGCGTGACCCAGAAGCCCATCATGCCCATGGCCATCTGCACCATTTCGTCAGCATGAGGGTGGTACATGAAGGTGCCGGGTCGGCGCGCGGTGAACTCGTAGACGAAGGTCTTGCCCGCCGGGATGGCGGGCTGGTTCAGGCCGCCCACGCCGTCCATGCCATTGGGCAGGCGCTGGCCGTGCCAGTGGATGGTGGTGTGTTCCGGCAGGCGGTTGGTGACGTAGAGGCGCACGCGGTCGCCTTCCACCACCTCGATGGTCGGCCCCGGGCTCTGGCCGTTGTAGCCCCACATGTTGACCATGAAGCCGGGTGCCACTTCGCGCACCACGGGCTCGGCCACCAGGTGGAACTCCTTCACGCCGTTGTTCAGGCGCCAGGGCAGGGTCCAGCCGTTGAGCGTGACCACCGGGTTGTAGGGGCGGCCAGCGCCGGTCACGCCCGGCGGCGTCCACGGCGCGGCGGTGTCGGCCGAGGTCTGCTGCACGGCTTCGGGCGGGGCGGCGAGCGCCACGCGGCTCACACTGGTGGCGGCGACCGCCGTGGCGGCCGCGCCGGCAAAAAAATGTCGTCGGTTGAGGGAGGGGGTCATGTCAGTGTCCTGCGGCGGCGGCCGTGCCTTTGCCGGATGAAGAGGAGGGGGTGTCGGGGTCGGCGTAGTCGGCGCCGGCGAGCAGGGCCTGCCAGTCGGCCTGCGCGAGCCAGTAGCCACGGCGCGCCTGCAGCGCGGCATCGAGCGCGCCCATGCGCTCGCGGGCGCTGGCCAGCAGCTCCCAGGTGCTTTGCAGCATGCCGTTGTAGCGCAGCTGGGTGTCCTGCTCCAGGGCGGTCTGCAGTTGCGCCACCACGGTCTGCGCGTGCTGGGCGCTCGCATGGCGCACCTGCAGCGCCGTCCAGGCCTGGCGCGCCATCGAGCGGCGCTCGGCGGCCTGGCGCAGCAAGGCCGCTTCGGCGCTCACGGCGCGCTCCAGCGTGTGGTCGCGCAGCAGGCTCAGGTTGTCGATGCGGGGTGGTGCCGAGTCCGCGCCGGTGACGGTGTCGAGCGCGGCATCCACCGCCTCGTTCCAGGCCTGTCGGCGCGCGGGTGACGGTGGGGCGATGTCGCGCCCGGCCAGCAGCCGGGTCTGTGCCAGCGTCGGGTGGCCGCGCAGCACGGCGGCTTCCAGCGCGGCCTCGCTCACGCCCTCGCCGGGCGAGGCTTTCGCGGGCAACTCCGGCAGGCTGGTGGGCAGCTGCTCGCCGAGTTGCGCCACGGCCTGCGCGTCCCACAGGCCCAGCAGGCGGGCCAGTCGCTCCTGCGCGGCCAGGGTGGTGCTGCGCGCGTTCACGCTGGCCTGCCAGGCGCTGGCCTCGATCAGTTGCTCGCGCATCTGCCGGGCCTGGCTCCAGTTGCCCGCCACCACCATGCGCCGGCCCAGCTCGCTGCCGGTGCGCGTGGCGTCCAGCACCTCGGCGAGCAGGCGCTCGCTCTGGCGCGCGGTCACGGCGTCGATCCAGGCGCGCTGGACGTCCCGCACGTGCGCCGCATAGGCCACGGCCACCTGGCGTTGGGCCAGGGGGTTCATGTCGGCGTGGGTGAAGAGATCGGGCCGGTGCCGCAGCGAGAGCCGCAGGGCCTGCGTGAGGTCCAGGGTCGGTCCGCGCCGGGGCTCGGCGCGGGCTTCACCGGGCTGGGCCGATTCCCAGCGCAGCAGGTCGGCGTGGCCGCGCGGAAACTCGGCCACGCGCTGGTTGGCGCGTTGCCAGATCGCGCGCGCCGCGGCGATGTCGGTCGGCAGCGCGGGCAGCTCGGCGTTGCCGGTGGGCGGGAGCACCAGGGGCGGTGCGGTGACGGGGCGGGCCGGGTCGGCCGCGCCGAGGGCGTCGGAAGACTGCGCATGGGCCGACGCGAGGGCCAGGGCACAGCCGATGAAGAGGCCGGCCCGCGCGCGGGTGGGCCCAGGTGGCGACGTTCGCCAGAAAAGGGTCATGGAAATCTCCTGAAAACACAAACCAGCGCCCATCGCGCGCCCTCATCGGGCGGCGGCGGACGCACCTCGGGTGTGTGCGCTCAGGAAATGGGTGGCTTGATGCCTTGGTGCGGCTCGGAGCTGACGAAGCGCTCGGCCGGTGGCGCGAGCAGGCCGTGCCGTGGGGACAGGGTGGGCACGGCGGGCACCGAGAGCGCCATCGCCGGGCCGTTGCAGACCTCGCAGCTCTTGTGCGTGTGTTCGCCGCCGCCGTCGGCCTGCATGTCGGCACCGTGCTCGGTCATGCCGGCGGCGCCCTGGTCATGGCCCTGGGCGTGCCCGGCAGGCATGGCGTGGTCGGTGCCGGCCGCGGCCTGGTGATGCATGGTGGCCTGCGCCGGCGCGACCAGCATCGACAGCGCCATGGCGTCGCCCATCCAGCCGCGAATCGGCAGCAGGGCGATCATGAGGGCGAGCAACAGGTGGCGCATGGACTGGAATGATACGGCGCGGGCCGATTTGGTTCCCGAGGTCAGGGCAACTGCGGCGCGACGCCGAAGCGCGGGGGTGGCGAGGGGAGTATCTCTTCCACCGGCGCGGGGGCCTTGGCCGCGCGCACCGCCACCTGCGGCGGCAGGGTCATGCCGCGCGCCTGCATCACCGCGCGCAGGCGGTCGGGGTAGTCGGTGATGATGCCGTCCACCCCCCAGTCGATCAGGCGCGCCATGTCCTGGGTGTCGTTCACCGTCCAGGGGATCACGCGCAGCTCCAGCGAGCGGGCGCGCTGCAGCAGGTGCTGGTCGATGTCGTTGAAGTTGGGCGACCAGAGCTTGCCGCCCGCGGCGGCCACCATGCCAGGTGCGTCCTCGAAGTCGGCCAGCCGCAGGCCGGCCGTCCACTCGCTGCTCTTGAGCGTGTTGCGCGACGACAGGTAGGACAGCGGCATGCCGGGCGCGAGCTGGCTGGCGACCTTCTGGATGCGCCAGTCGAAGCTCTGCAGGCTCACGCGCTGGGTCATGCCATGGGCCTTGATGACCGCCAGCACCGCGCGCACGAAGGTGTCGGGGTGGGGGGATTCGTCCGGGCGGCTGGGGTTGATCTTGAGTTCGATGTTGAAGCGCACCTGGTGGGCGCCCAGCTGGCGCACGCGCTCGAACAGCGCGGCCAGGGTCGGGATGCGCTGGCCGTCCTGCGGCTGCTGTTCGGCGAAATCGCGCGCGTAGCGGCTGGCCGGGTTGATGCGGCCCACGTCCCAGGCGGCGATCTCGGCCAGCGTGAGGCGGTGGAAGGGCTGGCCGCGCGTCTGCAGCCAGCGGCCGTCGGCGTCGCGCGTGAGGTCGGGGTTGGGGGCGATGTCGTGCGAGATCACCGGCACGCCCTCGGCGCTGAGCACCACGTCGAGTTCGAGCGTGCTCACGCCCACGGCGAGCGCGCGCTCGAAGGCCGCCAGGGTGTTTTCGGGAGCGAGGCCGCGCGCGCCGCGATGGCCCTGCACGTCGAATGCGAGCGCGGCGCTCGCGCACCACAGCGACAGGCCCAGGGCGGTGGTGCAGCTCCAGCGGATCCAGGTCAGGCGTTGCACGCCCTGCGGGGTGGGTTCGTTCATGGGGGCAGTCTGACAGCCTCCCATGTCCGATGCAAGACAGCTCAATGACCGAGGATTTTGGACAGGAAATCGCGGCTGCGTTCGTTCTGCGGGTGGTTGAAGAATTCGGTCGGCGTGTTCTGCTCGACGATCTGGCCCTGGTCCATGAAGATCACGCGGTCGGCCACCGCCTTGGCGAAGCCCATCTCGTGCGTCACGCAGATCATGGTGATGCCCTGGTTGGCCAGCTCGATCATCACGTCGAGCACTTCCTTGATCATCTCCGGGTCGAGCGCGGAGGTGGGCTCATCGAACAGCATGATCTTGGGCGTGAGGCACAGCGCGCGCGCGATGGCCACGCGCTGCTGCTGGCCACCCGAGAGCTGCAGCGGGAACTTGTGGGCCTGCTCGGCGATGCGCACGCGCTGCAGCTGCTGCATCGCCTTTTCCTCCGCCTCCTTCTTCGGCAGCTTGCCGACCCACATGGGCGAGAGCGTGAGGTTCTCCAGCACGCTCAGGTGCGGGAACAGGTTGAACTGCTGGAACACCATGCCCACGTTCTTGCGCACGCGGTCGATCGCCTTGATGTCATCGGTCAACTCGATCCCGTCCACCGTGAGCTGCCCCTGCTGGTGTTCCTCGAGCCGGTTGATGCAGCGGATCAGCGTGGACTTGCCCGAGCCCGAGGGCCCGCAGATCACGATGCGTTCGCCCCGGGCCACGTCCAGATCGATGTCGCGCAGCACGTGGAAGTCGTTGCCGTACCACTTGTTGACCTTGTCGAATCGGATGATGGAATCGGACATGTGTGTTTTCTTTCAACGCGCCTTGCTGGCGCTGAGCTGTTTTTCGACCCACAGGCTGTAGCGCGACATCGAGAAACAGAACGCGAAATACACCAGGGTGATGAACAGGTAAGCCTCGATCTTGAAGGGCCGCCAGTTCACGTCGGAGTTCAGCGCGAGCGCCAGCGCGCCGGTGAGCTCGTAGAGCGAGACGATGGTGACCAGCGAGGTGTCCTTGAACACCGAGATGAAGTTGTTCATCATGCTCGGCACCACCATGGCCAGGGCCTGCGGCAGCACGATCTTGCGCTGCGTCTGCCAGTACGACAGGCCCAGCGTGTCGGCCGCTTCCAGCTGGCCCTTGGGGATGGCCTGCAGGCCGCCGCGGATGATCTCGGCCATGTAGGCCGCCGCGAACAGGGTGATGCCCACGATCACGCGCACCAGCACGTCCAGCGTCACGCCCTGCGGCATGAACAGCGGGAACATGAACGAGGCCATGAACAGCACCGAGATCAGCGGCACGCCGCGGATGAGCTCGATGTAGACGATGCAGGCCGAGCGGATCGCCGGCAGCTGGCTGCGCCGGCCCAGGGCCACCACGATGGAGAGCGGGAAGGCCATGAAGAGCGAGAGCGTGGCCAGCATCACCGTGAGCGGCAGGCCGCCCCAGAGGTCGGGGCGCACCGGGCTCAGGCCCGGCACGCCGCCGCGCATGAGCGTGAAGAACACCACCAGCACGCCGAGCCAGAGCAGCGGCAGCCAGGGCTTCCAGAAAGCGCGCATGCAGCTGAGCACCAGGCCGCCGAGCATGACGGCGGTGGCGATCAGCGGGCGCCATTGTTCGTCGTAGGGGTAGCGGCCGAACAGGATGATGCGGTACTTCTCGGTCACCACGCCCCAGCACGCGCCGATGCCGCGCGCGGCCTGGCAGGCATCCGCGTCGTTGACGTAGACGGCGCGCACGAACGCCCAGTGGATCAGCCCGGGCAGCAGGTACACGATGAGCGCGCCGACGAACAGCGTGGTGAGGGTGCTGCGCCAGTCGGCGAACAGGTTGCGCCGCGCCCAGGGCACGAAGCCGGTGGTCCTGACCGGCGATGGGCGGGGCGCGATGGGCACATAGGTGTCGGCCATGCTCAGCGCTCCTGGATGGCCACGCGCTGGTTGTACCAGTTCATGAAGGCCGAGGTGGACAGCGAAGTGGTGAGGTAGACCAGCATGATGATGGCGATGCACTCCACCGCGCGCCCGCTCTGGTTGATGGTGGTGTTGGCGATCGAGACCACGTCCGGGTAGCCCACCGCCACCGCGAGCGAGGAGTTCTTGGTGAGGTTGAGGTACTGGTTGGTCAGCGGCGGGATGATCACGCGCATGGCCTGCGGCAGGATCACCAGGTTCATCTTCTGCTTGGGGTTGAGCCCGAGCGCGGCCGCCGCCTCGTCCTGCCCGCGACTGACCGACTGGATGCCGCCGCGCACCACCTCCGCCACGAAGGCCGAGGTGTAGATCACCAGCCCGATCAGGATGGCCATGAACTCGGGCGTGGCGCTCACACCGCCGTCGACCATGAAGGCCAGCTGCTCGGGGATGTTCCACTCGCGCGGCATGCCGGCCACCAGCCAACCCACCAGCGCGAAGACCGCGATGAGCGCGATCGGCGCCCACACGCGGTCAGCGTTCTGGCCGGTGCGCTCGAAGCGCTTCTGCACGCCCTGCCGCCACGCCCAGGCCGCCACCAGGCCCAGGCCCACGCCCGCCAGCACCTGGCCCACGCCGGCCGAGGGAAACGGGAACGAGAAACCGCCCTTGCTCAGGTAGAACAGGTGGCCCAGGTTCCAGGCTTCGTTGGAGGGCGGCAGCAGCTCGATGAACACCAGGTACCACATCAGCAGCTGCAGCAGGATGGGCACGTTGCGGAACACCTCCACGTAGCCGTAGCACAGGCCACGCACCAGCGCGTTGCGCGAGAAGCGGCCCACGCCGAGCAGCACGCCCAGCAGCGTGGTGAGCACGATGCCGATGACCGCGACCTTGAGCGTGTTGAGCACGCCCACCCAGATCGCCTTGCCATAGCTCTCGCTCGGGCTGTAGGGTATCAGCGTCTCGCCGATGTCGAAACCGGCGGCGGCGCCCAGGAAGTCAAAGCCGCTCTGGATGCCGCGCACGCGCATATTTTCCTGCGTGTTGTGCGCAAGAAACCACACGCCCGCGGCGATCAGGAGCAGGGCGATGGCCTGGAAGATGAGACCGCGCGTGGCCCGGCTGTTGAGCGACCACGTGCGCTTCTTCGGCGGCGGCGCGGCGCTCAACTCAGCGCACCGGCGGGGCGTACATCAGGCCGCCCTGGGTCCACAGGTTGTTGGTGCCGCGCGGCAGGCCGATGGCCGTCTTGGGGCCGACGTGGCGCTCGAACTGCTCGCCGTAGTTGCCGCCGGCCTTGATGGCGCGCAACGCCCATTCCTTGTCCAGGCCCAGCAGCTTGCCGGTGTCTTCGGTGCCCGCGCCCACCAGCCGCATGATGTTGGGGTTGGTGCTGCTCTTCATGGAGTCGGCGTTGGCCTGGGTGACGCCGTATTCCTCGGCTTCGATCAGCGCGTAGCCGACCCACTTCACGATGCTGAAGAACTCGTCGTCGCCGCGCCGCACGGCCGGGCCCAGCGGCTCCTTGGAAATCAGCTCGGGCAGGATCACGTGCTCGTCGGGCTTGGGCGTTTCCTTGGCGCGGATCGAGGCCAGGCCCGAGGCGTCGGTGGTGTAGGCCTGGCAGCGGCCGGCCACGTAAGCGGCGGTGGCGGCCTCGACCTTCTCGAACACCACGGGCTTGAGCGCGAGGTTGTTGGCGCGCGAGAAGTCGGTCAGGTTCAGCTCGGTGGTGGTGCCGGACTGCACGCACACCGTGGCGCCCTTGAGTGCCTTGGCGCTTTTCACGTTGAGCTTCTTGGGCACCATGAAGGCCTGGCCGTCGTAGAAATTCACGCCGGTGAAGGTCAGGCCCAGCGAGGCGTCGCGCGTCAGCGTCCAGGTGGTGTTGCGCGCCAGCATGTCGACCTCGCCCGACTGCAGGGCGGTGAAGCGCTGCTGCGCGTTCAGCGGCACGTAGCGCACCTTGTCGGCGTTGGAGAGGATGGCGGCGGCCACGGCGCGGCACACGTCCACGTCCATGCCGCTCCACTTGCCCTGGCTGTCGGCGGCCGAGAAGCCCGCCAGACCGGTGTTCACCCCGCAGATCAGCTCGCCGCGCTTCTTGACCGCGTCGAGGTCCTTGCCGGCGTGGGCCGGCAGGCCGATCAGGGTGGCGGCCGCGCCCAGGGCCGCCAGTTTCAGGGAATGCTGTTTCATCGGGGTCTCTCCAGTGGTAAGTGAAAGGGCAATGGCCGTCCCGCGAAACGCACCTGTTGGGTGCATGTTGCGGTGGCCACCGAAATGTAGACCCGCCTTTTTGGGGTAGGGATCGGGGTTTACGTGGGCGGATCATGCAAATTGCACATGAGGGCATCACGCTGCAGATTCCGTGCCATCGCGGTCTCTCGCGCGACAAACGCGGGTTTCGGCGGGCGGAGGCGCCCCGTATGCTTGTCCCACAACACCCATAACGGAGACATGTGATGAGCAGCACCACCGAAGGCGGGCGCGCCGCGTCCACGCCCGATCCGCACGCGCACCACCGCTTCTGGCCCACGCGCCTGCCGCATCGCATCACCACGCCCGCCACCTCGCTCTGGTGCAACCTGGACGTGAGCGCGCAGCGTTACCCGGACAAGCCCGCGCTGGTGTTCTTCGATCACGTGCTCAGCTACCGCGAGCTGCGCGCGCAGGTGGAGCGCCTGGCGGCGCACCTGCGGCAGCAGGGTGTGCAGGACGGCGACCGCGTGATCCTGTTCATGCAGAACTGCCCGCAGTGGGTGGTGGCGCACTTCGCCATCCTGCGCGCCAACGCGGTGGTGGTGCCGGTCAACCCCATGAACCGGGCCGAGGAGCTCAAGCACTACCTGATCGATCCCGACGCGCGCGTGGCCATCGCCGCGGCCGACCTGGCCGGTGAACTGCTCAAGGCCAACAGCGAGGTGCGCGAGGGCGATCGCCTGCGCCACCTCGTGGTCTCGCACTACAGCGACGCCATCGGCCCGGCCGCCGAGATCCCACCGGCCTGGGCTGATTGGCTGGGCACGCGACACCCCACACCCTCGCTGCCCGGCGGCACGGTGAGCGACTGGGCCGAGGCGCTGGCCTGCGGCGGCAGCGCGCCCGCGCACAACCGGGGCCCGGACGACCTCGCCGTGCTGCCCTACACCAGCGGCACCACCGGCCTGCCCAAGGGCTGCATGCACCCGCACCGCACCCTCATGCACAACGCGGTGGGCGTGGGCCTGTGGACCAACAGCACGTCGGAGAACGTGGGCCTGCTGGTGGTGCCCATGTTCCACATCACCGGCATGGTGGCCGGCATGCACGCGGGCGTGTACAACGGCGCGACCATGGTGGTGATGCCGCGCTGGGACCGCGAGCTCGCCGGGCGGCTCATCTCGCGCTGGCACTGCACCCACTGGACCAACATCCCCACCATGGTGATCGACCTGCTGGCCAGCCCGAACTTCGACCAGTACGACCTCTCCAGCCTGGTGCTGGTGGGCGGCGGCGGCGCGGCCATGCCGCAGGCCGTGGCGCAGCGCCTGCTCGACCAGTTCGGCCTGCGCTACTCGGAAGGTTATGGCCTGACCGAGACCGCCGCGCCCTCGCACAACAACCCGCCCGACCACCCCAAGCAGCAATGCCTGGGCATTCCTTTCCTGGGCACCGACGCGCGCGTGGTCGACCCGATCACGCTGCAGGAAATGCCGCAGGGCGAAGCGGGCGAGATCATCATCCACGGCCCCGAGGTGTTCGACGGTTACTGGAAACGCCCCGAGGCCACCGAGGCCGCCTTCATCACCTTCGAAGGCAAGCGCTTCTTCCGCTCGGGCGACCTCGGCCGGGTGGACGAGGACGGTTACTACTTCATCACCGACCGGCTCAAACGCATGATCAACGCCAGCGGCTTCAAGGTCTGGCCGGCCGAGGTCGAGGCGCTGATGTTCCGGCACCCGGCGATCGCCGAGGCCTGCGTGATCGCGACCCAGGACGCCTACCGGGGCGAGAGCGTCAAGGCGGTGGTGGTGCTGCGCGAAGCCGCGCGCGGACAGACCAGCGAGCAGGCCATCCTGGACTGGTGCCGCGAGAACATGGCGGCCTACAAGTGCCCGCGCACGGTGGAGTTCGTCACCGCGCTGCCCAAGAGCGGCAGCGGCAAGGTGATGTGGCGCCTGCTGCAGGAGCAGGAGGCCGCGAAGGTACCGCCCAGCACCGCTTGAGGTTCAGCCCGACAGCTCCGGGTGTTTCGAGAACAGCTCGGCGACCCATTCCACGAAGGCCCGCACCTTGGCGCTGAGGTGGCGGTTCGGCGGGTACACCACGTAGAGCGGAATGGTGTGGGTCGACCAGTCGGCGAGCACCCGCACCAGCTCGCCGCGCTCGATCAGCGGCACGGCGGTGAAGGCCCCCATCTGCGCCACGCCCAGGCCCGCGAGCACCGCCGCGGTCATGGCGTTGCTCTCGTTGACGGACAGCCGGGTCGGGCCCGTGATCTCCACCGTCTGGCCGTCCTTCTCGAACTCGTTGATGAAGGGGCGGCCGTTGCGCGGGGAGAAGTAGTTCAGCATCGTGTGCTCGCTGCCCAGCTGGTCCGGGTGCGTGGGCGTGCCGTGCGCCTGGAGGTAAGCCGGCGAGGCCACGGTCATCAGCGCCATGTTGGCCACGCGCCGGGCCACGAGCGACTGGTCCAGCAGTTCGCCGCCACGGATCACGCAGTCCACGTTGTCGGCGATGAGGTCCACCGCGCGGTCGGAGACACCCAGGTCGAGCTGGATGTCGGGGTAGCGGCGGTAGAAGTCGGCGAGCGCGGGAATGATGATGTGCTGCGCCACCGAGGTCCCCACGTCCACGCGCAGGCGCCCGCTGGGGCTGGCCTGGGCGTTGGTCATGCTGGCCTCGATGTCGTCCAGGTCGTTGAGAACGCGGGCCGTGCGCTCGTAGTACGCCGCGCCATCGGGCGTGACGGTCACGCGCCGGGTGGTGCGGTTGAGCAGCTTGACCTTCAGCCGCGACTCCAGGTGCTGCACCATCTTCGTCACCGTGCCCTTGGGCAGGTCCAGCGACTCGGCCGCCTTGGTGAAGGTGCCGGCCTCCACCACCCGCGCAAATACCCTGATCGATTGGATCTGATCCATGCCCTCTGTCCTTGATGTGCTTTGTGGCGGGATTGTTCATGCAATGGAAACAGACAACTGGCGGCAGGTGGCTTTATCCGCAGAAAGGGTGTGTCTATAGTTCAGGCCATGGTTTCAACTGCCTCATCCTCTGCCGCCGTGCCGCCCGCACGCACCTTGTCGGTGCCTGGCAAGCCCCCTCTGGCGCTGCGCGTCTGGGGCGAGAAGCCGCGCGGCGGCGTGGTGCCGCTGGTGCTGCACTTCCATGGTGGCGCCTTCATCTCGGGCGATCTGGACAGCGGTGCCTGCCTGGCCGAGCTGCTGGCGAGCTCGGGCGCGGTGGTGGCGTCACTGGCCTATCCGCTGGCGCCGGCGCACCGGTTTCCCGATGCGGTGGAGGCCGGCTACGCCACGTTGGAATGGCTGTTCAAGCAGCGCACGCGCCTGGCGGGCACGGGCGCGCCGCTGTTCGTCGCGGGTGAGGAGGCCGGCGGCAACATCGCGGCGGCCGTGGCCATGATGGTGCGCGACCGCGCGCACCCGCCGCTGGCCGGCCAGATCCTCGTCGCGCCCATGCTGGACCCGTGCGGTGCCACGCCCTCGCTGCGCCAGACCATGGGCGAATCCACCGGCTGCAAGTGGATGGATGGCTGGCAGCAGTACCTGCGCGGCCCGATGGACGCGGAACACCCCTATGCCGTGCCCTGCCGCGCGCAACGGCTGGCCGGCCTGCCGCCCGCGCTGATCCTCACCGGCGGCGACGACCCGATGCGCGACGAGGCCCTGGCCTACGCCGATCGCCTGCGCGAGGCGGGCATCGCGGTGCACCGCGGCCTGCTGCCCCCCACCACCGGCTGGCCCGAGTCGCTGAGCGAACAGCCCGCCGGGGAATGTCCGTGCGCCATCGAGGTGCGCGGTCACGTCCGGGCCTTCTTCCAGGCCGCGACGCCCCCGCCGTCCTGACGGACCCGCACCCCCCTTTCCCATCCACCTGAAATGCCCACCCCGGTGATCCACCGGGGGCGGCCCCGTTCGCCCTCAAAAAGGAAAAAACATGTCCGACCTGTCCCAATTCAAGCGCCGCGTCTGGTGGCCCACCGCCGCCGCCCTGGCCGTCCTCATCGTCGCGGGCGTCGTGCTCGTCCAGGAAGCGAGCCCGGCCCGGGCCAGCGCACCGGTGGGCGCACCGCCGCCCATGCCGGTCTCCGTGGCCACCGTGGCCGAGAGCGACGTGGCCGCCTGGCAGGAGTTCTCCGGCCGCCTTGAGGCGGTCGAGCGGGTGGACATCCGCTCCCGCGTGGCCGGTGTGGTGCAGGCCACGCATTTCCGCGAAGGCGCGCTGGTGGCCAAGGGCGACCTGCTGGTGTCTATCGATCCCGCGCCCTACGAAGCCGAGTTCGCGCGCGCCGAGGCCCAGGTCATCGCCGCGCAGGCCCGCGTGACCCACGCCAGCAACGAACACGCCCGCTCGCGCCGCTTGTGGGACGACAAGGCGATCGCCCAGCGCGAGCTGGACGACCGCGAGAACGTGCTGCGCGAAGCCGAGGCCAACCTCAAGGCCGCGCAGGCGCAGTTGCAGGCCGCGCGCCTGAGCCTGGGCTACACCCAGGTGCGCGCGCCGGTGGCCGGGCGCATCGGCAAGCTGGAGGTGACCGTGGGCAACCTGGTCGCCGCCGGCCCCGGCGCGCCGGTGCTCACCACCCTGGTCTCGGTCAGCCCGATCTACGCCAGCTTCGATGCCGATGAAAGAACCGTCTCCGGCGCGCTGCAGGGCCTGGCCGGCGGCGCGCGCCCGGCGGTCGAGCGCATTCCCGTGCAGATGGGCACCTCGGCCACCAGCGACACGCCTTACGCCGGCCAGCTGCAGCTGATCGACAACCAGGTCGACCCGCGCAGCGGCACGGTGCGCGTGCGCGCCGTGTTCGACAACAAGGACGGGCGCCTGATGCCCGGGCAGTTCGCGCGCATCCGCATGGGCCAGCCGCAGACCGCGCGCACCCTGCTGGTGAGTGAGCGCGCCGTCGGCACCGACCAGGACAAGAAATACGTGCTGGTGGTGGGCGAGGGCGACAAGACCGAGTACCGCGAGGTCACGCTGGGCGCGCCGGTCGACGGCCTGCGCACCGTGCTCAGCGGCCTCAAACCAGGTGAGCGCATCGTCGTCAACGGCCTGCAGCGCGTGCGCCCGGGCGACGTGGTGCAACCGCAAGCCGTGCCCATGAACAATGCCCGCGCCGGCACGCCCGAGCGCGCCGTCGCGGTGGCCAAGTCCTGAGCCCCGCGTGTGAAAAGAACACCATGAACCTCTCGAAATTCTTCATCGATCGGCCGATCTTCGCGGGCGTGCTCTCGCTGCTGATCCTGATCGCCGGCCTGGTCGCGCTGCGCGGCCTGCCCATCTCCGAGTACCCCGAGGTGGCCCCACCCTCGGTGGTCGTGCGCGCCCAGTACCCGGGCGCCAACCCCAAGGTGATCGCCGAAACCGTGGCCACGCCGCTGGAGGAGTCCATCAACGGCGTGGAGGGCATGCTCTACATGGGCAGCCAGGCCACGACCGACGGCGTGATGACGCTGACCGTGACCTTCAAGCTCGGCACCGACCCCGACAAGGCCCAGCAGCTGGTGCAGAACCGCGTGTCGCAGGCCGAGCCGCGCCTGCCCGAGGAAGTGCGCCGACTGGGCGTGACCACGGTCAAGAGCTCGCCCGACATCACGATGGTGGTGCACCTGGTCTCGCCCAACGACCGCTACGACATCAACTACCTGCGCAACTACGCGGTGCTCAACGTGAAGGACCGGCTCGCGCGCATCCAGGGCGTGGGCCAGGTGCAGATCTTCGGCGGTGGCGACTACTCCATGCGCGTCTGGCTGGACCCGCAGAAGGTCGCGCAGCGCGGCCTCTCGGCCAGCGACGTGGTGAGCGCGATCCGTGGCCAGAACGTGCAGGCCGCCGCCGGCGTGGTCGGCGCCTCGCCGGGCCTGCCCGGTGTGGACATGCAGCTCTCCATCAACGCGCAGGGCCGCCTGCAGACCGAAGAGGAGTTCGGCGACATCATCGTCAAGACCGGTGGCGACGGCGCCGTGACCCGGCTGCGCGACATCGCGCGGCTGGAGATGGGCGCGGCCGACTACTCGCTGCGCTCGCTGCTCAACAACCAGCCCGCCGTCGGCATGGGCGTGTTCCAGGCGCCGGGTTCCAACGCGCTGGACATCTCGGCCGAGGTGCGCGCCACCATGGCCGAGCTGCAGAAGAACATGCCTGAGGGCGTGGAGTTCCGCATCGCCTACGACCCCACGCAGTTCGTGCGCGCCTCGATCCAGTCGGTGATCACGACCCTGCTCGAAGCCATCGCGCTGGTGGTGCTGGTGGTGATCCTGTTCCTGCAGACCTGGCGCGCCTCCATCATCCCGTTGCTGGCGGTGCCGGTGTCGGTGGTGGGCACCTTCGCGGTGCTGCACCTGCTCGGCTTCTCGATCAACGCGCTCTCGCTGTTCGGGCTGGTGCTGGCGATCGGCATCGTGGTCGACGACGCGATCGTGGTGGTGGAGAACGTGGAGCGCAACATCGAGTCCGGCCTGTCGCCGCGCGACGCGACCTACCGCGCGATGAAGGAGGTCTCCGGGCCCATCATCGCGATCGCGCTGGTGCTGGTGGCGGTGTTCGTGCCGCTGGCCTTCATCAGCGGCCTCACCGGCCAGTTCTACAAGCAGTTCGCGGTGACCATCGCGATCTCCACCGTGATCTCGGCCATCAACTCGCTCACGCTCTCGCCCGCGCTCGCGGCCCTGCTGCTGCGCGGCCACGACGCGCCGAAGGACGCGCTCACGCGCGGCATGGACCGGATCTTCGGCGGCCTGTTCCGTGGCTTCAACCGCTTCTTCCACCGCGGCGCCGAGGCCTACAGCGGCGGCGTGCGGCGCGTGATCTCGCGCAAGGCGCTGATGATGGTGATCTACCTCGCGCTCGTGGGCGTGACCTTCGGCCTGTTCAAGGCCGTGCCCAGCGGCTTCGTACCGGCGCAGGACAAGCAGTACCTGATCGGCTTCGCGCAGCTGCCCGACGGCGCCACGCTGGACCGCACGGAAGACGTGATCCACCGCATGGGCGAGATCACCAAGCAGAACCCGAACGTGGAAGACGCGATCGCCTTCCCCGGCCTGTCCATCAACGGCTTCACCAACAGCTCGAACTCCGGCATCGTGTTCGCCACGCTCAAGCCCTTCGCCGAGCGCCGGCGCGCCGACCAGAGCGGCGGCGCCGTGGCGGGCCAGCTCAACCAGGCCTACGGCGAGATCCAGGACGCCTTCATCGTGATGTTCCCGCCGCCGCCGGTGGCGGGCCTGGGCACCACGGGCGGCTTCAAGCTGCAGCTGGAAGACAAGGCCTCGCTCGGCTACGAAGCGATGGACGCGGCGGTCAAGGCTTTCATGGCCAAGGCCTACCAGACGCCCGAACTCGCCGGCATGTTCACGAGCTGGCAGGTCAACGTGCCGCAGCTCTACGCCGACATCGACCGCACCAAGGCGCGCCAGCTCGGCGTGCCGGTGACGGACATCTTCGACACCATGCAGATCTACCTCGGCAGCCTGTACGTGAACGACTTCAACCAGTTCGGCCGCACCTACAGCGTGCGCGCCCAGGCCGACGCGCCCTACCGCGCGCGCGCCGAAGACGTGGGCCTGCTCAAGGTGCGCTCCACCTCGGGCGAGATGGTGCCGCTGTCGGCGCTGATGAAGGTGAACTCCAGCTTCGGCCCCGAGCGCGCCATGCGCTACAACGGCTACCTCTCGGCCGACATCAACGGCGGGCCTGCGCCCGGCTTCTCGTCCGGCCAGGCGCAGGACGCGATCGAGCGCATCGCCGCCGAGACGCTGCCGCAGGGCATCGGCTTCGAGTGGACCGAGCTCACCTACCAGGAGATCCTGGCCGGCAACTCCGCGCTGTGGGTGTTCCCGCTGGCCATCCTGCTGGTGTTCCTGGTGCTCGCCGCGCAGTACGAGAGCCTCACGCTGCCGCTGTCCATCATCCTGATCGTGCCCATGGGCCTGCTCGCGGCCATGACGGGTGTGTGGCTGGACGGCGGCGACAACAACGTGTTCACCCAGATCGGGCTGATCGTGCTGGTGGGGCTGTCGGCGAAGAACGCGATCCTGATCGTGGAATTCGCGCGCGAGCTGGAGTTCGCCGGGCGCTCGCCCGTGCAGGCCGCCATCGAGGCCAGCCGCCTGCGGCTGCGCCCCATCCTCATGACCTCGCTGGCCTTCGTGATGGGGGTGCTGCCGCTGGTGCTCGCCACCGGCGCGGGCGCCGAGATGCGCTCGGCCATGGGCGTGGCCGTGTTCGCCGGGATGATCGGCGTGACCGCCTTCGGCCTGTTCCTTACGCCGGTGTTCTACGTGCTGCTGCGCCGCCTGGCCGGCAACCGCGCGCTCAAGCTGCACGGCACCGTGCCGCACCTGGAGGGTTTCGCCTCCGGCGGTGGCGGCAGCGCCCGCGCCGTGCCCGCCGCTCCCCTGACCCATTGAAGACCCGGAAGGTGAATCCCGTGAAACATTTTCATCGCCTGCTGACGCTGACCGCCGCGCTTGTGCTGGCCGGTTGCGCCACCGCGCTGCCGCCCTTGCCGGCGTCGGTGCCCACGCCGCCGCAGTTCAAGGAACAGCCGCGCCAGAACGAACACTGGACCATCGCCCAACCCGCCGAAGCGCAGGCCCGGGGCACCTGGTGGAAGGCGTTCAACGACCCGGTGCTCGACGACCTCGCCGAACGCGCCGCCGCCGGCAACACCAGCATCCACGAAGCCGCGGCCCGCCTGGCCCAGGCGCGCTCGCTGGTGCGCGGCGCGCAGGCCGATCGCCTGCCGCAGATCGGTGTGGGCGCCGACGCCTCGCGCGGCGCCGGTGCCAACACCGCCAACGGCGCCACGCCGGCCACGCTGCTGCAGGCCGGCGTCAACCTGTCCTACGAGCTCGACCTGTTCGGGCGCCTGGCGGGTGCGCGCGACGCGGCCGCGCTGGACGCGCAATCGCGCGAAGCCCTGCTGCAGAGCACGCGCCTGCTGGTGCAGGCCGAGGTGGCCCAGACCTACCTGGCCCTGCGCGCGGTGGACACCGAGCGTACCCTGGTGCAGGACACCGCCGCCGCCTATGCGGACACGCTGCGCCTCACGCAGCGCCGCTTCGAGGCCGGCGACGTGGCCGAGCTGGACGTGATCCGCATCCAGACCGAGCTGGCCGCCACCGAGGCCGAGGGGTTCGCGCTCGGCCGCAGCCGCGCCGAGCTCGAACACGCGCTGGCCGTGCTGGTGGGCGAGCCGGCCTCCGGCTTCGCGCTGGCGCCCGCCGACGGTGCCCGGGTGCTGCCCGTGATCCCGGCCGGCGTGCCTGGCACCGTGCTCACCCGCCGGCCCGACGTGGCCGCCGCGCAGGCCGCGCTGCTGGCCGCCCAGGCCCGCGTGGGCGTGGCGCAGGCGGCGTGGTTTCCCAGCGTGTCGCTCACGGCGGCCGCGGGTTATGCCTCGCCCGACCTCGGCGACCTGTTCAAGTGGTCGGCGCGCGCCTGGGGCGTGGGCGCGCTGCTGTCGATGCCGCTGTTCGACGGCGGCCGGCGCGAGGCCGGTGTGCAGGGCGCGCAGGCGCAGCTCGACGCCGCCGCCGCGAGCTACCGCGGCCAGGTGCTCACGGCCTTCCGCGAAGTGGAGGACCAGCTCTCCGCCCTGCGCTGGCTGCAGGACCAGTCGCTGGCCCAGGGCCGCGCGGTCAGCGCCGCGCAGCGCGCCAGCGCGATCTCGGAAACGCGCTACCGCAACGGCCTGGTGAGCCAGCTCGAATTGCTCGACGCGCGCCGCAACGAGCTGATCAACCGGCGGCAGGCCCAGCGCGTGGAGGCCGCCCAGCAGCAGGCCACGGTGCGGCTCATCCGCGCCATCGGCGGCGGCTGGGAGGCGGGCGCCCCCGCCCGGGGCGCCTGAGCGACCTTGGCGGCGGGCCGGGGCCGGCACAATAGGGCATGCCGTCCCCGTCCGAGACCCTCCGCCGCCTCTGGCAGCCGCACCGTGGCCTGTTCTGGCTCATGGTCGGCCTGCAGCTGCTGTCGTCCTGCATCGTGCTGTTCGTGCAGCTCACCGACCCGCCCGATGCGCTGCGCCTCGTGCTCGGTCTGATGGCGCTGACCGATTCGCTGCTGGCCTGGTGGCTCACGGTGCGCCTGTGGCGCGAGTCGGCCCCTGCCACCCCTTCCTAGGAGATGCCCGTGTTCGAAGCCCTGCTGATCACCCAACCCGAGTCGGGCTACCGCTGCGAACTCACGCAGCTCGACGAGGCGCAACTGCCCGCCAGCGGCGACGTGACGGTGCGCGTGGACTGCTCCACCATCAACTACAAGGACGGCCTGGCCATCACCGGAAAATCGCCCGTGGTGCGCAGCTTCCCCATGGTGCCCGGCATCGACTTCGCCGGCTCGGTGACGCAGAGCGACCACCCGAAGTGGAAGGCCGGCGACCGCGTGCTGCTCAACGGCTTCGGCGTGGGTGAGACGCACTGGGGCGGGCTGTCGCAGATGGCGCGCGTCAAGGGCGACTGGCTGGTGGCCCTGCCCGACACGCTGAGCGAGCGCGACGCCATGTCGCTGGGCACGGCCGGCTACACCGCCATGCTGTGCGTGCAGGCGCTGCAGAAACACTGGGCCGACGCGGGCGTGGCCGCCGGCAGCGGCGAGGTGCTGGTGACCGGCGCGGGCGGTGGCGTGGGCAGCGTGGCGATCTCGCTGCTGGCCGGCCTGGGCCACACCGTGGTGGCCTCCACCGGCCGGCCGCAAGAAGCCGACTACCTGAAATCGCTGGGCGCGGCCAGCGTGATCGACCGCAACGACCTGAGCGCGCCGGGCAAACCGCTGCAGAAGGAGCGCTGGATCGGCGTGGTGGATTCGGTGGGCAGCCACACCCTGGCCAACGCCTGCGCCAGCACACGCTACGGCGGCGCGGTGGCGGCCTGCGGCCTGGCCCAGGGCATGGACCTGCCCGCGAGCGTGGCGCCGTTCATCCTGCGCGGCATCACGCTTTACGGCATCGACAGTGTGATGGCGCCCATGGCCCAACGCGAGGCCGCGTGGGACGCGCTCGCGAAGACGATCAACCGCGAACAGCTGGCGTCGATCACGACAGAGATCGCGCTGCCCGACGCGATCGCCGCCGGCAGCCAGATCCTGGCCGGCCAGGTGCGCGGGCGCCTGGTGGTGAAGCTCAAGGCCTGAGCTTCATCGCGGCGGCACCACCTGGCGGTAGGCGTGCCAGGTGGCGTGGCCCACCACCGGGCCGACGACGATCAGACCCAGGAACCAGGGCAGCATGGCCAGCACCACCAGCAGCGTGATCAGCGCGCCCCACCAGGCCATCACGCCCGGGTTCTGCAGGCAGGCGCGGATGCTGGTGAGCGCGGCCGAGATCGCATCGACCTCGCGGTCCAGGATCATGGGGATCGAGACCGCGCTGGTGACGAAGATCAGGCCCGCGAACACACCGCCCACCAGGGTGTAGGTGATCAGGAACTCCAGGTTCTCGCGCGCCAGCAGCTGCGAGAGCAGGTTGGCGGTGTCGGGCAGGGTGCTGAAGCTGACCGCGAACACCACCAGCGAGGCGCGGCCCCACAGCATCTCCAGGATGAGCAGCACGCCCGCGAAGATCGCGATCGAGCCCTTGGTCTGCTCCCAGGCCAGCAGCGAGTCCGGCAGCGAGGGCTCGCGGCCTTCCTGCAGCGCGCGGCTCACGTGGTACAGGCCCAGGCACAGGAACGGCCCCAGCAGCAGGAAGCCGGCCGAGAGCGCCAGCACATAGGCCGGCGCAGCGCGGAACACCGCCATCAGCGCGTGCCCCATGAGGAAAAAACACAGGCCGTAGAACAGGCCGACGCGGCTGCGCAGGAAATCGCGCCAGCCCAGGCGCAGCCAGCGCAGCGGGTCGCTGGCGTTCAGCTCGGGCAGTCGCAGCTCGAACACCGACGGCGATGGCGGTGGGGATTCTTCGGTCATTGCTTGTCTCCTCGGGAATGGCGTGCCACCTCGTGGGTGGGTGGCTGGCGCGCGGGAACGGTGGCGGGTCGGTGCAGCGGATCGGTTCAGCTGAGCGCGTGGCTTCGCAGGTGCAGCGCCAGCCCGGCGTCGAAGGCGTGCGTGTGCTTGGCGAACCACGAACCCAGTTCGCGCGCCATCTGGCGCACGGTCCCGAGCTGGCCGCCGCGGACCTGTCCCAGGCCCTCGCGCAGCAGGTTGAGCACCACGCGGTGTTCCAGCGCGTGCGCGTCCGCCTGGCCGTGGCCGGTCTCGCGCATCCAGCTGTCTTCCTGGCCGAAATGCGTGGCCACGTGCGACACCAGCTCGGCCCAGGCCTGCGGCAGCTCCGCGTCGCTCGCGGTCTGCGCGCGGGCCAGCCGCGCCATGAGTTCGCGGTTCATGTTGTCCAGCGGGTCGAAGTCCAGCCAGAGGGCCTCGGTCCATTGCGCGGTGCTTTCCATCGGGTGCTGCTCCTTGAGGCCCAAGCTTGGCAGCGGCGGCGCGCCGGCGCCTTGATCCAGCGCAAACGCGCGCCACGCCAAGGCCCGACAGGCCGCGGGCCTGCTGGCGCGCCGCTACACTGGGCGGCCATATGACCAGCGAATTCCAGCCCCCTTACGTGCCGCTGTCCGATGTGCACAGCGCCTTGAAAACCACCGGCTTCGCCTTGCTGAGTGCCGAGGCCGTGGGCGAGTGGCTCGCCGCGCGGCCGGTGGACCTGGCCGGGCTGCACACCGGCTGGAACCAGCTGCCGCCCGACGCCTACCTGAAGGACGGCGGGCGCTACCGCAGCCGCCGCCACAGCTGCTTCGTGGTGGAGGACGACCGCGTGCGGCAGGTGCCGCACCGCGCGCACTGGCAGCCGCTGGAGTACAACGCCCTGCACGGCGGCATGCAGCGCTGGTTCGAACCCATGGAGCCGGCCACGGTGGCGCAGCCGGTGTGGAGCCGCCTGCTGGCCCGGCTGGGCGAGGCCGCCAGCGCGCTGCGCGGCGCGCAGCCCTGGAGCGTGGAGGCCCACGTGTTCCGCATCGACACTACCGACGGCATCGGCCGGCCCACGCCCGAAGGCGCGCACCGCGACGGTGTGGATCTGGTGGCCGTGTTCATGGTGGACCGCCACGCCATCAAGGGCGGCGAGAGCCGCGTGTTCGAAGCCAACGGCCCGAGCGGCCAGCGCTTCACGCTGCGCGAGCCGTGGTCGTTGCTGCTGCTCGACGACGCGCGCGTGATCCACGAGAGCACGCCGATCCAGCCGCTGGAAGGCGATGCCCTGGGCTGGCGCGACACGCTGGTCGTGACCTACCGCAGCGGGGCCTTCCAGGGCGACGCCTCAGCTTGACGGCGGCGGTTCGTAGGCGCGGATCGGTGGCAGCGGTCCGTCGAAACGCTCCACCTGAACCGTGCTGAGCTGGCCCGCGCAGCCCTGGGCCAGCGACGAGGTGCCGATGTCCCGGGTGAGCACATTGGGGTTGCCGTGCGCGCACATCGGCCGGCCCTGGGCATCCTGCACGGGGTCGTACCAGGCGCCGGTGGGCAGCTGAATCACGTCTTCGCGCATGTCGGCGCACAGGCGCGCGCTGGCCAGGCAGGCCCCGATCTCGTTGAAGAGGCGCACGGTGTCGCCCTCGCGGATGCCGCGCGCGGCGGCCGCGGCCGGGTGCAGGGTGCACACCTCGCGGCCCTGGCGCTTGGTGGACTGGCTGTGGGCGCCGAAGTCGAGCTGGCTGTGCAGCTTGGAATGCGGCTGGTTGGCCACCAGCCACAGCGGGTGGGCCACATCGGGCGCGAAGCTCGGGGGCAGCCAGGCCGGGTGGCCGGGGCAGTCCGCGTAACCGAAGCCGGCCACCACGGGTGAGCTGATCTGCACCTTGCCGCTGGGCGTGGCGAGCTTCGCGCCCTCGGGGTCGTGGCGGAAGGCGCGCAGGATGCCGCCGTCGTCGTCCTTCTGCGGCAGCAGGAGCTCGCCGCGTTGCCAGAAGGTCTCGAAGTCCGGTGCCTCCTGGCCCAGGGCTTCGAGCCCGGCGCGCGTGCGCTCGTACAGGTGCGCCAGCCATTGGCGCGTGTTCCGGCCTTCGCTGAAAGCCTGCAGGCCGCCCAGGCGCCCGGCCAGGTCGCAGAAGATGTCGTAGTCGTCGCGCGCCAGGCCATGGGGTTCGGCGATGCGGTGCATGGCGACCACCAGCGGGTCGGTGGGGGTCGCGCCGATGTCTTCGCGCTCCAGCGTCATGGTGCAGGGCAGCACGATGTCGGCGTGGCGCGCGGTGGCGGTCCAGGCGATCTCGTGCACGACGAAGGTGTCGAGCGTGCGGAAGGCGTCGGCCAGGCGCTTGAGGTCCTGGTGGTGGTGGAAGGGGTTGCCACCAGCCCAGTAGGCCAGGCGGATGTGCGGGTAGGTGCGGCGCTGGCCGTTGTAGTCGAAGGGCTGGCCCGGGTGGAGCAGCATGTCGCTGATGCGCGCCACCGGAATGAAGGCCTTCACGCCGTTGTCGCCCTGCGGCAGCGCGGCGGCGGGCACCGCGTTGTTGCGCTTGCCGTAGTGCGCCAGAGTGCCCAGCGCGTAGTTGTAGCCCCCGCCGGGCAGGCCGAGCTGGCCCAGCGCGGCCGCGAGCACCGCCCCCATCCAGACCGGTTGTTCGCCGTGCTGCGAGCGCTGCAGCGAATGCGCCACCACCACGAGCACGCGCTGGCCAACCAGCGCGCGCGCCAGGTCCACCAGTTGCCGCTCGGGCAGGCCGCAGATCGGCGCGGCCCAGGCGCAGCTCTTGGGCACGCCGTCGCTGCGGCCCATCAGGTAGTTCTCGAAGGCTTCCCAGCCGTCGCAGTACCGATCGATGAAGGCGCGGTCGTGCGCGCCGTCGCTCACGAGCTGGTGCACCAGGGCCAGCATCAGCGCGGTGTCGGTGCCGGGCACGGCGGGCAGCCAGTCGAACGCGGCCTCGTCGGGCAGGTCGCTCTTGAGCGGGCTGATGGACACGAAGCGGCAACCGCGCGCGGCGGCCGCGCGCATGGACTCGCGCTCGATGTGCCGGCTGATGCCGCCCGAGGCCACGCGCGAGTTTTTCAGCGCCATGCCGCCGAAGGCCAGCACCACGTCGGTGTGTTCGACGATCTGCTCCCAGGTGACGTTGCGCCGCGCCACCTCCTCCATGGTGCCGATGACGTGCGGCAGCATCGGGCCCGAGGCGCCCGCGCTGTAGCTGTTCACCGAGCGCACGTAACCGCCCAGGGTGGTGTTCAGGAAGCGGTGGACCTGGCTTTGCGCGTGGTGGAAGCGCCCCGCGCTCGACCAGCCGTAGGAGCCGCCGAAGATGGCCTCGCAGCCGTGGGCCTGCTGCACGCGCCGCAGTTCGTCCGCGAGCCGGTCCAGCACCTCGTTCCAGGCCATAGGCACGAAACGGTCGTCGCCGCGCCGCGCGTCGGGCCCCGGGCCGTTCTCGAGCCAGCCGCGCCGCACCATCGGCGTGGTGACGCGGGCGCGATGGTGCAGGGCGGTCTTGAAGTTGTCGATCAGCGGGTTCGGGTCGGGGTCGCCCGCGTGGGGCCGCACGACGAGTTCGCCGTTCTGCCAACCGGCGGAGAAGACACCCCAGTGGGCGCTGTGCGGGCGCAGGGCGATGTCGGGTTCAGATGAAAACGAGGAGGGCAAAGACACTATTCCGCCTTGAGGTTGCCGCGTTCCACGCCGCGCTTGTAGTTGGCGATATCTTTCAGCACGAAGTCGCGGAAGGCCGCCCCCGTCAGGGACGAGGCCTGGGCGCCGTCCGCGCTGTAGACGCGTTGCACCTCCGGTGCCTGCATGGCCTGTTTCACGGCCTGGGCGATCTTGTCGACGACGGGCTGCGGCGTGCCCTTGGGCGCGGCCAGACCGTACCACTGCGTCATCACCACGTCGATGCCCGACTCCTTGAGCGTGGGCACCTGGGGCATGCTGGGGATGCGCTTGTCGGTGCTGACCGCGAGCAGGCGCAGCTTGCCGCCGTTGATGGCGCCCATGAGCGGCGTGTAGGGCGCGAAGAAGCTGTCGACCAGGCCGCCCATGAGGTCGGTCATGACCGGGCCCGAGCCCTTGTAGGGCACATGCAGGATGTCCAGGCCACCCTGCTGTTTCACCATTTCCATCACGATCTGCGCCGCGCCGCCCGTCCCGGTGGAGGCGTAGGTCATCTTGCCGCCCTTGGCGGTGGCGATGTAGTCCTGGATGGTCTTGATGGGGGAGTCGCCACGGACCACCAGGCCATAGGGCGTTTCCACCAGCTGGCTGACGAACACGAAGTCGTCGGGCACCTTGTAGGGCAGGTTGGTGCGGATCGCCGGCGCGCTGCCCACGTTGCCGCTCATGGCGAGCAGCAGGGTGTAACCATCGGGCTTGGCCTGCGTCATCAGTTCGGCGGCGATGTTGCCGCCCGCCCCGGGCCGGTTCTCGACCACGATGGGTTTGCCGATGTGTTTGCCCAGCTCGTTGGCGATGGTGCGCCCATAGAGGTCGCCACCGCCCCCGGGTGGGAAGCCGATCAGCAGGCGGATCGGCTGATCCGGGTACTGGGCCGAGGCCACGGCGGCGAGGCCCATGAGCCCGGCGGCCACGATCGCGCGGGCGCCGCGGCGCAGCAGGGGTGTGAGGTGCATGAAGGTCTCCAGTCTGTTCTTGTGGTGTGTGGTCTTACGCTGCGCCCGTGGCGATCGGGGCGCCCGGCTGGGCGCTCCATTCGCTCCACGAGCCGGGGTAGAGCGCCGCGCCGCGCAGCCCGGCGACCTCCATGGCCAGCAGGTTGTGGCAGGCGGTCACGCCGGAGCCGCACTGGTTGACCAGCTGCGCCGCCGGCCGGCCCCCGGTGATGGCGTCGAATTCCTGGCGCAGCTGCGCGGCCGGTTTGAAGCGGCCGTCCGCACCCAGGTTGTCCTTGAACAGCCGGTTGCGCGCGCCAGGGATGTGCCCGCCGATCGGGTCCATGGTTTCGTTCTCGCCGCGAAAGCGGTCCGGCGCGCGCGCGTCCAGCACCAGCCGCTCGGCGCTGTCGATGTTGGCCTTGACCTCGTCGTACGACACCGTGGTGACCAGCGAGGGTTTCAGGCGGAAGCTGCCCGGGGCGGGCGCGCCCGGCGCGTCCTGGCTCAGCGCGTGGCCTGCCGCTTTCCAGGCGGCGATGCCGCCGTCGAGCACCGCCACGGCCGGGTGGCCGGCCCAGCGCAGCATCCACCACAGGCGCGCCGCGTACATGCCGCCGGCGTTGTCGTACGCGACCACCTGCATGTCCGCATCGAGCCCGAGGGCGGCCATGGCCGCGGCGAAGGTCTCGCGGCTGGGCAGCGGGTGGCGGCCGTTGCGGCCGGTCTTCGCGGTGGACAGCACCTGGTCCAGGTGCACGTAGCGCGCGCCCGGGAGGTGCCCGCTGTCGTAGGCGCGCTGGCCGGCCTGCGGGTCGGTGAGTTCGAAGCTGCAGTCCAGCACCATCAGCGGTGCGCCGCTTTTCTGGGCGGCCGCGAGTTCGTCGGCGGAGATCAGGGTGTCGAAGGTGATCATGAAGCGGGTGCCCTTACTTGCTGGCGATTTCCTTGAGCAGGGCCGGGGTGAGCGCGGCCTTGTAGCGCGCGATGTCTTCCAGGATGAAGCCGCGGAACGCGTCCATGGGCAGGTTGCGCTCGGTGGCGGCGTCGCGGCGGATGGCGTCGCGCACTTCCGGTGTGGCCAGCGCGCGGCTCAGGTGGTCCGACAGGTGCTTGACCACGGCATCGGGCGTGCCCGCCGGCGCGACCAGGCCGTACCACTGCGTCACCGGCACGTTCACGCCGAGTTCCTTGAAGGTCGGCACATCGGGGATGGCCGGGTTGCGCTTGTCGCCGGTGATGGCCAGCAGCCGCAGCTGGCCCTGGCGCACCTGGTTCACCAGCGGCGAGGCGGTGGCGAAGAAGCTGTCGACCTGGCCGCCCAGCATGTCCGTGATGGCCGGGCCGGATCCCCGGTAGGCCACGTGCAACATCTCCACGCCGGCCTCCTTGACCACCATCTCCATGCCCATGTGCGCGGCCGCGCCGGCGCCGGTGGAGGCGAAGCTGAGCTTCTGTGTCTTGGCCGCGTCCAGCAGTTCGCGCGCCGTCTTGAAGCGCGAACCGTGCGCCACGAACAGGCCGTGCGGCGCTTCCAGAATCATGCCGATGGGCGCGAAATCGTCGGGCACCTTGTAGGGGATGCTCTGCGGGCGCGTGGCCGGTGCCACCGCGAGGTTGCCGCTCATGGCCAGCAGCAGGGTGTAGCCATCGGGCTTGGCCTTGGCCACGAGGTCGGCAGCGATGTTGCCGCCCGCGCCTGTGCGGTTGTCGGCCACGACCGTCTGGCCCAGGCTCTTGCTCAGCGCGTTGGCGATCAGCCGGCCGTAGAGGTCGCCACCGCCACCGGGCGGGAACCCGATCACCAGCTTGATGGGCTGGTCGGGGTAGGCCGCGAAGGCCGGTGTGGCCGCGCCCAGGCCGAGCGAGAGCGCGAGGGCCAGCACAGTGCGGCGGCGAAGGGCTTTGAGGGCAGGGTGGTTCATCGGTTGGTCTCCATTGTTGTGGGGGAAGGAAGCAGCTGTGCCGCAGGCAGAGAATCTCAGTCCCGCAGCCAGGGCTGCTGCTGGGCCACCACGCGGTCCACCGTGGCGCCGCATTGGCCGAGGTACTGCAGCGGGTCGGTGAAGTCGCGGATCTCGTCGTCGCTCAATTGCGTGGAGAGGCCTTCGTGCTGGCGCATGGCGTCGGCGAAGTCGAGCCGGGACGTGATGCCGTGCATGGAGGCTTCGTAGATCCACTCGTGGGCCGTCTGCTTGCCCACGCGCTCGGAGAGCTCCAGCATCACGCGCTCGGACAGCAGGTAGCCGCGCATCTTGTCGAGGTTGGCCGCCATCACGTCCGCGTTGACCTTCAGGCCGGCCAGCAGGTTCCTGGCCTGGAACAGCATGGCGCCGGCGATCAGGCAGCACTCGGGCAGGGCCTTCCATTCCATCTTCCAGGCGATGCCGTCGCGCTCGCTTTCCTGCACCATGCCCTCGACCATCATGGCGGCGTTGTAGCGCAGCGGGCGCGAGAGGCCGGCCAGGTTTTCGGCGGAGGTGGGGTTGCGCTTGTGCGGCATGGTCGACGAGCCCAGCTTGCCGTCGGAGAAGCCTTCTTCCACCTCGCCGAATTCGTTGCGCTGCATGTTGAACAGCTCGTTGCCGATCTTGGAGAGCGTGGCGCCCAGCATGGCCAGCAGGTTGGCGTACTCGGTGAAGCGGTCGCGCGCGGGCGCCCAGCTGATGGCGGGTGTGCCCAGGCCCAGCTTGGTGAGCATGAGCTGTTCGAGCTCCTGTGCCTTGGGGCCCAGCGAGGCCTGGCTGCCCACGGCGCCGGCCAGCATGCCGACCAGCACGCGCGGCGCGGCCTGCACCAGGCGCTCGTGGTGGCGCCCGAGCTCGTCGAGCCAGATCGCGCACTTGTGGCCGAAGGTGATGGGCAGGGCCTGCACGCCGTGGGTGCGGCCGGCCATGGGCACGTCCCGGTGCGTCACGGCCAGGCGGGCCAGTTCCTGTCCGACCGCCTTCAGGTCGCGCAGCGCCACGGCGTGGAACTCCTTGAGCTGCAGGGCCACGCCGGTGTCGACCACGTCCTGCGTGGTCGCGCCGTAGTGCACCCATTCGCCGTTGTCCTTGCTGCAGCGGGCCTGCAGCTGCTTGAGCGCGGGCACCAGCGAATGTTTGATGCGGCGGATCTCGGCGGACATGGTGGCGATGTCGATGTGCTCGACCCGCGCCTGCTGCGCGATCTCCTGGGCGGCGGCGGCCGGGATGAGGCCCAGCTCGGCCTGGGCGGCGGCCAGGGCGGCCTCGAAGTCGAGCCACTTCTGGATGCGGTTCTCTTCGCCGAAGATGCGGCGCAGCTCATCGGTGCCCCAGAGGTGCTGGAGCGATTGCATGTCGAAGACGGAAACGGGCATGGAAATCCTGAAGGGTTAGAGAACGGGTTTGGGGGCGGGCAGCGCGCGCGGCAGCACGCGCCCGGGGTTGAAGGTGTTGGCGGGATCGATCACCTGCTTGATGCGCGCCATCAGCTCCAGCGCGATGGGCGGTTTGTGGTGGAGGAAGGCGGCCTGCTTGAGGCGGCCGATGCCGTGTTCGGCCGAGATCGAGCCTTGCAGGCGCGCGGTGATGGCGTGCACCGTGTCGTGGATCGTGTCCTCGTGGTCGAGGAAATCGCGGTCCGACATGCCGGCGGGCTTGCTCTGGTTGTAGTGCAGGTTGCCATCGCCGACGTGGCCGAAGCAGACCACGCGCACACCCGGCAGCAAGGCCTGCAGCGCCGCGCCGGCCTCGGCGATGAACTCGGGGATGCGCGAGACGGCGACCGAGATGTCGTGCTTGATGGACGGCCCGTCCAGCCGCTGGGCCTCGGGCACGTGCTCGCGCAAGGCCCACAGGTCGTGGCTCTGCTGGCCCGAGCGGGCCAGCACCGCGTCCAGCACCAGGCCTTGTTCGATCGCCTGGCCCAGCACGTCTTCCACCGCGGGCGAGGGGTCCATGCGGGTGGAGGTTTCCGACACGTCGAACAACACGGCCCAGCCGTACCCGCCGGGCAGGGGATCGCGCATGCCCGGTGTGCCGTGCGCCAGCACCTGGTCCAGCGCCTGGCGCCCCATCAGCTCGAAGGCCGTGACCCGTTCGCCGACCGCCGCGCCCAGCTCGGCCAGCAGCTCCACGGCGGCCTGCGGATCGCGCACGGCCACCCAGGCGGTGACCACCTGCCGGGGTGGCGCGAACAGCTTGAAGGTGGCGGCCGTCACGATGCCCAGGGTGCCCTCACCGCCGATGAACAGCTGCTTGAGGTCGTAGCCGGTGTTGTCCTTGCGCAGGGCGCCCAGGGCGTCGAGCACGCGGCCATCGGCCAGCACCACCTCCAGGCCCAGGGTCAGGTCGCGCGTGTTGCCGTAGCGCAGCACCTGCTCGCCGCCGGCGTTGGTCGACACCACACCGCCCACCGTGGCGCTGCCCTCCGAGGCCAGCGAGAGCGGGAACAGGCGCCCTTGGGCGGTGGCGGCTTCCTGCGCCGCCAGCACGGTGCAGCCGGCCTCCAGCGTCATGCTGTTGTCCAGCGGGTCCACGCGCCGCACGGCGGTCATGCGGTCCAGGCTCAGCAGCACCTCGCTGCGCGAGGCGTCCGGCGTGGAGCCGCCCACCAGGCCCGTGTTGCCGCCTTGCGGCACCACCGCCACCTGGTTCGCCGCGCACGCGGCCACCACGCGCGACACCTCCGCCGTGCTGGCGGGGCGCACCACGGCGCGCGCGGCGCCGGGAAAGTTGCGCCGCCAGTCACCGACGTAACGCGCGGTGGCCGCGTCGTCCGTCAGCACATGGCTGGCGCCGACGATCGCGACCAGTTCGGCAACCAGGGGGTCAGGGGCATTCGACATGGTGGGTGTGTTGGGCTTGTTCATTTCATTCAATGAACTATGATTCAATGAATGAAACTATAAATCCGACCACCCCCGCTGTCAACCGAGATAATCCGCAGTCGCGGACACCCACCATGAAGCCAAGCAAAAACCACCCAGCCCCATCGGTCCTTTCTGGCGAGCCGGCGAACGCCGGCGCCCCCAAGCCGCCCGCGGGCGTGCTCGAGCGCGGCATCTCCATCCTCGAATGCTTTCGCGAGGACCGCCTGCGCATGTCCCTGCGCGAACTGGCCGAGTGCACCGGGCTGGACAAGGCCACGCTGCTGCGCCTGCTGGGCGTGCTGCAGCGCGCGCGCATGGTCCACCGGTTCGACAGCGGCAGCTACGCGCCGGGCCCGGCGCTGCTGCACATGGGCATGCTCTACCGCAGCACCTTCGATCTGGGCACGCGCCTGCAGCCTGTGCTGCACGCGGTCATGCAGCAGACGGGTGAGACCGTGGCCTTCTACATCCGCAGCGGCGACGACCGCGTGTGCCTCTACCGCGAGAACACGGTCAAGGAGGTGCGCCACCATGTGGAGGTGGGCACGCGCCTGCCGCTGGCGGCGGGCGGCTCATCGGCCCACATCCTGCTGGCCTTCACCGGCAGTCCCACGCCGCACCAGGCCGAGATCGACGCCAAGGGCTACGCCATGACGCGCGCCGAACGCGTGGACGAGATGGCCTCGGTGGCGCTGCCGGTGTTCGACGGCGATGGGACCTTCCTGGGCGCCATGGTCGTCATCGGCCTGGCCTCGCGCCACAACATCGTGGCCCAGCGCAAGGCGGCGGACATCGTGCGCCAGGAACTCGCGCTGCAGGGCTTCGCCAGTGCGGCGCCCAATGGCTGGCGCGTGCCGGCCGCCTGACGCGGCCCTGCTCAAACGCCGAAGAGGTCGGCGCTGGGCCGACAGGGCGCCTCGTCGTTCGACGCGTCCGCGAAAGCCTCGCACCAGCGGGTCAGCTGCGCGGCCTGCGGGTCGGTCATGGCCGGCGCGAAGGCCCGCATGCGCGCCTGCAGCTGCGCCCAGTCGAAAGGGTCTTCGGGGTCGCCCCGGCGCAGCTCGCGGTAGGCGCTCAGGCTGCGGCCGTCCTTCAGCGTGACCGTCACGCGCGAGGGGCGTTTTTCCGGGAAGCCGCGCTGAAAGGCCTCGTCCGTGCTCACGTGCACACGCTCGGCCAGGGCCAGCAGCAGGGGCGATGACAGGTCGGGCGTTTCCATGTCGGCGATGCCGAGCCGGCCCTGGATCAGCAGAGTGGCCACCACGTAGCGCAGGCAGAACGGCGTCTCCGCGGGCTTGGTAGGCCAATGCACGCCGGCGATCTTCAGCGCGTGCGGAAAGATGACCACCTGCACCGACTCGATGTCCTGCACAGCAGGCGAATGCTGGTCGAGGATCTCGCGGGTGGCGTCCAGCGGCGTGAAGAGCTGGGCGCAGCAGGGCCAGGCCTTGATGGTGGCGGTGTTCAGACGCTCGGGCGCGTCCAGGTCGCTGTCCAGTGCGGTCAAAGGGCCGTCGCCACCCAGCAGCGCATAGAGGCCGCGCCGCCCCGTGGCGAATGCGCGCGCGCCGGGGAAACCTGCCTGTGCCGCCCAGGCGGCCATCAGGCCGTTGCGCACCGCGAAGCCGGGGTGCAGCGATTTGGCCTCGTGGGCCTCGTCATCGACCAGTTGCCACAGGCCAGCCGACTGGGTGGCCGCGATGCCCAGGGCGTGGTGCAGCTGTGCCTTCGGCAAGCCCAGCGCCACCGCGCTGGCCGCCGCCGCCCCCACCGTGCCCGCCGTCGCGGTGGCGTGAAAGCCCGCGGCGTGGCGGGTGCCCAAGGCCTCGCCCACCCGCAGCGCCACCTCGTAGCCGGCCACGATGGCGTCCGCCGCGCGGCGCATCGACAGCGCCTGCGTGGCCGCCAGCGCCAGCACCGGCGAAATCGCCACCACACCCGGGTGCAGCATGGCGGCGCGGTGCGCGTCGTCGATCTCGCGCAGGTGCGCGATGCCCGCATTGGCGAAGCCGGCCGCCAGGGGCTGCGCCGGGGCGCCACCGAACAGCGGCGCCGGCCCGGGGCCGGGCACGCTGGTGCGGGCCAGCGCCCTCAGCGCCGAGGCGCCGGGCATGCCGACGGCGGCCCAGCCGGCGGTGAACCAGTCCAGCAGCGCCTGGGCCAGCCGCTCGCGCGTGGCGTCAGGGAGGGGCCGCTGCTGAAGGCCGGCGAGGTGGGCGACCAGGGTGGACTCGGGGGTGGAGGGCATGTGGTTGGTTCATTAAATGAAATGTGTTTCATTATATAAACCAAGCCCCACCACGAACCGATGCGCCGATTCAGACGCTCACCCAGCCCCTGAACCCGCGCGAGGCGTAATACGACTGCACGCCGTTGTGGTACGTGAACACCTGGTCGTAGCGCCGGTCGCAGAACAGGGCGCCCCCCAGCTTGCGGATCTCGGGCGGTGTGGCCACCCAGCTGGAGGTCTTCAGGTCGAACTCGCCGAACTGTTGGAGCTGGCGGTACTGCGCCTCGGTCAGCAGCGACACGCCCATGGCCTGGGCCATCTCGGCCGCGCTGCCCGCCGGCTTGTTCTCCTTGCGCGCGGCCAGGGCTTCGCCGTCGAAGCACAGGCTGCGGCGCCCCGCCGGGCTTTCGGCGGCGCAATCGCAGAACAGGTAGGCGCCGTGCTCGTCCGCCGCGCCGATGACGTCGGGCTCGCCGCCCGTGCTCTCCATCTCGGCCAGGGTGTTCAGCTTGTCGGGCTTGCTCTGAAGGCGGGCCAGCACGTCGGCCCAGCCGGCCTTGGCATGCCGCTTCATGTGCTTCTCGAACCGCTGCTTCAAGGTGCGCAGCAACTCGTCGCGTTGTTCGGCTTTCATGTGGCGCCCCCTGTGTTCAAACCCGTTCGAAGATCGCGGCGATGCCCTGGCCGCCGCCGATGCACATCGTCACCAGCGCGTATCGGCCCTGGATGCGCTGCAGTTCGTGGAGGGCTTTTACAGTGATCAGCGCGCCCGTGGCGCCGATCGGGTGGCCCAGCGAAATGCCCGAGCCGTTGGGGTTGACCTTGGCCGGGTCCAGGCCGAGGTCGCGCGTGACGGCGCAGGCCTGCGCGGCGAAGGCTTCGTTGGCCTCGATCACGTCCAGGTCCTTCACCGTGAGGCCGGCCTTCTGCAGCGCCAGCTTCGTGGCCGGCACCGGGCCGATGCCCATGTACTTCGGGTCCACGCCCGCGTGCGCATACGCCACCAGGCGGGCCAGCGGCTTCGCGCCGCGCGCCTTGACCGCGCCGCCATCCATCAGCACCACGGCCGCAGCCGCGTCGTTGATGCCCGAGGCGTTGCCAGCGGTCACGGTGCCGTTCTCCTTCAGGAACACGGGCTTGAGCTTGGCCAGGTCGTCCAGGGTGGCGTTGGCGCGGAAGTGTTCGTCGGTGGCGTAGGCCACGTCGCCCTTCTTGCTCTTGAGCATCACGGGCACGATCTGGTCTTTGAAGAGACCGGCCTCGGTGGCGCGCTGCGCGCGGTTGTGGCTTTCCACCGCGAGCCTGTCCTGGTCCTCGCGCGTGATGCCCCACTTGGCCGCGATGTTCTCGGCCGTCACGCCCATGTGGATGGTGTGGAAGGGGTCGTGCAGCGCGCCGACCATCATGTCCACCATCTTGGTGTCGCCCATGCGCGCGCCCCAGCGCATGTTCAGGCTGGCGAACGGCGCGCGGCTCATGCATTCGGCACCGGCGCCGATGGCCACGTCGGTGTCGCCCAGCAGGATGCCCTGCGCGGCCGACACGATGGCCTGCAGGCCCGAGCCGCAGAGGCGGTTGACGTTGAAGGCGGGCGTGCCTTCGGCGCAGCCGCCGTGGATGGCCGCGACGCGCGAGAGGTACATGTCTTTCGGCTCGGTGTTGACCACGTGGCCGAACACCACGTGGCCCACGTCCTTGCCTTCGACGCCCGCGCGCGCGAGCGACTCGCGCACGACGAGCGCGCCGAGTTCGGTGGGAGGCTGGTCTTTCAGGCTGCCGCCAAAGGTGCCGATGGCGGTGCGAACGGCGCTGACGACAAAAACTTCTCGCTGGTTGCTCATGGAGGTCTCCGGGTGATGAAGGGGCACCTGCCATCGTAGCGCGGCAGGACCGTTCAGAAGGCCTGCCGTGCCACCACGCGCAACTGCGTACCGCTGCCGTCCTTGCCCGGCCGGGTGAGCAGGATCTCGCCCATCGCGGGGTTCTGGCCGGTGAGGGCAGTGATGTTGACCTGGTGCGTCACCAGCACCTGGTTGCGCGGCGCCT
>Ga0247823_10000074_pt1 | contig 72775 bp, 60 predicted proteins | sample 13C_PalmiticAcid_2_FD_192426 | JGI IMG/M metagenome (GOLD analysis project Ga0247823, IMG submission 192426) | Soil microbial communities from agricultural site in Penn Yan, New York, United States - 13C_PalmiticAcid_Day30 | ecosystem: Environmental > Terrestrial > Soil > Agricultural land... | reverse complement strand
CCCACGGCCTGCCCGACCGCGACTACACCGAGATCCTCACCGCCGACCTGCCCGTCATCTTCGCCTTCCACGGCTACCCATGGCTGATCCACCAGCTCACCTACGACCGGCCGGGCCACGACAACCTGCACGTCCACGGCTTCCACGACCTGGGCGCCACCACCACCCCGTTCGACACCTGTGTCCGCAACGGCATCGACCGCTACCACCTCGCCCTGGCCGCACTCGAACGCGTTCCCCGCGTCGCGCACAGCCTCGGCAGACTCCGCCAACGCCTCCTCGACCGAATCGCCGAACACGACCGCCACGTCAAGCGAACCGGCGATGACCTCCCCGCCATCCGCGACTGGACCTGGCGGCCCGCGGGCTGATTCACCACCCCCGCGCCGCCACCGGGTCTGGTACCCAGCCGCGCGGTGGGTCTGGGCCGCGCCGTGGTCAACCGAGGCGGAATCGCAGCCGAGCGATGACGGCGTAGGTGCGGTGCCGCAGTATTTGGCGAGTACCGCGCCGCGCTGGTTCTGGAGTGGTGTTGGCACACGTGGTCGGGTTCGCCTTCGACGATGAGTACGAAGTCCTGTCTCTCCGTGGCCGAGCGCAGGGTGCTCGACCAGCGGCTCGCCGAGGCGGGCGGCGGTGGCCGTCGTGCTGGACGAGTGGGCACGCCGCGGTAGGACAGGGTGAGCACGGCGAGCAGCAGTGCGATGGTCAGTGTGACCGGCAGGGTGAAGCTGAGACCGGCCCCGCCCGCCACGGCGCGCACGAGGACGATCGTCTCAGGTCCATACGCGACGGAGGCCATGGCGTCGAGGGAGCGCGGCCAGGCCGCCGACGACGGTGAGACGGTGCGGTTCGCCGCGCCCGGTATCAGGTGGACGTTCGCGCTGGGTGGGAGTCACGGCTGTGCGGGTGCTCCGGGGCTCGTGCGCTGGACAGGACCTTGACTAAGTCTTGACGGGCGACCTCGATCACCCGACTACTCGCCGTGACAGTCATCAGTCGACAGTGTGACGCCGATCAGCGGGTTCGGGGTGGCCCAGCGCACCTCGGCATCAACAACGCGTAAAGACCCCGTTCGGGGGTGTCAAGCCCGCGTCAGGAACCCCCGAACGTCTGAATCCTTCGTGCATCCTGACCCGCGAGATGCCGCGGAGTGCGGCCGGATTCGACGTGGAAAGGGGCGCGCCATGGCCGACTTGGCCTACGCGTTGCTGCTGATCGGGATATTCCTGGTGTTGGCGCTGACGGTGCGCGGACTGGAGAAGCTGTGAGTGGCACCGGGGTGCTCGCGAACGTCGTCGGCGGCGTCATCGCGTTGTCGTTGATCGTCTACTTGTTCATCGCTCTCATCAGGCCGGAGAAGTTCTGATGTCGTCCACTGTGGCCGGCCTCGTGCAGGTCGGCCTTCTTCTGCTCGCCCTGGCGCTGGTCTACCGGCCCCTCGGCGATTACATGGCGCGCGTGTATTCCGCGCCGAAGCACTCCCGCGTGGAGACCGCGATCTACAAGGTCGTTCGGGTCGATCCCGACTCCGAGCAGAAGTGGGGCACCTACGCGCTGGGTGTGCTCGGCTTCTCGTTCGTCGGTGTGGTCTTCCTCTATGTCCTGCAACGGATCCAGCCACTGCTCCCGTTCGACTTCGGCCGCGGTTCCGTCGCGCCCGGGATGGCGTTCAACACCGCGATCAGCTTCGTGACCAATACCAACTGGCAGTCCTACGTGCCGGAGACGGTGCTGGGGCACACGGTCCAGATGGCCGGTCTGACCGTGCAGAACTTCGTCTCGGCGGCGGTCGGCATGGCCGTGGCCATCGCCTTGGTGCGGGGATTCATCCGGCAGCGCACCGATCGGCTGGGCAACTTCTGGGTCGACCTGGTGCGCGGCACCGTGCGGATCCTGCTGCCGCTGGCCGCGGTGTTCGCGGTCGTGCTGATCGCCTTCGGCGTCACCATGAGCCTGAAGTCCGGCGTGAGCGTCGATGGGACGACGATCGCGCAGGCGCCCACGGCGAGCCAGGAGGCGATCAAGGAACTGGGCACCAACGGCGGCGGTGTGTTCAACGCGAACTCGGCGCACCCGTTCGAGAACCCGAGCTATTGGTCGAATCTGATCGAGATCTTCCTGCTGCTGGTCATCCCGGTCTCGCTGACCCGGACCTTCGGCACCCTCGTCGGCGACAAGAAGCAGGGCTACGTCCTGCTCAGCGTCATGGGCACGCTGTGGGCGGGAATGCTCGCGGTGATCTGGTGGGCCGAGAGCGTGGGCGCCCGCCCGCTGGAGGGCAAGGAACTGCGGTTCGGCGTCTCGGGGTCGGCGCTGTTCGCCAACTCGACGACCGGCACGTCCACCGGCGCGGTGAACTCGATGCACGACAGCTTCACCGGGCTGGGCGGCGGGGGAGCGATGCTGAACATGCTGTTCGGCGAGATGACTCCGGGCGGCGTCGGCACGGGTCTCTACAGCATCCTGGTGATGGCCATCATCGCGATGTTCCTCGCCGGGCTGATGGTCGGCAGGACACCGGAGTACCTGGGCAAGAAGCTGGGCCGCCGGGAGGTGACCGCCGCGGCGGTGTCGATCCTGGCCATGCCGACGGTCCTGCTGATCGGCGCCGGGATCGCCGCGGTGCTGCCGAGCACTCAGGCGGCGTTGAACAACCCAGGCTCGCATGGCCTGTCGGAGATCCTTTACGCCTACGCGTCGGCGTCGAACAACAACGGCAGCGCGTTCGCGGGCATCACCGTGACGAGCGACTGGTTCCAGGCATCGCTCGGGATCTGCATGGCGCTGGGCCGGTTCATCCCGATCATCGCCGTCCTCGCGCTGGCCGGTTCCCTTGCCGCGCAGAAGAAGACGCCGGTGACCGCGGGCACGCTGCCCACCACCGGTCCGCTGTTCGCGACGCTGCTGGGCGGCAGTGTCGTGCTGGTCGCGGCCCTCACCTTCGTCCCCGCCCTCGCTCTCGGTCCCATCGCGGAGGCACTGCTGTGACCACCACTACCGAACATCCGCGCACACCGGAACAGATCCGGGAACGACACGCGGACAACCTGGGCCACAAGGTTGGCACCGGCGTATTCAACCCGCGTCAACTGTGGACCTCGATGCCCGAGGCGCTGCGCAAGCTCGACCCGCGCCACCAGCTCCGCAACCCGGTCATGTTCGTTGTGTGGGTCGGGTCGCTGCTGGTCACCGTGTTCGCGATCGGCGACCCGAGCGTGTTCAGCGTCGCCGTGGCGGCCTGGCTGTGGTTCACCGTGCTGTTCGCCAACCTGGCCGAGGCCGTCGCCGAGGGCCGGGGCAAGGCCCAGGCCGAGTCCCTGCGCCGGACCAAGAAGGACGCCGTCGCGCGCCGCCTGACCGCGAGCGGCGCAGAAGAGCGGGTCGCGGGCACCGAACTGCGGATCGGTGACCTCGTGGTCGTGGAGGCGGGCGAGGTGATCCCGGGCGACGGCGACGTCGTCGAGGGCATCGCCACGGTCGACGAGTCGGCCATCACCGGCGAGTCGGCCCCGGTCATCCGCGAGTCCGGTGGCGACCGGTGCGCGGTCACCGGCGGCACCACCGTGCTGTCCGACCGGGTCGTCGTCAAGATCACCACCAAACCGGGGGAGTCCTTTGTCGACCGGATGATCGCCCTGGTCGAGGGCGCCGAACGGCAGAAGACGCCGAACGAGATCGCGCTGACGATCCTGCTGTCGACGCTGACGATCATCTTCCTCCTCGCCGTCGTCGCCTTGCAGCCGTTCGCCGTGTTCTCCGGCGGCGAGCAGTCGGTGATCGTGCTTACCGCCCTGCTGGTCTGCCTGATCCCGACCACTATCGGCGCCCTGCTGTCCGCGATCGGCATCGCGGGCATGGATCGGCTGGTCCAGCGCAACGTGCTGGCCACCTCGGGCAAGGCGGTGGAGGCAGCGGGCGACATCGACACCCTGCTGCTCGACAAGACCGGCACCATCACCTGGGGCAACCGCCGCGCCACCGAGTTCATCCCGGCGGCGGGTGTGGACGAGCAGCGCCTGGCTGAGGTGATCCGCCTGTCCAGCCTCGCCGACGGCACCCCCGAAGGCCGCAGCATCGTCGACCTGTGCGTGGAGAAGTACGGCCTGTCGGCGGTGGCCACCGAAGCGGATAAGACCGGCGAGTTCATCGCGTTCACCGCGCAGACGCGGATGAGCGGCATCGACCTTGGCGGCACCCGTATCCGCAAGGGCGCGGCCAGCGCGTTCGAGGTCGACGCCACCGTGAAGTCCACCGTGGACCAGATCAGTGCCCAGGGCGGCACGCCGCTCGTGGTGGCCGAGAACGACACCGTGCTCGGCGTGATCCGGCTGTCCGATTTGGTCAAGCCCGGGATGAAGGAGCGCTTCGCCGAACTGCGCGCGATGGGCATCCGCACCGTCATGGTCACCGGCGACAACCCGCTGACCGCCAAGGCCATCGCCGAGGAAGCAGGCGTCGACGACTTTCTCGCCGAGGCCAAGCCCGAGGACAAGATGGCCCTGATCCGCAAGGAGCAGGAGGGCGGCAAGCTCGTCGCGATGACCGGTGACGGCACCAACGACGCCCCCGCGCTGGCCCAGTCCGACGTGGGCGTGGCGATGAACACCGGCACGTCGGCGGCCAAAGAGGCCGGGAACATGGTCGACCTCGACTCCGACCCGACCAAGCTCATCGAGATCGTGGAGATCGGCAAGCAGCTGCTGATCACCCGCGGGGCGCTAACGACGTTCTCCGTGGCCAACGACCTGGCGAAGTACTTCGCCATCCTGCCCGCGATGTTCGCCGCCATCTATCCGCAGCTCGACAAGCTCAACATCATGCACCTGGGCTCGCCGCGGTCGGCGATCCTGTCCGCGGTGATCTTCAACGCGCTGATCATCGTGGTGCTGATCCCGCTCGCGCTCAAGGGCGTGCGCTACCGCCCGTCGAGCGCGTCGGCGCTGCTGCGCCGCAATCTGCTGGTCTACGGCCTGGGCGGCATCGTCGTGCCGTTCGCCGGGATCTGGCTGATCGACCTGCTCGTCCGTCTCATCCCTGGAATCGGGTGACCCGCAGTGCTGACCAACTTCGCCAAGCAGGCCGCCGCCGGACTTCGTGTCCTGCTGGTCCTCACCGTGCTGACCGGGATCCTGTACCCGGCCGCCATCTGGGCGGTCAGCCGGGTGCCCGGCCTGCACGCCAACGCCGAAGCCGTCGACACCACCCTGGTGGCTGTCGACCGTGAAGGCGACGAGTGGTTCCACACCCGGCCGTCGGCCGCGTCGCTGCCCTGGTCGGGCGGCTCCAACAAGTCCGAGGTGAACGAGGACTACACCACCGTCGTCGCCGAGCGCGTCGCGGAGGTCGCGAAGCGGGAGGGTGTGCCGGAGGACCGCGTTCCCCAGGACGCGGTCACCGCGTCGGCCTCCGGGCTCGACCCGCACATCAGCCCGGCCTACGCCGAGCTGCAGGTGCCCCGGGTGGCCAAGGCGGCCGGGCTGCCGGAGCGGAAAGTGCGCGATCTCGTCGCCGAGCACACCAGCGGCGGTGGACTGTCGGCGGAGGTCGTCAACGTGACCGCCCTCAACCGCGCGCTCGACGCGGCCAAGTAGCCCGCTGTCGGGGCCGCCCGCACCAGGCGGCTCCGACAGCTCTCCAGGATGGACCAGATGGACCACAATCACACCGTGGACAGCCAACCTCGACGCGGTGAGCTGCGTATCTACCTCGGCGCCGCCCCCGGCGTCGGCAAGACCTTCGCGATGCTCGGCGAAGCCCACCGCCGCCGCGAACGCGGCACGGACGTCGTCGTGGGCCTCGTGGAGACCCACGGTCGGGCCAAGACCGCTGAACTGCTCGACGGCCTGGATATCGTGCCCCGCGCCAAGATCCACCACCGCGGCGTCGACTTCACCGAGATGGACATCGACGCCCTGCTTGCGCGGGCGCCTGAGGTCGCCGTCATCGACGAACTCGCCCACACCAACGTCCCAGGCTCACGCAACGCCAAACGCTGGGAAGACGTCGAGGAACTGCTCGACGCGGGCATCGACGTGCTGTCGACGGTGAACGTGCAGCACCTGGAGTCGCTCAACGACGTCGTGGAGCGCATCACCGGCATCCAGCAGCAGGAGACGGTGCCCGACGAGGTCGTCCGCCGCGCCGAGCAGGTCGAGCTGGTCGACATCACCCCGGAGGCACTGCGCCGCCGCCTCGCCCATGGCAACGTCTACGCCGCGCACAAGATCGACGCGGCGCTCGGCAACTACTTCCGCCTGGGCAACCTGACCGCGCTGCGCGAGCTCGCCCTGCTGTGGGTGGCCGACCAGGTCGACGTCGCCCTGCAGCGCTACCGCACCGAGCAGGCGATCACCGACACGTGGGAGGCCCGTGAACGGGTCGTCGTGGCCATCACCGGCGGGTCGGAGAGCGAGACACTGATCCGCCGGGCCCGCCGCATCGCCCTGCGCGCCGGGGCCGAGTTGCTCGTCGTCCACATCCTGCGCGGCGACGGCCTCTCCGGCGCCCCACCGGACCTGATCACCCGCTACCGCAAGATCGCCGAGGACCTCGGCGCCACCTTCCACAACGTCGTCGGCGACAATGTGCCCGACGCGCTGCTGGAGTTCGCCCGCGGCGTCAACGCGACCCAGCTCGTCCTGGGCACCTCACGCCGGTCCCGACTGGCCAGGGCCTTCGACGAGGGCATCGGCTCCGCCGTGGTCCAGGCGTCGGGCTCCATCGACGTTCACATGGTCACCCACGAGGAAGCCCGCCGCGGGATGCGCTGGCGGATCGGGAGCAACGCGCTCTCGGTTCCGCGCCGCGTCACGGGCTGGGCCGTCGCGCTGCTCCTCCCCGCCGTGATCACCGGACTCGGGCTGCTGTGGCGCGACGATGTCGACTACTCCACCGACCTCGTCGGCTTCCTGCTGGCGACCTGCGCCGCCGCGGTCGTCGGCGGGCTCGGCCCCGCGCTGCTCGCAGCCTTCCTCGGCGCCGGGCTGCTCAACTTCTTCTTCACCCCGCCCTACTACAGCCTCGCCGTCGCCGCGCCGGAGAACGTGATCACCCTGGTCGCACTGGTGATCGTGGGCGTGCTGGTGGCGCTGGTGATCGACCGGGCCGCGCGGCTCACCGAGCAGGCCGCCCGCGCGCGCACCGAGGCCGCCCTGCTCGCCTCCTACGCCCGTACCGTGCTCACCAGCGAACGCCCACTGGCCCGGCTGCTGGAGAAGATCCAGGAGAACTTCTCCCTCGACTCGGTCGCACTGGTCGAACGCCGCAAGGGCGAGTGGACCACGGTCGCCGCCGTCGGCGCCCTGCCCGCCGCCGACCCCGACGAGGCCGACGCCGACATCGTGGTCACCACCGACGTGCACCTGGCGCTGCGCGGCCGGGCCCTGCCCGCCGCCGACCGGCGGGTCATCGAGGCAGCCGCGGGGCAGGCGGTCATGGCGTTGCGCCAGCAGCGCATGGCCGCCGAGACCGCCGCCGCCCAACACCGTGTCGAGACCACCGAACTGCGTACCGCGCTGCTGTCGGCCGTCGGCCACGACCTGCGCACCCCGCTGACCTCCATCAAGGCCGCCATCGGCAGCCTGCGTGACCCCGAACTCACCCTGTCCGAAGAGGACACCGGCGAACTCCTGGCCACCGTGGAGGAATCCGCCGACCGGCTCACCGCCCTCGTGGACAACCTGCTCGACTCCTCCCGTCTGGCCACCGGCTCGGTCACGCCGCAACTGCGCCGCGTCGGCTACTACGAGATCGTCGCCCGCGCGCTGTTCTCGGTCGGGGACCGCTCCGGCATCGCCGTCGACGTCGACGAGCAACTCCCCGAGGTGTCCGCCGACATCGGCCTGCTCGAACGTGTCGTCGCCAACCTCATCGACAACGCCCAGCGCCACGGCCGCCTGCGCCCCCGCCGCCCGGTCGACGTCGACGGCGACGGGCGCGTCACCGACGACGAACCCGAGATCGCCGTGCGCGCCAGCGCCCACGGCGACCACGTCGAACTCCGCGTGGTCGACCACGGCCCAGGCATCCCGAAGAAGACCGGGTCCGCGCTGTTCACCCCGTTCCAGCGCCTCGGTGACCGCGACGCCACCCCCGGCGTCGGCCTCGGCCTCAGCGTCGCCAAGGGCTTCATCGACGCGATGGGCGGCACGATCACCGCGGAGGACACACCCGGCGGCGGTCTCACGATCGTGGTGTCCCTTCCGGCCTTCAGCGCGGTCTCGGCGTGATCCGCGTCCTCGTCGTCGACGACGAACCCCAGATCACCCGCACACTGCGGATCAACCTCACCGCCCGCGGCTACGACGTGCTCGTCGCGCACGACGGCCGGACCGCGCTCCGAATCGCCGCCGACGAGAAGCCCGACGTCGTCGTCCTCGACCTCGGGCTGCCCGACATCGACGGCGTGGAGGTCATCAACGGCCTACGCGGCTGGACCACCATGCCCATCATCGTCCTGTCGGCCCGCACCGAGTCCACTCGCAAGGTCCAGGCCCTCGACGCGGGCGCCGACGACTACATCACCAAACCGTTCGGCATGGACGAACTCCTCGCCCGCCTCCGCGCCGCCGTCCGCAGGTCGGTCACCCAGGACACCGACGAGCCGGTCATCACCACACCCACCTTCACCATCGACCTCATCGTCAAGAAGGTCCACCGGGGCGACACCGAAGTCCACCTCACCCCGACCGAGTGGGGCATCCTGGAGATCCTCGCCCGCAACTCGGGCAAACTCGTCTCCCAGAAGCAGCTGTTGCACGACGTCTGGGGACCCACCTACGTCGGCCAGAGCCAATACCTGCGCGTCTATCTGGCCCAGCTGCGCCGCAAACTCGAACCCGAACCGGCCAACCCGCGGCACCTGCTGACCGAGCCCGGCATGGGCTACCGCTTCGAGTCATAGGGACACACCAGGCACTCTTTACGCGATCTTTGCGCGCCGTCCGGCAATCCTTGCGGGATCCGAACGGTGAACCGGGCGACGGCTCCCATGGCCACATCTAGGCTCGGGAGTCGTGCCCAGCTCCGCCTCCCTGCTGAAACGACTCGTCGTCGGACGCCCGTTCCGCAGCGACACCCTCGGTCATACGCTGCTGCCCAAGCGGGTCGCGCTACCGATCTTCGCCAGCGACCCGCTGTCCTCGGTCGCCTACGCCACCCAGGAGATTCTCCTTATCCTCAGCCTCGGCGGCCTGGCCTACTTACACCTGGCCCCCTGGGTCGGGCTGGCCGTCGTGGTCCTGCTCGCGGTGGTCGTCGTGTCCTACCGGCAGGTCGTGCGGGCCTACCCCAGCGGCGGCGGCTCCTACGAGGTCGCCTCCCGCAACCTGGGCCGCTCGGCCGGGCTCGTCGTGGCCGCCGCGCTCATGGTCGACTACATCATGACCGTGGCTGTTTCGGTCGCGGCGGGCGTGGACAACATCATCTCCGCCGTCCCGGCGCTCAACCCGCACCGCGTGCTGATCAACATCGGGTTCGTCGTGCTGCTGACCGCGATGAACCTGCGCGGCGTGCGCGAGTCCGGGCGTGCCTTCGCCATCCCGACCTACGCGTTCATCGTCGGCGTGATGGTCATGATCACGATCGGGTTGACCAGGACGTTCGCGGGCGACGCCCCCGTGGCCGAGACCGCGGGCTACGACATCCATCCCGAGCAGGTCGGCCTCACCGGCTTCGCGCTCGTCTTCCTGCTGCTGCGGTCCTTCTCCTCGGGCTGCACCGCGCTGACCGGCGTCGAGGCGATCTCCAACGGTGTTCCCGCGTTCCGCAAACCCAAGGCGGCCAACGCCGCCAAGACGATGGCCGTCATGGGCGCCATTTCGATCACCATGTTCATCGGTGTCACCGCGCTCGCGCTCATCGCCGACGTCCGCGTCGCCGAGACCACCTGCGACCTGATCGGCTTCATCGGCGACTGCGAGAACGACGCGCAGCGCACCGTCATCGCCCAGATCGCCGCCGCGGTCTTCGGTGGCGATCACAGCGTGATGTTCTACTTCATGCAGGCCACCACCGCGCTCATCCTGATCCTGGCCGCGAACACCGCCTACAACGGCTTCCCGCTGTTGGCCTCGATCCTCGCCCAGGACCGCTACCTGCCACGGCAGCTGCACACTCGCGGCGACCGGCTCGCCTTCTCCAACGGCATCGTCGTCCTCGCCGCCATCGCGGGCCTGCTCATCTACGCCTTCGACGGCTCGGTTACCCGCCTCATCCAGCTCTACATCCTCGGCGTGTTCACCTCCTTCACCCTGTGCCAGGCGGGAATGGTCCGCCACTGGAAACGTGAACTGGCCATAGTGGACCATCCGAGGGACCGTCGACGGACCCGCCAATCGCTGCTGATCAACGCCTTCGGGGCCGCCCTCACCGCGGTCGTCCTGGTCGTCGTCCTGATCACCAAGTTCGCCAGCGGCGCCTACCTGGTCGTCATCGCCGTGCCCGCGCTGTATGTGCTGATGCGCGCCATCCACCGGCACTACACCAACGTCCGCACCGAACTGGCCGCTGACGACGACAGCGAGATCCTGCCCAGCCGGGTCCACGCCATCGTGCTCGTGTCCACACTGCACAAACCGACCCTGCGGGCCATCGCCTTCGCCCGAGCGGCCACCCGCACCGACACCCTCACCGCCCTGACCGTCAACGTCGACGACGCCGACACCCGCCAACTCCAACGCGACTGGGAGAAACGCGGCGTCCACATCCCACTCAAGGTCATCGAGTCGCCCTACCGCGAGGTCACCCGCCCGGTCGTCGAGTACGTCAAGAACCTGCGCAAGGAACGCCCCCGCGACGTCGTCTGCGTCTACATCCCCGAGTACGTCGTCGGCCGCTGGTGGGAGAACCTGCTGCACAACCAGAGCTCGCTGCGCCTCAAGGGCAGGCTCCTGTTCGAGCCCGGCGTGATGGTCACCAGCGTCCCGTGGCAACTCGCCTCCAGCACCCGCCGCACCCGCCCCAAGGTCGAACACAGCCCCGGCGAGGTGCGCCGCGGCATCGCCGTCGACAAGCCCGCCGACCAACTCCTCGAACTGACCTCCGACTAGGGGACGGGTTAGCGGCCTGTCGGATCCCGCCGCCGGGGCACTTGCGCCACCGCTAGTCAGTGTTACTATCTACCAGTAGCTAGCACTGCTGAGTAGTCGGAGGCGGGTCGTGGGCAAGCAGATGACGGAGATGCTCAAGGGCACGCTGGAGGGCATCGTCCTGGCGCTCCTGTCCGTGCGGCCCATGTACGGGCAGGAGATCACGGCGTGGCTGCGGGATCAGGGCTTCTCCGACATCGCCGAGGGCACTGTCTACGCCCTGCTGGTCAGGATCGAGCAGCGCGGCCTCGTCGAAGTGGAGAAGGTCCCGTCCGAGAAGGGGCCTCCGCGCAAGGTGTATTCCATGAACGCTCCGGGCGAGGAATATCTCAAAGAGTTCTGGACGACCTGGAGCTTCCTCGCGGAACGGCTCGAACAGCTCCATGAAGGAGGCGAGTAACCATGTCGGACAACGAAAAGGGCGGTCTCCGGGCGACCTCAGAGTCCGCGATCCACGTACGGGGTCTGGAGAAGTCGTACAAGGACCTGCAGGTGCTGCGCGGTGTGGACTTCGACGTGGCGCGGGGCAGCATTTTCGCCCTACTCGGTCCCAACGGGGCGGGTAAAACCACAGTCGTGAGAATCCTGTCCACTGTGCTCAAGGCGGATGCGGGGATGGCGAGCGTCGGCGGCTTCGACGTCGCCACGCAACCGGCGAACGTTCGGGAGGCCATCAGCCTCACCGGGCAGTTCGCCGCCGTCGACGAGATCCTCAGCGGGCGGGAGAACCTCGTGCTCATCGCCAGGCTGCGGCACCTCAAGGACCCTGGCGGGATCGCGAATGGCCTGCTGGAGCGCTTCTCGCTGACCGACGCGGCCGCGCGGAGGGTATCGACCTACTCGGGAGGCATGCGTCGCCGCCTGGACATCGCGATGAGCCTCATCGGGAATCCGCCGGTGATTTTCCTTGACGAGCCGACCACCGGGCTCGACCCGGAGGCGCGGATTGAAGTGTGGGACGCGGTCAAGACCCTCGCCGCGAGCGGCACCACGGTGCTGCTCACGACGCAATACCTCGATGAGGCAGAGCAACTCGCCGACCGGATCGCGATCCTGCACAAGGGCCGGATCATCGTGAACGGCACGCTCTCCGAACTCAGGCAGCTGCTTCCGCCCGCCAAGGTCGAATACGTCGAGAAGCAGCCGACCCTCGAGGACGTCTTCTTCGCCGTCGTCGGCGACCGCGGCAAGGACAGCGACGCTGGCATGACCACGACGTCGGCACAGACAAGCGAGGAACGATGACCACGCACTTCCTCGGCGACACCGCCGTCCTGCTGGGACGATCCCTGAAGCACGTCACCCGCAGCGTGGACACCATCATCACGACCGCTGTCACGCCGGTCGCCATGATGCTGCTGTTCGTCTACGTGTTCGGCGGTGCGATCAACACAGGGTCGGAGTCGTATGTGAACTACATGCTGCCCGGCATCCTGCTGATCACAGTCGCGTCGGGCATCGCCTACACCGCGTTCCGCCTCTTCGGCGACCTGAAAAGCGGCATCTTCGAGCGCTTCCAATCCATGCCGATCGCTCGGTCCGGCGTGCTGTGGGCGCACGTGCTGACCTCGCTGCTCGCCAATCTGATCTCGCTCGTGATCGTCGTACTCGTCGCGCTGCTCATCGGCTTCCGTTCGGGGGCCGGAGTCCTGGCCTGGCTCGCGGTCGCGGGCATCCTGTTCCTGTTCACGCTGGCGTTGACATGGCTCGCCGTCATCCCCGGTCTCACCGCGAAAACCGTGGACGGCGCGAGCGCGTTCTCCTACCCGCTCATCTTCCTGCCGTTCCTCAGCTCGGCGTTCGTGCCGACCGGCACCATGCCCGGCCCAGTGCGAGCCTTCGCCGACCACCAACCGGTCACATCGATCGTCAACGCCATCCGCGACCTGCTCAGCCAGCAACCGGTAGGCGCAGGCATCTGGATCGCCCTCGCCTGGTGTGTCGGCATCCTCATCGTCGCGTACATCCTCGCCATGATCATCTACCGACGCAAGATCACCTAATGCCGCGGCATCGCGGATCCGACAAGCCAAAGGAGGGCTGGAGATGAAATTCTGGGAGACCATTACCGGCAGCGATCTCACCAGGGAATGGAAGGCGTTCGACGTTCGAGCCGAGGCATTGCCTGCCGACTACCGGTCGGCGTGGGAAGAGATCAAGAGCCATCTCGCTCCCTACTCGGACTTCACTGGTCGAAACCTGACACCGATTTTCGACGGTGCGCTGGGGCTGCTCGAAGAGACAGCGGCCGATGGGCAGAGCATTCACGAGGTCCTGGGTGACGACATCAAGGGCTTCTGCGCGGCGCTTGCCGGTGGACAAGGGGGCCGGAGCTATCGCGACCGGTGGCGTGAGCAGTTGAACAGGACCGTCGCAAGGAAACTGGACCAGCTAGGAGGCTGACGTGGGCATCCAGGACATCATCGAGGGCAAGAAGCAGTGGCGGGCGCACATGGCGCGAGTCAAGGCGCTCCCGCCGGACTATCAGATCGTCTACAAGGAGATCCAGAGGTACTTCTTCAAGGTTGGACCGGTCGACTTGCCTGACGGACGCCTTCTCACAGGGGTCGTCGACTTCTTCGAGGAGGGCGTCGCGGCAGGCAAGGGAGTCCTGGAACTCATCGGCCCCGACGTCGCTGCCTTCTGCGACGACCTGATCAAGGATTCGCGAACCTACGCGGACATCTATCAGGAGTCCATCAACCCGGAACCGGGCACCACCGAGAACGTCGGCGGGTGATCGCTGATCACGAGAACGTAAACCCCCGGCCCAGTCCGCAATCCTTGCGGGATCGATCCGAACGGCGAACCGGGCGGCGGCGCTGCGGGCGACGCAGTCGTGCATCATCGACCAGATGTCGGGCGGCGACGGTTGGGCGAAGGCGTTCGTCCTGAAGATCTTCGGCTCGCTGGCATAGACGCGGGAGTGGTCGCTTCTGATCGTCACGTTCGACCAGGACGGCAACGGCAATGGCACGCCGGGCGGCTTAGGCTCCGCCGACAACAACAAGAACAAGGTCGTGACCCTGGTGCTGGGCTCGCCCGTCACGGTGAAGGCCGGGTTCAGCACGCTGGGTCGCACCAGATCGCTATTCCCAGGAAACTGCCGGCTTCGGCGCAGGGTGCTCCCAGGTCGGTCCCGTTGACTGTGCGCCATGGCACGGGTGCGGCGGAATCGGCTGCTTAACATCGGTCTAGTGGTGGTGCTGCTGGCCGCGGCGGCGACGGCGTACTTCTGGCTGCGCGGCGGCACGGCCTCGGAGGCGACGGCGCCGCGGACGGTGGCGGCCGGGCTGGGGGCGGTGACCCAGACCGTGTCGGCGGCGGGCACCATCGAGAGCGCGTCGACCTCGACGGCGGACTTCGCGGGCTCGGGCACGGTGAGCGAGATCCTCGTCAAGGTCGGCGACCAGGTCACCGTCGGTCAGGCGCTCGCCCGTCTCGACGATGCCGACGCGGCCAGCGCGGTGGACGTCGCCGAGGATCAGCGGGACGCGGCGCAGTACAACCTGACCGCCGCGCAGACGAAGCTGTCCGACACGCTCGCCGCCGGGCAGGACGCGACCCAGGCGCGGGCGGGGGTCAAACAGCAGGAAGCGGCGCTCAAGCAGCAGAAGACCGCGCTGGCCGCCGCGCAGAAGAAGCTCGCTGGGACCACCCTGACCGCGCCGACGGCCGGGACGGTGGTCGCGGTCAACGGCACGGTCGGGGCCACCGCGGGCAGCACCGGAGGGTCGTCCGCCTCGGCAGGTGCGGCCACCGGGTTCATTCAGATCGCCGATCTCGCCACGCTGCGCGTTCGCACGTCGCTGGCCGAGGTCGATGTGGCCAAGGTGAAGGTCGGGCAGCCCGCCACCGTAACCGTCAACGCCATCCCCGCCGCGCCGGTCGATGGCAAGGTCGAGTCGATCGACCCGGTGCCGACCACGGCCAACAACGTGGTCACCTTCGGCGCCATCATCGCCGTCGGCAAGCTGCCCGACGGCGCCCGCAGTGGCCAGACGGTGAGCGTGTCGGTGACCGTCGCGCAGGTCGACAACGTGGTCGTGCTCCCCAGCGCCGCCGTGCAGACCGCCGACGGCACCAGCTACGTGACCGTGCTCGACAACGGCACCCAGTCGCGGCGAACCGTCCGGATCGGCGTGAAGGGCGACTCGACGGTCGAGGTCGCCGAGGGCGTGGCCGCCGGTGACCAGATCGTCCTGCCGGGAGCCGCGGCCACCAGTGGCACCCGGGGGACCGGTGGCACCTCGCCGTTCGGCGGCGGCGGGGTTCCCGGCGGGACCGGCGGCCGCCAGAACGGACAGACAGGTCAGACCGGCGGTGGCCGGTGACCGCCATCGAGGTCACGGGGCTGCGCAAGGTCTACGGCAGCGGCTCGACCGAGGTGCACGCGCTGCGCGGGGTGGACTTGGCCGTCGAGCACGGCGAGTACGTGGCCATCGTCGGCGCGTCCGGCTCCGGCAAGTCGACCCTGCTCAACGTGCTGGGCTGCCTCGACGTGCCGACCGCGGGCTCCTACCGGCTCGACGGCATCGAGGTCGCCACCTTCAGCGAGACCCAGCTAGCGCTGCTGCGCAACCGCAAGATCGGGTTCGTCTTCCAGTCCTTCAACCTGATCCCGCGCACCTCCGCGCTGTCCAATGTGGAGCTTCCGCTGATCTACGCCAAGATGCCGCGCAAGGCCCGGCGCGCGCGGGCCATGGCCGCGCTCGACCTGGTGGGGATCGGGCACCGGGCCGACCATGCGCCCAACCAGCTTTCCGGCGGTGAGCAGCAGCGGGTCGCGATCGCCCGGGCGCTGGTCACCGCGCCGACGATGGTGCTGGCCGACGAGCCGACCGGCAACCTCGACAGCCGCAACTCCGCCGACGTGCTGGCGGTGCTCGACCGGCTCAACGCGGCGGGCCGGACGGTCGTGATGATCACCCACGAGGCCGAGGTCGCCGCGCACGCCCGGCGGGTCGTGCGGGTCCAGGACGGGCTGATCGTCTCCGACGAGGTCGCGGGGGTGCCCGCGTGACCGAGACCCTGCGCTTCGCACTGCGCGGCCTGGCCGCCAACAAGCTGCGGTCCGCGTTGACCACGCTGGGCATCCTGATCGGGGTGGCCGCGGTGATCGTGCTGATCGCCGTCGGCAACGGCGCGTCGGTGGCGGTCGCGAACAGCATCTCCGCGCTGGGCACCAACGTTCTCACCGTCTCCGCCCAGGGCGGCTCGCGCAGCGGGGGCAAACCGCTGACCCTGGCCGACACCCGCGCGTTGGTCGATCCGTTAGGCGCACCCGATGTCGCCGCCGCGACGCCGGTGGTCAGCGCGAACAACGTCTCGGTCACCCAGGCCGACACGAACGCCGCCATCCGCCAGTTCGTCGGCGCCGAACCCGCCTACCTGGCCGCGACCAACGGCACCCTCGCGCAAGGCGTCTCGTTCGCCGACGCCGATGTGGCCGAGGCCCGAAAGGTCGTTGTCCTCGGCGCCACCACCGCGTCGACCCTGTTCGGCGCGGGGACCGCCGTCGGCAAGCCGGTGCTGGTCAACAACCTGCCATTCACCGTGGTCGGTGTGCTCGCCGCGAAGGGCGGCAGTGGGCCGGGCGACCCGGACGACGTGGCGGTCGCACCGCTGTCGACGGTGCAGAACATGCTCACCGGCTACGGCGGACTCAGCCAGATACTCGTGACCGCGCGCGCCGCCGACGTCATGGCGCAGGCCCAGGCGCAGGTGACCGCGATCCTGGACAACCGGCACGGCGTCACCGACCCGGCCAAGACCGATTTCCGGGTCAGCAATCCGACCCAGCTGCTCGCCGCGCGGTCGGCGGCCACCGAGACCTTCACGGTGCTGCTCGCGGCGGTCGCGGCGATCTCGCTGCTGGTCGGCGGCATCGGCATCACCAACATCATGCTGGTGACCGTCACCGAGCGGATTCGCGAGATCGGCGTGCGCAAGGCGCTGGGGGCGCCGAGTTCGGCGATCCTCGGGCAGTTCCTCACCGAAGCCACCCTCCTAGGTCTGCTCGGCGGCGGCCTCGGTGTCGCCGCCGGGCTGGCCGCCAGCGGGTTCACCATTTCCGGCATCAAACCGGTGGTGTCGTGGCCGTCGGTGCTCCTCGCCTTCGGCGTCGCCGCCGTGATCGGCCTGTTCTTCGGCAGCTACCCCGCCCACCGCGCCGCGCGGATGCGTCCCATCGAAGCCCTTCGGCACGACTAGGACACACCCCAGAGAGAAAGGGTCGATCGTGACCACCCCAGAACATGACCTGCTGGCCGAACCGGTCCAGTCCGACGGACTCGCCGAGGAGCTGAAGTCCCGCGGCGGACCGAGCAGGCTCACCGTCGTGCTCGCCGCGCTCGCCCTGGCCGGGGTGGCTTTCGTCGGCGGCATCCTGGTCCACTCGGCGTTCGGCTCGACCCCCACCCCGGCGGCGGGCGCGCGCGGGCAGAACGGCGGGCCGCGGGTGCCGGGCGGGTATCAGGGCGGCAATCAGGGCGGCGCCCCGAATGGCGGAGCGCGCGGCGCGGGCCCCGGTCTGGCCGCGACGGTCGTGCGGGTCGACGGCCAGAATCTCGTGGTCAAAACCGCCAATGGCACCGAGATGACCGTCAAGCTGTTCGACTCGACCAAGGTGCTCACCGCCCAGCCGGGCGCCGTCGCCGACCTGACCGCGGGTTCCACCGTGCAGATCCAGGGCACTCGCGGCCAAGATGGCGGGATGAGCGCGACCACCGTCACCAAACAGCCTTGACCCGCACCCGCCTGCTCGTCGTCGAGGACGAACAGTCCATCCGCGAACTGCTGGCCGCCAGCCTGCGGTTCGCGGGCTTCGACGTCACCACCGCCGGATCCGGCGCCGAAGCACTGCGCGTCGCCGAGCGGGCGGCGCCGGAACTGGTGCTGCTCGACGTGATGCTGCCCGACATCGACGGCTTCGAGGTCCTGCGCAGGCTGCGCGGCAGCGGCAGGCGGGTGCCGGTGCTGTTCCTGACCGCGCGCGACGCCACCGAGGACAAGGTCACCGGCCTGACCCTGGGCGGCGACGACTACGTCACCAAGCCGTTCAGTCTGGAGGAGGTCATCGCCCGGGTGCACGCGGTGCTGCGCCGCACCGGGGTCGACACCGGCGACCAGCGCGACATCCTGCGCTACGCCGACCTCGAACTCGACGCCGACGGCTACCTGGTGCACCGGGCAGGCAGGCCGGTGTCGCTGTCGCCGACGGAGTTCAAGCTGCTGCACTACCTGATGCGAAACGCCAACCGGGTGGTCTCCAAGCAGCAGATCCTCGACCAGGTCTGGAACTACGCGTTCACCGGCAGCGACGGCGTCGTCGAGTCCTACATCTCGTATCTCCGGCGCAAGATCGACTTCACCGAGCCGCGGCTGATCCACACCGTGCGCGGGCTCGGATACGTGCTGCGCGAACAGCCGGGCTGATGCGCCGACTCGCGCTGCGCTGGCAGCTTCTCGCGGTGCTCGTCCTGCTGCTGATCCTGGCCTACGCCGTGGCCGCCATCGCCGCGCCCCAAGCGATGGAGAGCTACCTGGTATCGCAATTGGACACCAGGATCAGCCGGGCCGCCCAGGGCGCGACGCGCCAGTTGGAGGAGGGGCGCATCCCGCGCACCCCAGGCCCGCAGGTGCTGCCCAGCGACTTCGTGATCCAGATCCACGGCCCCGACGGCACCCTGGTGGGCCCAGCGCTGCGCACGTCGACCGGCTCGGAGCCCGACCTGCCCGCGCTGGCCGAGGTGACCTCGGGTGCGCCGTTCACCACGGCGGGGACCACCGGCCCGGACTGGCGGGTGGTGGTGGTGCACGCGTCCAACGGGTACTACCTCGTCGCGGCGACCAGCCTCCAGGACGTCGAGAGCACCGTGGCGCAGTCCCGGTCGACCATCCTGGTGACCGGCGCGATCGCCCTCGTGGCGTTGATCGGCCTGGGATACCTGCTGGTCAGACGCAGTTTCCGGCCGTTGGAGCAAGTCGAGCGCACCGCCGAGCACATCGCGGCGGGCGACCTGTCGCTGCGCGTACCGGTCACCGCGCCGCGCAGCGAGGTCGGCAGGCTCGCGACCGCGTTCAACACGATGGTCGGCAAGATCGAGTCGGCGTTCCGCGCCCAGCAGGCCAGCGAGACCGCCGCGCGCGAGTCCGAGGACCGCCTGCGCCGGTTCGTCGCCGACGCCAGCCACGAACTGCGCTCCCCGCTGACCTCCATCCGCGGCTACGCCGAGCTCTACCGCCAGGGCGCCACCGATGTCGACCGCTCCCTGGCCCGCATCGAGTCGGAGGCGACCCGGATGTCGCGGCTCGTGGAGGACCTGCTGCTGCTGGCCAAGCTCGACCACCGGCGCCCGCTGTCGCGCACCCCCGTCGACCTGACCGTCCTGGCCGTCGACGCCGTGCACGACGCCCAGGCCACCGCCGCCGACCGGGAGATCACCCTCAGCCTCGACGCCACCGCGCCGATCGTGCCGGGCGACGAGGCGCGGCTGCGGCAGGTGCTCGCCAACCTGCTGACAAACGCGGTCGGGCACACCTCGGGCCCGGTCCACGTCACGCTGTCCAGCGCGGACGGGGCGGCCGTCGTCTCTGTGACCGACGCGGGGCCGGGGATGACCGAGGAACAGCGCGCACGGGTCTTCGAGCGGTTCTACCGCGCGTCGGAGTCCCGCTCGCGCGACACCGGGGGCACCGGGCTCGGCCTGTCGATCGCGGCGGCCCTGGTCGCGGCCCACGGCGGGACGATCGCGGCGGTGTCGGCCCCCGACACCGGGTCGACCTTCACCGTGACGCTCCCGCTGGCCACCAACCGCCCGGCGCATGGTTCGTGAACCGCTGCTCGTCGGCCGGGCCATGTCCGACCCGTCTGCGCGTTCGGCGTTGGGCACCGGCCACGGGGGCGCGCGTTTCCGTCGCACAGCCCGGCCGACATCATGCTGGAGTTGCCTGCGGGCGTGCTGCGCCACCGGCTCGGACCGCATGGTCCCCAGCGCCGAGACCGCCCGCGGCGACGACTCCCGTTCCGGTCTGCTCCGCCCGGACTGCCAGTAGCTCAACGTGCTGATGCTGATGTGCAGCCCCAGCTCGCGCAGCCGCCGGGTCTTGGGTGGTTTTGGCGAGGTGGACTTGGAGGTAGGCCTGGCGGAGTCCTTCGCGGGCGCGGTAGGCCAAGGCGGAGACGTCGTAGGCGGTTTGCCCGAGGATAGGGGCGGCTTGGGCGGGTCTGGCATTCGATCTCGGTGTGCCAGAGGACGGCCTGCCGGCGTTCGGGGAGCATGGTGAGGGCGCGCGGCGAGGCTGCGTTCCAGGCCCGCGAGGGCGGTGTCGCTGAATGGGACGCTGACCGCGTCGGGGTTGACGCTGCTGGCCTGTGAGACGTCGTTGGAGAGTTCGACCTTGCGGTCGCGGCGGGCCTTGTCGTAGGCGGTGTGGCGCAGCGCGGTGAGCAGGTAGCCGCGGAAGGCAGTTTCGGGGCCGCGGCCCTGGCGGAGGGTGTCGAGGATCTTGGCGAACGCCTCGGAGGACCGTGTCGTCGGCATCGGCGGGCGACTTGGTGAGCTGGCACGCGAGGGTATGCGTGGGGCCGACGTGCCGCTCGTCGAGCGATCCGTGGGCCACTCGGTCCCGGCAATCGGCAGCGTCGATGGCATCCTGATCGAGACCACCAGTCGATATTGCTTCCCCCGCGCCACATTTGCGATACGGGGCCTTGCGGCGATCAGCAAACGCTTCGTAGCCGTGGGACTACCTGAGTCACTCATCCGTGTCGGCGACGCGCTGTTGGGTTCCCGCGAAACAAGCCGCGCTGTCAGGCGACATCACTGTCGACTGCGTGCAGGCGGGATGCTGGGTACGGGGTCGAGTATTCATGATTGGATCTGGTGGATGGTTTGTATCTACGTTTGTGTGTCAGAGGAGGCGATCATCTGCAAGATCGCGGAGATGCTGACCGACCTCATCGTCGTCGCGTATCCGAGAGCGTATGTGATCTTGGGAGACGGACGGCAGGACTGCGTACGATATACGCGTCGAGCGTGGGTGTTGACCTGGGTGTCGCGCACGATATCGCCTGTGACGTGCGCATAGTCGTCGCCGCAACCTGATGATCTGCCGTTCGCCCGCTCACTTGATTTGGCATCATTTGCGCGGACGCGTCCGTCTGGTCGGCGTGGCCAGACAGGTCCGCCCGATGACGCGGCCTTATTCGCCGGAAACCACGAACACGTGTTCGATACGCCACGAACGCGGGCGTTGGACTGCTTGCAGGGGAAGGGAGAGCGCTCACCAGCTGAGTCCGGGTCCTGCTGCCGCTCTGGAGGTCTCGAACGTTCCAAGATCGTCATCGCGTGCGCCAGGCGGGGCGATGCTGATCTCCCAGAACAGCGTTTCGCGACGCTGCTGTGTGAGAAGTTGTGAGACGCGGTCCAAATAGGACGCAGGCCAGGAGCGTGATGATCATGCCCCTGACCTGCGGTTTTCCGACCTTTTTACAGTCGGGCTGACAGGATTCGAACCTGCGAACCCTTGACCCCCAGCGGCGCCCTGATCATGCGCTGACCAGCGGAAACGTCGAATTCGTGGCTGAAGTCCAGGCGGTTAAGCGCAGTTCGAGTCGTTTGTGGATCGTCGACACCACTTGCGATCTCCAGGTGCGCTCCACTTGGCACACTGAGGCCGTTGGCAATCGTGGCGCAGGGTTCATCTGGTTGGTGCCCTCGCAGCGGCTGAGTTCGGGCACTGCAATCCCAGACTTCGCTGGTTGAGAGCGCAGTTGCTCTGGACATCCTTAGTTGCCGGTGCGGAGAAATCGGTGGCCTTCGCTCGGGGTGAGGGTGCGGGTGGTGAGTCTCTGGGCGCTGGCTAGGAGTTCAGGTACGGGTTGGCACGGGCGGCATTGCCACATGCGCGCGGTGCCATCGCCGTGCGCGGTGATCAAGTTCTCGCCGCTGGGGGAGAAGCGAGCACGTTCGATTGATGCGCCGAAGCCGGTGACGGTGATGGGTTCGGTGTGCCCGTTGGTTTTCCATACGCGTGCGGTGCCATCGGCGCCGCTACTGACCAGCCAGCGTCCGTCGGGGCTGAACGCGATGTCCCAGACGACTCCGCGGTGGCCGCTGAGCTCGATCGGCCCGCGTTCGTTCTGGGTGTCCCACAGTCGCACGCTTCCGTCGTCGCCTGCGCTGGCGAGTCGGTGTCCATCTGGGCTATAGGCGAGTGCCCAGATCGGGCCGGTGTGCCCGGTGAGGGTCATGATGTGTCGCCGCGTGGCGACGTCGCGGAGCTGGACTGTTCCTTGTGCACCGGCTGTCGCGAGGCTGCGCCCGTCTGGGCTGAACGTCACCGCGCGCACCGCGCCGTGCTCGGACAGGATGGCGATCGGCCCGGTCGGGTTGTTGGCATCCCAGAGTCGGGTGGTGCCGTCCAGGCCTGCGGTTGCCAGGAGGTTTCCGTCGGGACTGAACGCGACGTCACGGAGTCCGTCGGTATGGCCGGTGAGCACCTTGGGCTCGGCCGTGCCGTTGAGGTCCCACAGGCGTGCGGTGCCGTCTTCGCTGGCGGACGCGACTCGGTTTCCGCTGGATGCGACGGCTACCGCGACGATGTCCGCTTGGTGGCCGGACAATGTCGTTGTGCGGTCGTTGCCGCCGGTGGCGGGCCAGACGTAGAGACTTCTGTCGGCGCCGCCGCCGACGAGGTGTCGGCCATCGGGGGTTGGCGTCACGGCCCAGAGACCACCGTTGGCGGGTCCTTGTCGTACGGTGGCTTGGCCCACCTGTTCGGCGTCCCAGATGCGCAGGGCGCCGTCGGCGCTGACTGTCGCCACTTGTTTGCCGTCTGGGCTGAACGCCACATCCAATACGATGCCGTCGTGGCCGCGTAGCGGGAGCGGGTTGGTCGCGTTGCCAACGCTCCACAGCTGAACTGTGGCGTCGTCGCCGGTGGTGGCGACTCGTTGCCCGTCTGGGCTGATTGCGACGCCTTGGACGCTGCCGGTGTGGCCGCCGAGAACCCGCGGCGCTGGTGGGCCGTCGACGCGGTGCAGGCGCGCGGTTCCGTCCACGCTTGCGCTACCGAGCCAGCGCCCGTCTCGGCTGTAGGTCAGGTCGGTGATGGGGCCGGTGTGCTCCCGCAGCACCGTATCGACTCGCATTTCACGGGTATTCCAGATTTGCACCGTGCCGTCACTGGCTCCGACGGCGATGTCGCCGTCGGGACTGTAGGTGAGGCCTTGGGCTTGGCCTTTGACGTGCAGCACAGGCCGTTGCCAGTTCCGGCCGTGATCCCACACCTGCACGGAACCGCCGAGGCTGGCGGTGGCAAGTTCGGTGCCGTCGGGACTGAACGCCACGTTCTGCGTCGGGCCCGTGGTGTCGAGCGTCACCGTGCGCTGGGTGCCGCTGCGGAGGTCCCAGACGGTGGCGGTGCCATTGGCACCGGCGGCCGCGACGAGACTCCCGTCTGGGCTGAATGTCGGGCTTCGGTACGGGCACTTACAGCCGTTGAGAACCGTCGGTGTGCCGCGTGGTCGACCGTGCAGGTCGGCGGTCCAGACGCGGACCGTTCCGTCCTCGCCGCTGGTCGCGATCCGGCGACCGTCCGCGCTGTACGCGACACCCAGGATCTGGCCTTGGCCGGTGTGTTCGGTGTGCCGCAGCCGTGCCTCAGCCACTGCTTGCCGCAGCACCGTCTCGGCTTGCTCCGTCGGCTGGGCTCGGTACGCCTCCCGCGCCAGCAGGAGCGCCAGCTCGGGGTCGCGCTGCAATTGGCCGCGCGCATCGGCCAGCAGTTGCCGGGAGAAGGCGAGGTCACGTTCCCCAGCGATCCGATCGGCCTGTACCAGTGCGAGGACGGCCAGCACGCTGACCACGATCGCGGTGATCCCAACGCTTGTCATCCGGCGTCGGGCGCGCCTGCGGGCCCGGGTTCGGGCCTCGGACTCCAGCTCGCGGCTTCGCGCGACGAACGTCCGTTCCAGATCGTTCAGGGCGTCATCGTCCAGCTCGAGCTGAGCCAGCCGAGGTCCGCGGAAGAGGTAGGCGTCGTCGCGGTCGGCGCGGTCCCATTCGGCGGCGGCTTCGGTGAGCCTGCGGTGCGTGCGCAGGCGTTCGCGATCGTCGGCCAACCAAGTCGCCAACCGAGGCCAGGCGTGGATCAACGCCTCATGCGACACGTCGACAGCGCCCTCTTCGACGACGATCAACCGCGCGGCCGCGAGCTGACCAATCACCTGGTCTATGACAGTGTCATCGGCGAGCCCATTCAGCTCGGCCCTGGCGATCCTGCGGCGGGTGACGTCTGTGCCGTCACCGAGTGCGGTCATACGCAGCAAGACTGACCGCACCGCTTTGCGCGCCTCGGCGTCGAGTGTTTCGTACAGCCGCTCAGATGTCTGGGCGATCGCCTGTCCAAGCCCTCCGGTCGCCAGGTAGTCATCGAGTCGCAAGACATCGCCGCTGTGCCGGTTCCACGCCTCGCGCAATGCATGCGCCACGAGCGGCAGCGCACCCGGCTGGCCTGCCGAGTCCGCCAGGATGGTCGCCTCTAATGCTGGTTCAACGACTAAGCCCACGGCCTCTGCCGGCCGGACAACTATCTGGCGAAGTTCGGTCTCGTTCATCGGCGCCAGCGGATATTGGACGTTGGTGCGCAGCGCCAGCGCCAGTCCGGCGTGTTGCGTGCAGTACCCGTAGAAATCCGCGCGCACGCCGATGATCACGTGGATTCTGGGGTTGGGCTTACTGACCAATTCCACGAGGTTGTCCAGGAACGCGTCGCGCTCGGACTCGTCGAGGCACAGCATGAACAGTTCCTCGAACTGGTCAATGACAAGAACGGCGTGCTCGGCGGTTTCCAGCTGATCTCTCACCGCGATGAACGCATCCAGTGGATGCTTTCCCGGTGTGATGATCGACGTCGCCACATCGGCGGCATCGAGCCGCGGAACCAATCCAGCCCTGAGCAACGACGACTTCCCACTCCCCGATGCGCCGAAGACCGCGATCAGCCGCACCCGAAAGCTCTCATCGAGAAGCGTCGTGACCGCCTCGGACCTTCCGAAGAACAAGTCCGCGTCAGCCGCGCCCAATGTCGCAAGCCCGGGATATGGACAACGGGATCGCCGCTCGGCCGACTGCAAATGCTTTAACGCCTCGGCCGCCTGCCGCCACCGCGACGCCCACTCGTCGGCGTCGCCGCCGCATGCCGTGGCATAAGCGATCGTGACCGCCAACGTCGGAAACCGCTGCCCCTTGGCCGCATCAGCCAGCGTGCTCACCGAAAAGTGCGCCCGCCGGGCCAGCCATCGATACGTCGGCCGACCCGCCTCCGCACGCAACCTCCGAAGCTCGTGCGCAAGCTGCTCCACCGGACCCGCCTGCGGATCCACCGGCCGTTCCGGACGACCCATCCCCACCCTTCCAGCGACAACGAACGAGTTGTCCGAAACCCCGCATCCGCCCTGTCGGACAACTCCGCCCCCCGACAACGTAACCGACGTCGAGTCGCCCGCAGACACACGAGTGCGACTGCGGAGTTACGCGACATCGAAGCGCTGGCCTTCAGCGCGCCAACCGAGAGGGAATCAATGAGAAGGATCATCAACACGGCCATAGCGGGTGTAGCGGCCGCGTTGCTCGTCGGAGCACCAACTGCTGCTGCCACCTCCACCGCCGGGCCGTCCGCCGACACGACGGCGGCCCAGGCCGCGCCGGTTTATCATCGCGAGCAAGCTGTGTTCGGTGCCCGGTGCTTGACAGGCACGGCTCTCGGCGAGGTGAAACTCCCCGTCTGCGGACTTGTCTCCGGAACGTTGGCGGATTTCAATCAGCAGTGGGACTGGATTTCCACCGATGGATGGTGGCGGCTCAAGAACCGCCACCACGGGACCTGTCTGAGTATCGGAAGCACCGGGCCCGACGTGCAGATGTGCAACGCGACGCACCTCCGTCAGCAGTGGAGGTTTGTCAATGGCAAGCTCGCCAACCGCTGGAGCGACGGGTGCCTCGACTGGTTCGCGGAAGCGGGGCGGTTGCGGATGGGAAACTGCGCGGATTCCACCAACTGGGTCGATGATGTGCTCGGCGACTGACCTGTGATTCGGCGAGGAGCGTTCCGCCGGCTGACGCTCCTCTGTTGACGCACACGGGTCTGGGCCGAAATCAGCGCTTTCGAGCGCCCTTTACGCCGCGCATTACGAACGACGTCTGCTCATCGGTATCACGGCCAGTTCGCAGGAGTCGAGTAACATCCGCGCGGCGAGTTGCCCGCCCGCTGCTACGCGCATCCACGCAACCACGAGCGTCGCCGACCCAACGCGGTCGGCGGCGCTCGTGGGTTTGGTTCGCCATCCCCTAGCCCGCCGCTTTCATGGGTTCCCCGTGAACTCGCCTCTCGGCGACAGCTTCCGTTCAGACCTGGTGCCCGCGTCGGGCGTCGCCTGGCCATGCTGCTTGCCGCGGTGGCTGGTGTGCTGCTGACCGCTATCGCGGGATCGCTGCCGATCTCGCAACTATGCCGCCACCTGCGCCGAGCTGCCCGCTGAGGCTGCAACTGGGCGGTTCCTTAGCGGTCGTGACCGCGTTGGCCAGACAGCCGGAGCCTCACGCTGAGAAGCGGACGTTCGGCCGCGCACTCCACGGCGAGCAGTGGCCAGATACATCGCTGCGCCGAAGCCTGCCTGCTCGGCCAGCACGGTGGCATCCAGCAACACCCGAGGCGACACCTGCTCGTGCGAGGCGTGGAACCCATCGACGGTCACGCCATCCGACACCTGCGCGCCCGCCACCGCCAGCGCGGCGGTCGCTGCCCGACAGGAGAAAGAGACGTTCACGGGCTCCAGCGCCACACCAGCGGCGGCCTGCCGCCCTTGGGTTGCGCGGCGGCGTGCCGCGCGGTGCGTTCCAGGCCGGGCACCCGCTCCATCGTGCGGCTGAGGTTGGCCGGATAGGGACGGTCGCCGGTGAGGGACTCGGTCACGTCCAGTGCCTGTGCGGTGGTGAACTCGCCGCCCAGCAGTCCCGCGGTGAACGCCGTGTCCCGCCACAGCCGGTCGGCGAGCATCGGGTGGCAGTCGCGGACGATGCGGTCGTGGTCGAAGGCCAACGGCGGCACATCGTCCAGCGGAGCCCACCTCGCGCGGTCGCCGTCCATCCGGCTTACGTCGAAGGTGCACCACAGCGCGATCGACAACGTCGGGCCGCGCGGGTCTCGGGATGGCTCGTCGAACGTCGTCAGCTGACCCGTCGCCGAGATGGCCGCCGAGGGCACCCCGAGCTTGCCGGTCACCGCGCGCCGGGCCGCGTCGCGCAGCCGCTCGCCCTTGCCCAGCAGTACACCGGGCAGGGCCATCGCGCCCGCGAACGGGTCGAACGCGCGGGGAGCGACCCCGAGCAGGACCGCTCTGGAGTGCGGGTCGAATCTCAGCGCCAGCACGTCCACCGACACGAGGGTTGACTCGATCACGGGCCGATTCTCCCGCATCTCAATGGAGGACCGGCGCCCGCACCGCGTAGGCGGCGCGGTCCGGCCCGGCGCCTGCCACTACCACCGGAACGCCCAGGTGCTCCTGGAGCCACGCCACCGGGTCTGGCATGTCGACCAACTCCGGCGTGCGGTTGGCGAGGAACTCGGTGAGCCCGGATTCCGGGAGCGGCGCGTCGTACGAGGTGGCCACCGAGAGCCCGTCGACGTCCAGGTGCGTCACAGCCAGGGCGTCCACGCCACCGCACGCCGCCACCGCGTAGCGCAACAGCACGGCGTCGAGGTGCCCCGCGCGCCACGCGCCCTGGTACTCGCCCGCGCCGTTGTGCCGCTCCGGGAACCGGGCCAGAACGCTCTGGTCCTCGGTCGGGAACGGCCCCGCGCCATGGCGGGTCTGGTACGTCCTCGTCACGCCGATCACCGTGGCCTCGCGACCCCCGAACAGGCCGAGGGCGTTGTCCGGGGTCACCGTCGACCAGGTGGTGTGCGGATGGAATCCGCGCCACTGGTCGAGCAGCACGCCCTGGGCACCCTCGAACACCAGCCTGCCCCGATCGGCGAGCCTGCCGACCTCGTCGCCGGTCGTGACGCGGACCGCGCCCGCGAAGTCCCGGTACAGGGCCACCAGATCGTCCACCGACATGCCCGCCCCTATCAGCGGCTCGTAGAAGCGGACCAGCGCGTCGAGCTTCCCGCGCAGCACCGACGGTCGCGCGCAGTCGCCCACCACCACGGGCGCACCCGGAACACCGAGCACCTGCTGGCTCTCCACCGTGTCACCCGGATTCGCACCGCGCTCCGCGAGAAGCGAGTACCACACGGTCTCGCCGATCCCCTTGCCGCACGAGCCGTGCCGGGCGCGGCCTCGGGCGTCCTCCCGCGCCCGGTTCGCCGCCACGTGAATCGGCGTGGTGAGCAGGGAGTCAGCGTCGATCGACAGCAGCCGCAGCGGGTCGGCGACGCCCAGCGCCGCCAGTTCCTCCGACTCGCGGGCCAGGGCGATCGGCTCGACCAGGACGTGCCGGGAGAGGTGGGTCGGCACACCCGAGAGCGTGCCGGACCCGAACTGGCTGAACGTGTGGTGGCGGTCCCCGACGACCACGTTGTGCGCGGCCTGCGCGCCACCGTTGAACCGCACCACCGACACCACCGGGCTTTCGTGGCACAGCGCGTCGACCACCGCTCCCTTGCCTTCGTCGCCGAACCCGAGCCCGACGACGATGATGTGCCCGGCCATCAGCTCAACGTCACGTCGTCGGGGCCGTCGAGCAGCGGGGGAGTGGACGATGCGGCCACCGCCTTGCCGCCCGCGTGGACGAGCGCCTTGCCGACCGACACGCTTTCCGCCGCGGACCCGATCTCGGCCAGGTCCACCATCGCCTGATCCAGGTCGACCACTCGCTCCTCCATGCCGATGGTGGCGGCGATCAGCTCGCACACCGCGCCCGGATCGTCCAGTTTGAGGAAGTGCTGGCCGAGCAGGCCGCGCCAGTGGTCGGCGATCTCCGGGTCGTCGTAGTACGACGACTGCTTGGGCAGCACGAAGTACACGTGCCACTTGCGCTCGAGTTCCCGGTACACCGACGCCGGGTCGATGTCCTGCCGCACGTCGTCCCCGATGATCCGGCGGATGTGCTTCGCCTCCAGCCGCGGCTTGTTCAGCTCGTCGCCGATCAGGAACAGGTAGCCCTTGCGCCCACGCTTCTGCCACGCGTCGGTCACCACGTGCCTGGCCACGAAGTAGGCCGCGAGCTCGTACGACTCGCTCTTCTGCCCGCCGCCGTTGCCCTCCAGAAAGATGGTGCGCAGCTGCTCGTCCATCCGGTTGTCCGACTCGAACTGCCCGACCTGCAGCGGCACCCGGTCACTGTCAGCGTCGCCGATGCCACCGAACATCAGCTGCGGATCGGCCAGGTAGCCCTTGCGCTGCAACAGGCCGTGCAGCCTGCCCAGCTTGCCTTGCATGATCTGCGGCACTGTGCCCATCGAGCCGGTGACGTCGAACAGCACCGCGATCGGTGTGGAGTCGGCGTGGTCGGCCGAGTCGCGGCACTCGCGCGCCACCACGCCTTTCGGGTCGAGCGCGGGGTCGGCCTTCCACTCGCTGCTGGCCCGCCCCCGCAGCACGGAGGTGTAGCCGAAGTCGTCCACTCCCTTGGCGGCGCGGAAGGTCCGGGCCGCCGCGTAGGCGTTGTCGTCCCACTTGCCGTGTCCCATGTCAGGCTCCTGTCCTGGGTAGCGCGAACGGGCGGAAGGTCCGTTCGCCATAGAGTTCTTCGAGCATTTCGTCGTACTCGGTGAGCAGGTCGACGGAGTCGGGCCGTCGACCTGGGTCGTCCTGCGTGCACCACCGCGCGAACGTCCGCTGCCGTTGTTCGCTGTCCGCCAACAGGTCCAGCATCAGCGTATGTGCCATGTGGACGTCCGTGGAGGCGGTGACCGGGCGCCCGTCGCGAACCTCCGGCGGGTAGGAGATGGTCTTGTCCGTCGCCAGCAGCCGCTCGCCCGCCGTGACGCCGAACGTCCAGCCCGCGAGCACGATCCCGTGCCGCTCGGGGTGCACCAGCACGTTCTCCGCGACAATCGCGCCGTGCACCAAGCCGATCCGGTGCGCGCCCGCGACCGCCCGTAGCAGCCTGCGGTGCATCCACGCGTAGTCGCGTCCGTCCAGCCCGCCTGGGAACGCGCGACGCACGTCCGCCAGCGTCACAAACCCGTCCAGCAACGCTTCCAGCACGGTGAAGGCGCGCTCGCCGCGACCTACGTCGCCGGACTCGTCGACCAGCCGCGGGTAGTAGGGCCGCAGCCACGGGTACTGGTCGGTGAGCCTGCCGAGTCGGCGTAACGCGTCCCACTCGGCGTGCAGCAGGGGGTTGAACGCCGGGGCGCGGACGACCTTGACCACGTGCGGCCCGTCGGTCCGATACACGTTGGCGACACTGCCCACCGCGTGCCGACCGGTGATCGGATAAGTGGTGCGCGCGGTACGCATGACCACCTGGTCCGAGTGCAGCCACATGCGATGGAATTGGGTCACCTTCGCCGACGCCGCGTGCGCCCTCGTGTCGTCCGCGCCAACCCGGTCCGGGTGCAACACCAGCACCAAAGCCCGGATCAGTCGCTGCGCCTCCTTCTTTCGAGCCGCGTCGAACGGTCCGAACAAGTCTGCGGGCGAACGGGCCCCCTCGACCCGTTCGAGCGCTTCCTCCCTGGTGAACATAGTTTGAGTCTAGACGACTCAAACCCTCGATGGGGAGAAACCCGTGTGGCCTGCGCCATATCTCTCCCGGCCTTCGTCCAGGGGCGCCTGCCCGCGGGCGGGTCCTCGCCCACCAACCCGTCGACGGACTCGCGCAACAGGTCGACGTGCCCGGTGTGCCTTCTGCACTCCTCGATGAGGTCGCAGACCAGGTGGCCGCTGACCAGGCTCGACGGGTCGGGATATCGCGATGTGGTCGTACGCGGCGGAGGCTCGTACGGAGTGCTCGCGATGGTCGTGGGCGCTGCGTGAGGAGCTGATGATGAAGAGTCCTACTCGAGGTCGGGTGTATCGACGTTGTGCGTGCCGCGGTGATGACGGCAAGCAATTGGGCGCTCGCTGCCCGCTGTTGTCCAGGCGCGGCCACGGCAAGTGGGCGTTCGCTGTCGACCTGGTGACCCTGGATCGCGTGCGCAGGACACGGTGTCGGTGTGGGTATGCGACGCGGCAGGCCGCGCTTGCGGCGTTGGGCAAGGTGTTGGAGTACGAGCGGACCGGGCTTGTCGTGGACGACAAGGTAAATACGGCTGACTATCTCCTGGAGTGGTTGCGGGCCAAGGAAGTGACGCTCAAGCCGACGACGATGGCCCGCTACAACGACTACGTGTTGAAGGATCTCATCCCGGTGCTTGGCACGATCCGATTGGAGGCACTCAACCACCAGCATGTGGCCCTGTTCATCCGCGACCAGCTGGCCGCCGGCCGCGGTCCGACCACCTTGCGCCGCTGTGTGGCGACGTTGTCCAGCGCGCTCAACGACGCGGTCAGGCAGCGGCGGCTGGCCAACAACGCCGCCAGGTACGCGACCATCCCGCGACCACCGAAGAGCGAACCGGTGTGTTGGACACCTGCCGAGGGGGCCAGGTTCTTGCGCCACTGTGGACGGCGCGATGATCCACTGACCGATCTGTTCGAGCTCATCATGGGGACCGGCATGCGCCGAGGAGAAGCGCTCGCGCCGCACTGGGCTGACGTCCACCTCGATGAGCGGATCCTGCTGGTGCGGTACACCCTGTCGAACATCAACAACGCGAGGCCTGTCTTCACGACGCCGAAGACTCGCAGCAGCCTGGCCTGGGTGTGCCTGTCCGATCGTGTCGTTCACGCGTTGGAGCGCCAGGCCCGTCGGCAACCCGGCCGCGACCTCGTCTTCACTCGGCGCGATGGGCAACCTCTGCGCCCGGAGTATGTTCTGCGGCGCTTCCACAGACTCAGTGGCGAAGCCGGTCTGCCGATCACCCGTGTCCACGATCTACGACACTTCGCCGCGACCACGATGCTCAGCGCCAACGTCCCGTTGTCGATGGCCAGCAAGACGTTGCGGCATTCGACGGTGTCGGTGACGACGGAGATCTACACGCACTTGCTCAAACCGGCTGCGCGGGAAGCGGTCGACGCGATCGCCAAGGCCCTCGCCGCGGCGGATGCTGCGTGACGACATCTGCGACCACAGTGCGACCACAACACCCCGAAAACGACCAGCGGGTTCACCTCGGAGAGGTGAACCCGCTGGTCAGGACCGTCGGGCTGACAGGATTCGAACCTGCGACCCCTTGCCCCCCAGCGGCGCCCCGATCATGCGCTGACCTGCGGAAACGCTGATCATGTCCTTCCATGTGTGGTCGTTGACGTGCGTTCAAGTCTTTAGCCGCGAGCTTGCGCATGCTCACATCTCCAGTTTTCTCCCTCAATGGCTTCGATCCCGCTGACCGCTGGGCTTGCTGACCGCGCTCAGCGAACACTGCCGATCATCGGCGTGAAGATCGACGGCGAGTTTGCCCACTGAATCACTACGACAACCGCGACCCCGTCCAGGTGCAGGGCATCGTCGACATCGCCCCCGGCCTGGGACTGCGCCTGCGGGCGAGCACGCCATCGTGGGCGGTAGTCGTACTGCGGGACCGTCTTCACGCTCGGGCAAGATCCAAGCTGCGGAGCTAGTTGTCGGCGTTCGGACCTACTATGCGGAGCATGGCACGGTATGTCGATGAGGATCTGAACGGTGTGGAGTTCCGCGAGTGCGATCTGACCGGGGCACGTCTGATCGGTGTCGTCATGCAGGACGCCGTGATCGACGGGCTTGTCACCAACCTGGTGGTGAATGGTGTCGAGGTCACCGAGTACGTCGAGGCGGAGCTTGACCGGCGTCATCCGGTGCGGGTGCTGATCCGCTCCGAGGACCCTGCCGATCTGGGCGAGGCATCGCGTCAGCTCCATGCGGCCTGGGCCGCCACGATCGAGCGAGTCCGCCGTGCGCCCGGCATCGAGCGCCGCGGCGTGAACGACGAGTGGTCGGCGGTGCAGACGCTGCGCCACCTGGTCTTCGTCCACGACTCGTGGTTCCGCCGCTGCTGCCTGGGCTCGACGAAGCTGTTCACGCCGATGGGCATCGGGACGACCCTCGAGCCCTACCGTGAAGCGCACGGGCTTGACCTCTCGCTCGATCCGGCCCTCGACGAGATCATGAGCGTGCGTGAGGCACAGGCCGCCGAGCTCCAGGCCTGGCTCGACGAGGTCACCACCGTGCGGCTCGCAGCGCAGGCGCCAGTGCCCGACGACGATGTCTGGCCGCCGTACGCCCGGGGCCGCTCGGTGCGACGGTGCCTCGGCACGGTACTCAACGAGACCTTCGAGCACCACGGCTTCTGCGTCCGCGACCTCGACCTGATCGAGGCACAGGACGCTGAATAGGCGCTGGTCGTAGCGCGAGAGGGTTCGCCCGGAAACTGCGGCAGGCCTGCCGGCTCTCGCCGCGCCGGCAGGAGATGGCGACCGCGATCACCGAGCACGATGTCACCGAGCGCCGGGTCGCCGAGCTGTACACCTAGGCCGCCGATCAGGTCGGTTCGGTCAGGGTTGCGATGTCGTTGGCCGGGTTGTACGCGTTGGTGCGGCGCGGTCAGGGCACCCCAAGCTGCGGCAGACTGTGGCCGGCGTGCCGTGCGCCTACCCGCTGATGTCTTTCACTCCGCCGCAGCCCGACCGCTTGGGTGGCCCCGCCGCGGCGCGGTGCGCCGCGCTTTGCGATCCGACAGCTTCGCCGCGGCCCGCGATACGAGCAGGGCGGGCGGAACAATCGGAGTCACCTGCGGCTGATCACTCGACGTCGACGACCGCGGGCGGTTTGGCCTGCGGTTCCCGGTTCTCGATCTTGATGCCGCACTTGCCGACCAGCGCTCCCCCGGCACCGATCGTCGTCGCCATCGGCGCGGCCAGCGCGGCCACCATGCCCACAGCCAACGGCACGTCCAGGACCACGTCGTCCTTGCTGTCACGGACGACCACGCGGCGGTTGATGCCCTCGTGGAACAGCCCTCGCACCGCGTCGACTACGGAGTCGGCGGCGGAGCGAGTCGTCTCGGGCCCGGCCTCGTTCATGAACTCTCCTCGTGCTGCGGAATAGATCCCCTGATACCTCCATGCTGCTGGTTCCACGGCGGCGCGCCATCAGGGTTTCCCCGGGTGTCCCCCTGATTCGCCCCCGATCGACGATGGCGGTCAGCTCCGCGGAATCCACACGCCGACCGAACCAAAAGGCCGAAATGGCCCGACATGACTATCTCTGCTCGGTTGGCTCCAGAGAGGCGTGCGCGACGTCAACAACGACCACCGCGCGGCGTGGCGCAGGTGCGAGGTCCGCTCGGCGCGGCTGGAATCGACTCCAGGTTGACGTTCTCCGAGGGGCCACACCCCGACGCGTACGGACCCTGACCTCGCGACTCCGGTTGCCCCGCCCACCTGTCACCAGGGGACGGCCGTGCCGTCGTCGGCGAGGAAGCCGCCGGTTGGGCCGTCCGCGCCGAGGCCCACGGCGGCACCGTCCACATCGAACCCAAGCGCGACGGCGGACTTTCGTCACCGTCGACCTCCCTGCCTGAACCAGGCGATCAGGGCACAAGCGGTGGAGTCACGACGCGGGCCACAGCGGGACCACGGAGTAGCGCGTGTCGTCGTCCGCGGGCAGGTCCTGCATCGCCACGAGGCCACGCATCGCCGACACACCGTCGGGGTATGGGCCCTGCAGGAACAAGATCTCGGTGTCGGACCGCACGCCGACGATGGCGTATGGCGCCTCAAGCGCCTCCATCTCGGCGGCGATGACCAGGTCCCACACGTGGTCGCCGGGGTCGGGCATGGGCTTGTCGGTTCTCATTTGACCAAGACGAGTGAAGGGCCGCCGGGATGACGGGAGCGCGCTTGATCGTCGGCTCCCAAGCTCGCGTAGGCGCGGCAGAGCGCCCTCCGGGCACGGACGGCGAGTTGGGCTCCCGCGTTGGCGGTGGCCAGTCCGTCGCGTGCGGCGACCTCCGCGGAGGAGTACCCCTCGACCGCCGTCCGCCAGAGCATCTCGCGCTGTCCGGGGGTGAGCGTGGCGACGGCCTCGGCGAGCGCGCCGCGTTCGATGATCGCCGGGGAGTGGTCGGGTGCCGCGGGCGTGCGGGACTGGCTGTCGTCGGTCGGGTCCACATCGGCGCACCGCGTGGCGCGGCGGGCCTGGTCGATGTGCAGGTTGCGCACGGTCTGCAGCAGGTAGCTGCGGGGCTTCTTCGGAGTGCTGCCGGAGCGCATGGCCTCCCACATCCGGAGGAACCCCTCGGAGGCGATGTCCTCGGCGCCCGCGCGGTCGCGGGTCAGTGCGGTCGCGTAGCCGAGGACGGCGCTCCAGTGGCGCCTGTACAGGGCTTCCACCGCCGTCCGGTCGCCGCGTTGGACGCGCCGGACCAGGTCGGGGTCAGGTGCGTCGGTGTCGTCGGTCATGGGCGAGCCCTCCCAAGGCGAATCAGCTGACTCGATGATGGGAGTCGTGCGGCGGGCAACTCCTCCGTGGTTCTACTGAGAAATGGCCGTACTCCGATGGCCTTGCTAGCCTGCTGAAGTGCCGGCAGTGTTGCGCGGTCCTTACCTCTCCGCCTTCATCGGCCGGGAGGACGAACTCGGTGAGGTGCGACGTCTCGTCGACCGCAATCGCCTGGTCACGTTGCTCGGGCCCGGAGGGATGGGGAAGTCCAGGCTGGGCTACCGCGTGCTGGGCGACATGGCCCCCGCGTTCCCTGGCTCGGCGTGGTCGGTGGATCTCGCGGACTTGGTCGAGCCCGCGCTGCTGGGACTGACTGTCGCGACGAGCCTCGGTTTCCGGCCGCCCGCCGACGAGTTCGATATCGGCGCGCTGGCCGAGCAGCTCGGTGAGCGCGCCGCCCTGGTTTATGTCGACAACTGTGAGCACCTGCTCGATGCCTGTGCGGGCCTGACCGCCGCGCTCCTTGCTCGGTGTCCAGGGCTGCGCGTCCTCACCTCCAGCCGACAGGCTCTCGGTGTGCTCGGGGAACGGGTCTACCCGGTTCCGGTGATGTCGGCGACCGACGCGATCGAGTTGTTCGCCAATCGCGCGACGGCGGCGCTTCCCTCGTGGACGCTGGAGCGTGACCGTGGCGCGGTCGTCGACCTCTGCCAGGTCCTGGACCGGATGCCGCTGGCGATCGAGCTGGCGGCGGTGCGGATCCGCACCTTTTCGCCGAAGGCCATGGCCGGTCGGCTGGTCCGGGACGGTGCGCTCCTGAGCGACACCCTGCGGGGTGAGCCGTCGCGGCGGACCTCGCTGGTGGGCTGCCTGCAGTGGAGCTTCGACCTCTGCACGATCCAGGAACAACTGCTGTGGACCCGGCTGTCGGTGTTCGTCGGAGGGTTCGCCCTGGAGGCGGTCGAGGCCGTCTGTCCAGGCGACGGGCTGGCCGAGTCGGATGTGGTCGCCGCGTTGACCGGGCTGGTGGACAAGTCTCTGGTGGAGCGGGATGTCGACGACCCGGAGGGTCGGTACCGGATGCTGGAGGTGATCCGGCAGTTCGGCGGCGAGAAACTCGGCGCGGCGAAGGAACGGTGGCGCCGCAGGCATCGCGACTACTACCTCGCGCTGGCCGAGCGGTTCGACGCCGAGTGGATCGGGCCGAGCCAGCGGGAATGGATGGACCGCTGCAGGCGCGAGCGCGCCAACCTGCGGCTCGCGTTCGACTTCTCGGTGACCGCCGCGGACGAGGCGCCCCTGGCGATGCGGATGTGCACGGTGCTGGAGCACTTCTTCGCCTCGACCGGCGGCGGCGCCGAAGCGGTCCACTGGCTGCAACTGGCACTCGCGCACGGGACCGGTACGGACAAAGAGCGCGCGTTCGCGCTGCGGGTGGGATGTTTTGTCTCCGCACTCAATGCCGCGATGGCGACTGCCTCGGCCATGTACGACGAACTGACAAGCTTGGCCGAGAAGACCGACGACGACTGGATCCGCGCGTACACCCTGTACGCGGGCGCGGTGTTGCGCACCTGGCAGGGGGACGCCGAAACCGGCGCCCAGTTGGCCGCGGACGGTTTGGAGATCCTGCACCGGCTCGGCGACGTCGGGCGGGCGGCCAACCTGCACTTCCTGCGCGGGATGATGCTCGGATGGGCCGACCGGGCCGACGACGCCGCGGCCGACTACCAGCGGTGCCTGGAACTCACCGAACCGAGGGGCGAGCGATGGCTCACCTCCTACGCCCAATGGGGCCTGGGTGTCGACGCCCTGCAGTCGGGCGAGTCCGAACGGGCGATCCGCCTGGAGCGGACCGCGCTGCGAGCCAAAGTGGACCTCGGTGACCAGATGGGGATCGGGCTGACCGTCGAAGCCCTCGCCTGGGCCGCGGTCGACCAGCGCCGCGGCAAGGACGCGGCCGTGCTGCTCGGCGCCGCCGAGGCCGTCTGGCAGGAGATCGGCACCAGCGTCGCCGCCATGCCGTACCTGACCCGCCGCCGCGACACCGCGATCCGCGAGACGCGGCGCCTGCTCTCCTCCGCCGAGTTCGAGGACCTCGTCCGACACGGCCGCAACCTGCCACAGCAGGACGCGATCGCCATCGCCCTTGGCCGGACCCGGGTCGGGCGCACGGGTTCGGACGCCGCGCTCACCCGCCGGGAGCGGGAGATCGCGGCCCTGCTCGCGACGGGGGAGAGCAACGCGGCGATCGCGGAGTCCCTGGTCATCTCGGTCCGCACGGTCGAGACCCACGTCGTGAACATCATGCGGAAGCTGGGGCTGAAATCCCGGTCCCAGGTCGCCGCTGCGCTGGCCGCCGAGCCATCCGCGGCCCAGACTCAGTGACCACCTGCTTGCGTCAAGAACGATCTTTCTATCGACACGGGACGATCACACGACCGGCTTCAACATGAAACGCCCGTCCACCTGGGAAAATATCCAGATGGACGGGCGTTTCATCGACCGTCGGGCTGACCGGATTGAACCTGCGACCCCTTGACCCGCAGGCGCTGCCTGGTGGAAAGGTAAGCCATGCGACCGATGTTCTGCCCTCGGCGGCCTCAAACGGACTGAGGATGGCGAGCCGCAGCCCGGATTTCACCTGTCGTGAATACGCCCCACCCGACCCGAATTCCGCCGACGTGCCGAGGGCTTGGCATCGCTAGACGATCGCATCGCCACCGGCTGGTCCGCGCCTGCGACCGCCCCCTGGCTGGTCACCCCGGGGCAATTGGTCGGGCTGAAGTTCACGTAGTCGGCGTCCGCGGTGCCCTTGACGTCGATACCAGGCCACTGAGTCGCGGCGGCGGCCACATCGACGTGCGGAACGTCGCTGAGCACCAGGCCCGGCTGGAACTTGCCCAACACGGGCATCAGGTTCGCCAGCGGCTTCAGACCACCGTTGGCATCGACCTGCTGGCTCGCCAGGCTGGTGTAGTACACGCCGTGCGCCGCGAAGTACGGCCGGAAGTCATAGCCGGTGATGCGCGACAGTTCTACGAGCAGGAAGTCGTTGCCGATCATGTTCGACAGGGCCTGACCACCGTATGTCGGCGATCCCGTGAACGGGTACAGCGAGAGGCCCAGCTTGCCCCGGTTGGCGTTCCAGGTCGCCTCGTCCTTCGACCACGCGGTGAACGCGCGTGCCGCGCCGTAGAGCACGGTGTAGATGTTCGGGCCGCTGACCAGGGTGGTCCCGTCCGCCAACTGCTTGCCTTCCATCAGTAGCGGCAGGCCGAGGTAGAACGACATCCGGACGTCGTTGTTGACCGAGTAGGCACTGTTGCCCCAAATCGCGTCCGCCAGGGTGCTCTTCGCGGTCGCCGACACCGGGAACGACCCGTACACGCCGCAGTCCGGATCCATGATCACCCGCTGGCCGTCCTTCACCAGGTTGTTCGCCGCCGACTGGTGCGCGGAGAACAATCGGATGAAGGCGTACGGATCGTGCGCGGTGAGCAGGTCGCCCACGTTGCCGTCGCCGCGCGCGGGCCTGGTCTTGCGCGCGAAAGTCCACTGGACGTACTGGGGGAAGATGTTGTTCGAGTTCTCCTGCGCGCGGGATGCGTAGTTCGACCACATGTCGACGGCCTCGGGCTTGGTGCCGTTCGTGGTGTCGGCCCAGAACACGTCGAGTTGCCTGCGCTGCAGGTTGTGCCCCAGCTCGTGGGCCTCCCCCCAGCCCCACGGAACGATCGGGCCCGACCCGCCAGCGTCGATCGGGTTGCCTGCGCAGAGCGAACCGCACGAGGAGTAGACGTCGTAGTTGAAGTGCTGGATACCTGTCCGGCTGTTGATCACCGGGTCGGTGCACGGCCACTGGAAGGTCGCGCAGATCGCTTGCACGTCGGCGGGGAGGCTCTGGGCGAGGGTCTGGTCGGACAACTTGAGCCCGGCCATCCGCAGTTCCTGCTTGTACCAGGTGTCACGGAGATCCAGCAGCAGCTTGCGAACGCCCACGACACCGCCGTTGTAGAAGGTCGTGAGCCCCGCCGAGCTGATGCCTGCGTCGACCAGCGTCTTGCGGACCGCCGCCACCGGCGCGTGGAACTCGAAGCCCGTGCCGACGAGGTCTGTGTGGTGGGCGGTGGTGGTCCCGATCTCGGCGGCGAAGCGCTCGATCTGGGCCTCGTCGTCCATGTTGAGCACGGCTGGGTGCTGGCTGACCCCGTCGAAGCCGAGGGTGACCGTGACGCCCTCGGTGCGGCCCCTGGCGTCCATGCGGATGTAGAGCGGACCGCCGTACGCGGAGCTCAGCGTCATCGCCGTGCCCGGTGTCAGCTTGACCCAGTCGGTCGCGAGGTACTGCGGCCGGGTGTACATCGACACGCCGCTCGAGTCGAGCTGGCCGGTTCGGGTGGACACCTGGGTCGGGAACGTGCGCACGTACACCGGGATGCCCGGGTCGCCGGTCAGCGTGACCGTGCCCGGCTGACCGGGAATCAGGTCGAACCCGGTCGCGGTCCACGCGTCGAGCGTGGTCGACTTGAGCGTGACCGACGGGTCCTGCTGAGCCGGGAACCCCGGCGCCGGGCAGGTGTGGGCGGCGACCTGCCTCGGGTCGACGCACCAGACCGTGCCGAGGTCGGCGGCCCGACTGTTGCCCTGCCACGTGGTGGTGACGAACCAGTCGGCGAACAGCACCTGCGTGATCTTCTTGGGGTCCCTCTGGTCCACGGGGTAGGAGATCGCCACCGCGTTGTCGTCCGGACGCTCCGATCCCAGGGTCCCGGTGCGCTGCTTGTCGGCCAGCAGGGCAAGGACCCGCATGGTCTCGTTCTGGCTGTCCGTGGCGGGCGCGAAGATGTTCCCCCCTGCGGAGTGCAGCTTCGCCAGCCGGGCCTTCATCCGGGTGATCGCGCCCATGAACGCGGCGGCGTTGGCGACCGGCGTCTGCACGCACGGGATGATGTAGGTGCCGCCGACGCCCTTGTCCACCAGGCAGGCGCTGTAGTCGGCGAGTTCGAGCGGGGTCCCGCCCAGGCGTCGCGCGATCTCCCTGGCGTCCCTGGCGAACTCGTCGTCGACGATCGGGCCCGGTGCGACGGCGGACTTCGACATGTTCTCGATGATGTTCTGCTGGAAGTAGTTGGTGCCCGCTTCGATCCCGAGGTCGCGCAGCACCAACAGCGTCAGCGACTCGGTCGAGTTCTGCTCGGTGAACAGCAGCAGCGGCGTCCCCGCCGTGTACGCGGCGCGGACCTGCGCCCGGATCTGCGCATCGCCGTTGTAGGCCTTGTCACCGACGAACAGCGCGCCCGCCCCGGCGAGACACGGGTTCGCCACCCCTGGCACGAAATCACACGCACCGTAAGTCGCGTTGCCGCCGTTGACGGTCAGCTTGGGGAAGTGCTGCGCGATGAAGGTCCGCATGGCCGTGGCGCGGCCCTGGTTGGTGTTCGCGATCACCACGTCGCCGGTCAGGTCGGCCGCGGGGGTGCCCGCCTTGCCCAGCAGCCAGGCCACGGTGTTCTCGACGACGGGGGACATGCCCGGCTCGTCCATCGGGCGTACCGGGGCGCCCGCCGGGAGGGTGACGAACGGGTTGGCGCCGAAGTAGGCCAGGTTGGTCTGGCTCGCGGCCGTGGTGCCCACCGAGGCCAGTACCCGGTTCGGGGACGTGCTCGCCTTGACGTTCCTGGTGCCGACCAGCAGTGCCTGCTGGTGCGTGCCGAGTCCGGTGAGGTGGCTTGTGTCGGTCCCCAGGTACCAACTGACGGTTGTGTCAGCAGGGATCAGCTGGAAGGGAATGGACACCCGCTTGTCCAGTGACGTCGGGATCTGGGCGAGCAGCTCCTGCTGGCTGACGATCCTCGGATTGCCGGTCGCCAGGGCCCGTCTCATCCGGTCGTCGGCCGATTCGCTGACCGTGACCGGCTGGACGCCGGTGAACCCGCCGAACCGCGCTGTCACGTCGGTCGTCCCGTTACCGACGCCCTGTACCAACCCCGACGCGCTTACTGTCGCGATCGCACCGTCGGCTGTGGACCAGTCCGCCTGTGCGGTCACATCGGAGGTCGAGCCGTCGCTGTAGCGCGCGGTCGCCGTGTACTGCGACGTGGCGCCCTGGTCGATCGTGTTGTCGGCCGTCGACGCGTCCAACCCGACCAACTGCTTCACGGGCGGGGTGGTGGTCGTCGTGGTCGGTGTCGTGGTGGTCGTTGTCGTCGTAGTGGTGTAGGTCGGTGTTGTCGTGTGCGTGGTGGTCGATGTGGTCGACGTCGGCGTGGCGGTCGGCTTGGGCTTTGTCGTCGTCGGCTTCGCCGACCGGGTCGCCGTCGTGACCACCTGTCTTACGGGCTCGACCTCGTCGGTTATGCGTGAGGTCGTGTCATCCGCGCTGTCCGTGTGCGTATGCGTGTGCGTGGTCGCCGAGGTCGGCGTGGCCGTTGTCTTGGTCGTAAATGTGACGGGCTGCGGGAGACCCGCGCCGTTCTGCATGCCTGAAATGGTGCATCCGGTGATCATTGCGGCGGCCACCAGAGCAACCGTGGCCCGGTGCAGGGTCCGCAGGGACCCGCGAGCGGATCCGGGTACCGACTTCGACGATCTCACGTGACTCGCTCCTTCTCCGGCCGGGCACAAAGTGGCGCCAAGTCATTGACGAACGAGCAGCCGCTTCCGTGACGGCACGGGGCGGCGGGTTCTCCTTGCGGAGTGAATTTGAGGTCGATGATCCCCATGCGTAGACCAAGGCGGTGTAGGACGCGGGCGACCAGGACGGCGGCGCGCCCTGGGGGACGGTCCAACCGGAGATGGGGACGTTCAGGTTGGGCCGCCAGTCGAGATCGTCGGTCTCGATGAGCGGGGCGTACATATTTTCGCCGAAACAGTTGAGGCGGATATGGTGGCTGTCAGGGATGTATTCCTGGTAGATCGCCGGACACACCGCGAACGACGGTTCGGGACTCGATTCGGGATCGTCGAGGAACCGGGTGAACATGAGCGGTCCACTGGCGCCCACCACAGGTTTGACGATCACCCGCCCGACCTCGCGGACAAACGACACCACTTCGTCGCGTGACTGGGTGACCAGGGTTCGCGGCACCCGGAAGCCCTCCTCGGCTCCTGAGAGCGATGGTGCCGCGGGGCGAACTGTGCCGTCCGGCGCGGATCGCCCTGCGGGATGCGGGTATCTCGTGATCATGGGATAGACCGACTAAACCACCGACGGGCGGCACGGGATTTCAGATGCCGCTGAGCGTTACTCGGCTAGTCCTCGGACGCTGTGACAAGAATCGGCGCACAGGCGGCTGAGACTCATGCATCCGCCGAGCATACGACGCAAAGGATCACGGCCGGTGAAACCGTCACACCACTCGTGGAGTCATCAGCCTGACGGTGAGATGGTCGCCCGCTCAATCGGCCAGATCGTGCCCCAGTCGCCGCCTACGGGCCTGATGCGGGATCGTATGACGGTCAACGGGCGCCAACGTCGTGCATTCTGTTTGGGTTCGTACGGGTATGACCAGGGCAAATGGAGCCGGTTGTGGAAGTTCACCCGATCGGGAAGATCGCTTATGACCCCTCAACGAGATCAACAGGCGCCGCGGGAGGACCGATCTCCAGAATTTCTCCATACCGGCCGGTAGAACGATCTTTCCATCCACAAGGGGCGATCAACATCGTAACTGGGTATCAACATCAAAACGCCCGCCCACCTGGGAAAACTTCCAGATGAACGGGCGTTTCAACGACCGTCGGGCTGACAGGATTCGAACCTGCGACCCCTTGACCCCCAGCGATACAAGGGGTGTCCGTGGGTTCCGTCCAGTTCGTCTGAGCAGGCCAAACGTCCAGCGAGAGTCCAGGCAGGGGCGCCGATTCCGCCTCGTTCCACACCCTCGGTGAGAAGTTGTGAGACGTGGCGGGCCCTGAAGATCGGCACGGAGTGCCGATCCACTGGGGCCTGATTCGAAGCTGGAGCCTGACGTGGCGAACGTTGTCGCACCTGCGGTTGGTGCGTTGAGTAGTGAAATGGCATGTGATGGCTGGAGTCGAAGCCTGGATAGTTGGACAGATGGACTGGGGGAGCGGTCCTATGTGGTGGTGATCGTACAGTCGGTTGATGGTGACCGTCTGATACGGAATGTCCTGCCGTCGATTGTGGCCTTGCCTTGTTATTCGCGAGTGCCGATGGTGTCGGCCCGTTGGGATTCGGCGACATTGTTGGCGCCGGGTAGCGCGATTGCCTGCGTCGATAGTTCTGAGCATGTGAATGGGCCGATTTCGTCATTGGTGCGTTCAGTGGTGAGGGCATCGCTGTCGGTTGTGGATTTGTCTGACTGGGCCTTTGTCGGGCCGACCACCAGAACCACCATCGGCCCGATCTCGGTTGTGGTGGGGCGAGGTGGTTGCGCCACCCTGCGGTTGGCGACCATAGGCTCGACCGGCATCCTGGTGGCCGATACGGACGATGTCCGGGTGTGGGAATCGGGCGGGTCGCCGCGCTTGTCAGAGACTGAGGCCGCCGGGTGGGTTGTCGTCAGTGACGGGATCCTGGCTGGCTACGGCGTGCCCGGCCGCGCATCTGTGGTGCCCAAGCCGTTGGCTCCGTGCCCGGAGGTGGTGCACGACAACCGGTGTGAGGTGACCGCTGGGCGTTGTTCGCTCAAGGAGGCTGCGGCCGGATGACGAACACTATTGATCTGTCCGCCGCGCGGACTGCCCACGACGACTTGGTCGCTGAGATCCGTGGCTTGCAGCGGCAGGCTCGCGACGCAGGGCAGCCCTTGCCCGGTCGGGGCGTCCTGGCCGAGCGGACTGGGGCCTCGCCTTATCGTGTTCGGATGGCGCTGGCCGAGCTTGCGGTCCACGACCGCAACGCCACTGGCGCCGTCAGTACCGGCGTCTGGCGACCGGCCGACGCCAGGATGGCGCACCCGCAATCTCCGCTACGGGAGCTTGGCGCCAGCACGGGACCTCGACCCGATCAGCCTGGCGCCAGCCAACGTCAGCACCCGCCACGACGTCGCGGCGGAGGCTTGCCCGATGCCATTGATGATGAAGCAGAGTCTGGCGCCGATGGCGCCAGCTCCAACAGTTTGGCAACCCACACCGGGAATCCAGAGACTGCGGGCGCCAGGCATGTCCACGCTGGCGCCAAGCACCCCACGGCGGAGACCGGCGCTGGCTGTGGCTTGGCGAACGCCGGCTTGGCGGCACTAGCTGGCGAATCGACGTCTGCCGCGGCTGGCGCCAGTATCGTTCAGATGGCGGGCGCATCACAGCCGCCTGGTGCCAGGTTGGCGAGTCCCATTCCCACTAGCAGTGAGTTGGCGCCAGACGGATCGGTGGCGTTGGCACCTGCGGTGGGGGCGCGGGTCGTGTCATGGGCGGGGTTCGTGTTCGGGACGGTGATGTCGGTGGCCGCCAATGTCCTGCACACCTGGCTGCCCGCCCAACATCCGGGGTCAAGGCCCCTGCTTCATCGACAAGTGCTGGGCGATGTGGCAGCGCCGCCATCCGTCGGTGCCGCACTACCTGCCGGTCGAGCCGACCGCGGACGTCCCGCACCTGCACGCCAAGCTCGATCCGTGGGACTCGATGACGCCGGACGACCTGATCGACCACGAGCGGTTCTATAGGTATCAGTAGCCCGGGCGCGCAGAGGCCCCTGTCGCCCTGTCGAAGGGCCCACCGCGGTGCGAACGGGCGAAGGTCGATCTCGACTCGTCAGCGCCCCGCAGGATCCAGTCCGGGAACCGGTTGTTGGCCAGCAGCGCGGTCGTCACACTGGAGGAGGTGAGCTCGACCGGACGGCCGTGGATGTTCCCGACCACCCGGAAGACCGTGGTGCGGTTCTCGTGCCCGAGGCCCGTCAGCTTGCGGATGCGCGCCTCGTGCCTGCGCTTCATCGCGCGCAGCATGTCCACGTCGAACACCTCCCACAAGCTCCTGTGGTCGATGACGCGATGCTGGTCGTGGCACAGCACCATGAGGTTCTCTGCTGAATTGCGTTGCTCGACGGGAAGCTCGTGATCGCCGAGTGGTGAACCGGGAGCAGTGGACCAGCCCACGATGTGAGTCAACTGTTCGATCGGGACCCCGTGCCCGGTGACGTTGTCCGCCAACAGGTACCGGTTACAGATGGCGCACCGCCGTCCGGCGGCGACCCACACCTGTCGGGCCACGGACTCAGGGACCGCGCGAGTCTCGCCTTTCGGGCCAACCGCCTTCGTCGCGGCACCGGTGCGCATCGAGCTCCACCTCTCGATCGATTTGTCTTTGCGTCTTCGGCGCCGTGCGAGAAGCGACTCCGGGCGGCCTCGGCGCTCGTGGTACCGAGGCCGCCGAGGTTCACTTGCGGTCGCGCGGCGGGTTCGGGTCGTTTGCCGGGAGCGATGGAGTCGGAGTCTCGGACGCCGCCGTCACGGCCATGAATCCGCGGTTCCCCGCCACCTGCGTGGCCGACGATCTCCCTGCCGCGGGTGATGGCGTCGGCCTGCTGCTTGTGGTGACTGCTCGCCCGCGAGGCGCCAGGAGCGACTACGTCCCAGGCGCCCCGTTCCTTGTTCGGCACGACGTGCCGCTCGTTGTCGTTGGCCACGTGAGTGTGACCCCCTTACTTTGCTATGACCGTTCGGCTCGCCGCCGGGAGCCCGCCTAACAGGAGGACCTGAGCAGTTTCATGCACCTGATGGGTACATGAGACTCCCCCGTGGGATCGAGTCTTGTAGCCGGCGGCGCTCAGCTCAGCAGGCGGGCCGCCTGCAGCAGATCGAGTCCGTCGAGAGCCTGGCGTCCTGGCTGATGATCGCCATGAACCGCGCAGGCCAGGTCTCCGCCCACCCGCGCGATGACCTGCTCGCCGCAGACTGCCGTGGCCTACCTACCGGTGGGTCGGCTTCAGCGCATCGCTGTCGATCTGCGATCGTTCTGGGCACTCATCGCGGAGGAGAGGGTGACGTGGGCCGAACGCAGGGCAGGCGGTCCGACGGGCAGGACCTGCCGAAGTACTTCGTCATCCAACGCGATCTGTTGCGCAGGATCGGGACTGGCGAGTTCCGCGTCGGCGCGGCGCTGCCGTCACAGCGGGCCCTCAGCGAAGAGTACGGGGTCAGCCTGATGACTTTCCGCCACGCTCTGCGGTCGCTGGAGGAGCAGGGTGTTGTCGAGCAGATCTCGGGCAGCGGGACCTTCGTGCGCGCCCAACGGGAACGTGTTGAATATCGGGGCTCTGGCCTGACCAGCATCGTCGCGGATCTGCAGGACCAAGGCATCGCGATGGACACCGCCATTGTGTCAATTCGGATGACTGTTCCGAGCGAGGAAGTCGCCGCGCTGCTTGGCCGCCCCGACGCGAATGACGTGCTTCAGGTCGAACGTCTGCGGCTTGTCGACTCCCGGCCGGTCGCCTGGCAGGTCTCGACCATTCCAGAGCCGTACGCCACCGCGCTGCGCGACGTGGACTTCAGCGACAGGTCCCTGTACCGCCTCTTGGCCGAAGAGTGTCAAGCCTCGCCCGTCAAGGCGACGGAGACCATCGTGCCGATCGTCTTCGACGACGATCTCGCTGGTGCTCTGGACGTGCCCAAGGGGGAGTTGGGGCTGCGGACCGACCGCACCACCTTCGACTCCGAAGGGGTTCCGCTGGTGCATGACAGGGCGTGGCTGGTCAGTTCGCGCATGGTGGTCACCTTGGAGCGGCAGGCTGCGGGCCCCGATCTGCAGTACCGGCTCAAGGACCGGCCGTCAGATCCCCAGACCGCGTAACGGGCTCGCTGAGGCCCTGCCCCTAAACGCTTGGATCGACTAAGGGTTCTAGAACGCTAATTGACACGTTTCGGCGGCCGTGACAATATCGGGTTGTACGGCATCGGGGTCGCGTGATCCGGTCGGTCGTTGCTCATCTCGCGTTTCAGTCGATTTCATTCGTTTCTCGGCGTGGAGGGTTCTATGCCAGTGGCAGATGGTCCGATGGGCGTGCCGTCGGCGGACGGGCGGTTCGGCCAGTTCGGCGGTCTTTTCGTGCCCGAACCGATCGTGCCCGCTTGCCTCGAGGTCGAGGCGGCGTTCCGCGCGGCATGGGCGGACTCGGCTTTCCGCGACGAGTTGGACTGGTGGCTGCGCACCTACACCGGCAGGCCGTCTCCGGTGACCGAGTGTCTGCGGCTGTCAGAGGCGCTAGGAATTCGGGTGCTGGTCAAGCGTGAGGACCTCAACCACACCGGCTCACACAAGATCAACAACGTGCTGGGTCAGGCGCTGCTGGCGAAGCGGATGGGCAAGACCCGGGTCGTCGCCGAGACCGGCGCAGGGCAGCATGGCGTGGCGACGGCGACGGCGTGCGCGCTGTTCGGGCTGGACTGCGTCGTCTACATGGGCGAGGTCGACATTGAGCGGCAGCAGTTGAATGTCGCGCGGATGGAGTTGCTGGGCGCCGAGGTGCGACCGGTGTCGTCCGGCAGCCGGACCCTGAAGGACGCGGTCAACGACGCGCTGCGCGACTGGGTGGCCACGGTCGAGAACACCTACTACTGCCTCGGCTCGGTCATGGGGCCGCACCCGTACCCGTGGATGGTCCGCGAGTTCCAGCGAGTCATCGGCGAAGAGGCCCTCCTCCAGTGCCGGGCGGTACTGGACGGCGCCGACCCGACACACGTCGTGGCCTGCGTCGGCGGCGGCTCGAACGCCGCGGGGATCTTCGCGGGTTTCGCGCACACGGAGGCGGTGCTGGTGGGTGTGGAAGCCGCGGGTGGCGCGGCGATCGGAGCGGGCAGGGTCGGCGTCGTCCACGGCTCGCGGAGCATGCTGCTGCAGGACGCGCACGGCCAGGTGCTGGAGGCGCATTCCATCTCGGCGGGCCTGGACTACCCCGGGGTGGGCCCGGAGCATGCCCACCTGGCCGACATCGGCCGAGCGGTCTACCCGTCGGTGACCGACCAGGAGGTGGTCGAGGCGGTGCGGGTGCTCAGCCGAAGCGAGGGGCTGATCCCGGCGCTGGAGTCCGCGCACGCGTTCGCATACGTGCTGCGCGCGGCGGGCAATGAGATCCCGTCGGGTTCCGTGGTCCTGGTCAACATGTCCGGCCGGGGCGACAAAGACATGGCCCAGATCATCGGCATCCTCAAGGAACAGGAAGCAGCGAAGTGAGCAGCGTCGTGAGTCTCGAAGCATCCCTGCGAACCCTGCGCGCGAGCGGACGCAAACTGCTCGTCCCGTATGTCACCGCAGGCGTCGATCCCACCTGGCTCGACTACGTCCACGCCGCGGTCGACGCGGGTGCCGACGCGGTCGAGATTGGTATTCCGTTCAGTGACCCGGTGATCGACGGACCGGTGATCCAGGCGGCGTCCGTCCGCGCGTTGGCCAGAGGCACCACCCCCGACAGCGTGTTCGCCGACCTGGCCGGATACCGGGGCAGCGCACCCCTCATCGTGATGACCTACTACAACCTCGTGCAGAGCGCCGGACTCGACCGGTTCGCGGCCGACCTGGTGAACGCGGGCGTGAGTGCCACGATCTTGCCCGACCTCTCGATGGAGGAGGGGGATGACTGGGCCGCCGCGGCGTCGTCGGCGGGTGTGGAGAACGTGCTGATCGCCGCGCCGAGTTCGTCGGACAGCAGGCTGTCCCGGATCTGCGCCCGCTCCAGCGGATTCGTGTATGGGATGGGCGTCATGGGAGTCACCGGCGAGCGGGCGGGCCTGTCCGACTCGGCCTGCGAGATCGCCAACCGGCTGACGGCCGTCACGGACAAGCCGGTCCTGATCGGGGTAGGAGTGTCCACACCCGCCAACGCCGAACGCATCGTCGCCCACGCCGACGGCGTGGCCATCGGCGCCCCTGTCGTGCGCACCATCCTCGCGGACGGTGGGACTGGCGGTGTCGCGGACCTGGTGCGGGGTTTCCGCACCGAGCTGGACCGGGCGGCCGTTCCGGCTTGAGTTCGGTCGCGGATCCGCGGGGGCGGTTCACCCCCGCGGATCCGCCGGGCGACCGGGATTCAGGTCGCGTTCAGCCTCGGGTGTTCGAGACCAGCCCCAGCAGCGCGGCCGCGTTGTCGTGCGTCAGCTTGCGGCGCAGTTCCGGCGACAGGTGCCGCATCTGCCGCTCGATCGCCTGGCGCGAGTAGGGCCAGACGCTGTCGGGGTGCGGATAGTCCGACGCCCACAGCAGGTGCCCCTCGCCGAAGAACGGGATGAGCGACATCGCCACGTGGTCGTCCTGGAAGGTGGCGTAGATCTGCCGCTTGAAGATGTCGCTCGGTTTCGTTACGAGTTCGGCGCCGCCCTTGTCGGCCCAGTACTCCTTCGCCTCCCACAGCTGCGCGTGCAGGTGGTCGAGCTCCTGAACGAGCCAGGGCAGCCACCCCGCGCCGCCCTCGGCCAGCACCAGCCGCAGCCCGGGGTGACGCTCGAGAATTCCCCAGGAGAAGAGGTCGACGAAGGGCTCGACGAAGTTCGCGAGGAACAACTTGGTGTTCTCGAAGACACTGGCCGCGCGACCCGCGACCTTCGCGTTCGGCTTGGCGAACGCCGTGATGTGCCAGGAGAGAATGATGCCGCTGTCCTCAAGGGACTGCCAGAGCGGTTCCCAAGCCGGGTCGTCGAGTGTGGGGTCGACGTTGGCGACCATGAAGACCACCTGGCGCACGCCGCCTTTCGCCTGCAGCCGCGCGAGCTCGGCGATCGCGGTCTCGGGTGTCTCCGGCAGCATCGGCACGCCGATCAGCCGCTCGGGTGCCGCAGTGCAGAAGTCGAGCAGCCAGTCGTTGTAGACCCGATAACAGGAAGCGCGCAGCACGGGATCGCCGGTCGAGATCTGGTGGACCGGCCCGTAGATCACCTGCGTGGTGACACCGTCGCGATCCATGTCGGCCAGCCGCAACTCGGCGTTGGCCGCGCGACGCGGGCTCGGGTCGTGGATACCCGCGCGGTCGAAGGCGTCGTACTTCGCCTTGATCGGCCGCTCCGAGCCGACGCTCGCCTGCTGCCGTCCGACCCAGCGGCCCCAGACCTTCCCGTCGCACACCCAGACCGCCTGCCCATCGCGGTCCTCGACCCGCGGCGCGCGGTCGACCAGCGACGCGGGCAGCCGGGTGATCCACAGGTCTTCTGGCAGCTGACTGAGATCCATGTGATCGTCGCAGGAGATGAGCGGGTCAGTCATGCGGCCCTCCGGTCGAGAGATCTGGATGTCCGCCATAGGCGACGCAAATCTTCGTCATGGCCGCGACGACGTCGTCGCAGTCCGCCTCCGTCAGGGTGATGGACAATGGGATGTCCACTGTCTCCTGGAGGAGCGTCGCGCTCCGCTGGTGGCGCTTGACGATGTCCTCCTTGGTCTCCTCGGGAAAGGCGAACCGCCAGTTCCAGAAACAACGATTGTTCGGCCGGGCGTCGTCTCCCAGGCCGCGAGCCGCGATCCCTTCGGTGTTGAGCGCCCGCACGAACCAGCCGATCTGCTCAGCGGTGGCTCCCGGTATGCGGAACAGCAGCGACTCGCCGAGGAACGCACTCTCGGCGACCGGCTGCCGCAGGCGTATCGGCGCCAAGTCGCCCAGGCGCGACGCGACGTATCGGTAGTTCTCCTGGAAGGTGGCCACCCGCTTTTCCAGACCTTCGAGCTGGTGTCGGGCCATGGCGCCGCGGACCTCATCCAGCCGGAAGCTGAAAATGGGCAGCGAGAGATCCGAGATGGTCGGGAGGGCGGGTTCGACGTGCCGGTTGAGCTGTTGTTCATATGCGCCCGAAAGGACGATCGCACGCTCGAAGAGGTCGCGGTCCGAGGTGAGGAGGAAGCCGCCCTCGCCGGTGTTGATGGTCTTGTCGGACTGTGTGCTGAACGCGCCTGCCTTGCCGAACGTGCCAAGCTTCCGCTCGCCGAGGTCGACCCCGAGAGCGGGAACGGAGTCTTCGAACAGCGGGATGCCATGCGAATCGGCGATGGCGACCAGGCGTTCGATGTCGCAGGCGAAGCCACGCATGTGCACGGCGACCACTGCTTTGACCTCCGGCGTCAGCTTCGCGGCCAGGTCCGCCGGATCCATGTGCAGGTTCTCGTCGACCTCGACGATGACTGGCTTCGCTCCCGCGAGAATGATCGCGCTGGGCGTCGCGGCGAAGGTGAAAGCCGGGCAGGCCACGGAGTCGCCTGGCCGGATGCCCGCGGCGAACAGGGCCAGCGCCAAGGCGGTCGTGCCACTTGAGCAAGCCAAGGCGTAGCGAGAGCCGAAGAAGTCCGCCAGCTCGCTCTCCAGCTGACCGACCTCCGTTTCGCCGTGCGGCCGGTTGTCATACCTGAAGAGGCGTCGGCTCTCGATGGCGCGCAGCGCTGCGCTCGCGTCGCCTGGGCTCAGATCGACGTAGCCCTTGTCGTACGTCGGCCATTCCTTTGCCCGTATTCGCCCGCCTCCGTTCAGTGCCAGGGTCTCGTCTGACAGCACCTCCGACATAGTCTTCCTTTCGTCCAAGGATCCCTCAGGAGTCGATCGCCGCCACCGCTGTACCGCCTCCAGCAGGCCGGACAACTTGTCCCTGGTCTCCACCAACTCGCTGTGCGGGTTCGATTCCTTCATGACACCGACACCGACTTTCGCGTGGATCACGTCGTCGTACAGCAGCGCGTTGCGGATGTTCAGGAAGCAGCCGCTCGACCCGGAATCCAGATGACCGACCACCCCGCCGTAGTAGCGGTGCGGCGCCTCTTCGGCGTCGGCGACCGCCAGCAGCTGCCGAGGTCGGGCACCCAGCAGCGGAAAGATGTTGCCTAGCAGGTCGAACACGGTCACCTGAGGCAACAGGTCGCCGGTGAACACCGAGTGGAGGTGGGAGACATTGCGCAGTGCCTTGATCTGCATCTCCCTGACCACGCGAATCGAGTGGTCGGCACAGAACGGCCGGAATCGGTTCTGACGATTGGTCAGCGACGATCTGTGCTCCTTGATCTGCTTCGGGTTCTGGTACAGCTCCTCGGCCAGGAACTCGGCGCTGTCGCTCGACCGGCAGGTCGCCGCGACCACGTCCACCGTCAGCGTCGTTCCACTGACCTCGAAGACGTTCTCCGGGGTGACACCCAAGGAGTAGACGCCATCCCTGAGGCAGAAGAAGTGACCGCATGCGTAGTCGCCATTGATTCGAGCGTGCAGCTCGTACAACTCGAACGGACTGCGCTCGACCACGGACCTGTGTTCATAGGCGCGGGTCAGCGTCAGCTTCCCATCCGGGTGGTCCTGCAGGATGCTCACCGCGTCGGTAAGTCTCGCCAAGAAGTTCGTGTCGTCCTCGGCGGGAACCCAGTCCGCCGCCAGCTCGGCGAACTGGCCGGGCTCACCAGGTTCAGTCGGGTGCGCCCGTGGCGGCGTCGTCAGGGAGTTCCGCAGCAGGGCGCGGCCTTCTCGCTCGCTCGTCGCGTCTCGCGCATAGCTGATCCGCCCATCACCTTGATCGGGCGAGAAGGCGAACTCGATGACCGGCTGCACGAACAGTATTTGTGGAAGGGTGTTGTCGGTGAATCGCCGGACGATGTCCGGGCTGACAATGAAGAAGCACGGCGCGTCATTGCGCAAGAGCTTCTCGACACGTTTGAAGATCGGGTCCTCGGAGTGCGAGGGAACCACGGCTTCACGGCCATTCTCGGTGTACCGCAGGCGTTCACCGTCGCCGACAGCAGCGGAGACCTGGCACCTGATGCCGATCTTCACGGTCTCGCTGTTCTTGTTGTGGATGAAGTAGCTTCCCGCCAAGTCGGCGAAGCCTGAACCACGGAAGAAGCTGCAAGCCCGTTCCCAGTACGTTCCATCCTGGCGCGTCTTCACGTGTCAAATAGCCTTTCTATGGCGTGGAGACGCCGCTCGCGGTCAGCGCCTGCTCGATGTCACTGATCAGGTCCTGACTGTCTTCGATGCCCACCGACAGCCGCACGGTTGACTCCGTGATCGCCGACCAGGACCGCTGCCGCGCGGTGAAATCGCGCGGTTGCAGGAGCTGCGGAGGCAGGACAAGGGATTCCGTCGAGCCCAGGCTCGCGGTGATCGAGAACAGACCGAGTGCTTCCGCGAACTTCTTGGCCGCCGACGGGCCGCGGCGCAGGTCGAATGCGATCATCGACCCGAAATCGAGTTGCTGCGCGCGCGCCAGATCGTGCTGCGGGTGGGATTTCAGGCCCGGATAGCGCAGCGCCAAGACCTCTGGTCTCGACGCGAGGTAGTCGGCCAGAGCCATGGCGTTCTGGCACTGACGTTCGTAGCGCAAGAAGTAGGTCTTCAGCCCACGCTGCATCAGGAACGCCACGTGCGGATCAAGTGTCGCGCCGAGTATCGCCATGTCGGCGCGCATCGAGTCGATGATCGTGTGATCGGCGATGACCGCGCCGCCGAGCACGTCGCCGTGACCGGACACGTACTTGGTCAGACTGTGCACGAACACATCGACGTCGAAACGCGCGTGGTTGTGCACGCCCGCCAAGGTGTTGTCCAACAGTGTCAGGGCGCCATGTTTCCTTGCGAGCGCGGTGATACACGCGATGTCCGCGACCTTGAGGACGGGATTGGTCGGACTCTCGAACACGACCAGACGCGTCGGGGTGGTGGCCAGCACGTGTTCGATACCGTCGATGTCGTCGATCGACAGCAGCGTGTGGCGCACGCCGTAGCGGTCAAGCACGCGGCGGATCATCTGTCGCGTCGGCTGGTACATCTCGGCGAAACAGATCACATGATCGCCCTGCTTGCACAGTGCGAGCATCGACAGGTTCACCGCCGCGGCACCGGACGCGGTGACCAGGCACGCGTCGCGGCCTTGCAGCGTCGCCAGTGTGAGTTCCAACTGCCGCAACGTGGGATTCGTCTTTCGCGAGTACCAGAATCCCTCGCGCTCGCCATGGGCGAGCCGCTTGGTCTCGTCCACATCGTCGAAGGTGAACTTCACCGACTGGTAGACCGGCGCCACCAGCGGCCGATTGTCCTCCGGGACCGTGACCTGCGGCGGGTGAGTGACGAGAGTGGAGGGTTTCATCGTGCCGGTCCCAGGGTGAGCGCGGACAACGAATGGATCGTGGTGGTCACCAGTCGCCATGCGACGTCGAGGACAGTCGCTGGATCGGCGTCTCCGGCGACGACATGGAATTCCCGTATCTCCGGCAGCGACAAGTATCCGTCGCGCAGTCGTGTCAGGAAGTCCAGCGAGTTCGTGTCGCGGCCACGCTCGCGTACCCGCTCGGCCGCGACCAGCGGTTCCACATCAAGGAACAGGACGATGTCGGGAGCAGGGAAGACGCTGAACAGCTTGCGCAGACGTGTGTCGTTCGTCGTCGCGTGCGCCACCGCCAGAGCGAGGTGCGTGTAGACGTACCGGTCGACCAGTACGACGTGGTCTGGTCGGTCGAGCGCCGGTGCGAGGTCAAGCAGTTCACGCCACTTCAGCAGCGCGCCCATGAACTGCGCGCTGCCCGCACCGAACATGTCGAATCTGTCGTGGTGCCCTTCCTCGCGGGCAAGGGCGTCAAGGGCCTCCCGTACGGGTCTGAGGCTCCGATTCCGATGCACGGAGACGCCGACTTCATGCGCGGCAAGGCGTTCCGCCAGGAGGTTGGCGGCCGTGGTCTTGCCCGAGCCATCGATACCTTCAAAGGCGATCAGAGTGGCGCGCTTGGGAATCGGCTTCAGCATGATCGAATCTTTCGCGGGGGTGAACATCAGTGAGCGATGGGAGACGCCGTAAGGCGCAGAGGGCTCATTCCACCCCGCCGATCACCGCGCCGAGCTTGTGCAGTTGCCGGATGCCGCTGACCGCCGGGTGCTGGTCGTCCGGCCCGATCTCCGAAACCGTCCGTGTTCCGTCCAGTGAGAGCCACAGACGCGCGGCGTCGGCACTGACCCGGTAGCCCTTGTCCGGGCCGGTGAGCGCGATCCCGTCGCCGAACCGCATCAAACAGTGGTACGCGTCGCGGACAGGTCCAGCCGTGCCCAGCCGCATCGGCGCGAGGGGCTCCAGCTTGCCGTCCCAGCCGTCCAGAACGGCGTGGCTTGTGATGTAGGAGGCGAGCCGGGCCTGGGTCTCGATCGCGGCGACGACTGAGTCCTCATCGGACACCACCACCGGGTCGGCCGCCCATGGCACGTTGAACTGGGTGAGCAGCTGCGGGAGTACCTGGCGCAACTGGTGTGCTCGACGGAGCCTTCTGAACAGGAACTTCGGTCCGACGTAGAGGTCGTCGCACGCGGCGAGCGCCCCCTCACACGCGTGGGCCAGCGCGATTCGAGCCGCGCAGAAGGCGGTGTCGATGTCGCCTGAGGTGAGCGCGCCCGCCACGTCCTCCAGATGGATGCCGGTGACGTTTGCCTGCCGTGCGATCTGGCGGCGCCGGATCACGTTCACGTCGAGCCGCTCGAGGATGGCCCGTCCCTCGTCATCGAGGTGCAGGACATGGCCGCGGGTCAGCCGGATCGCGAATTTCCTGACGTTCTCCTGCACGCCGAGCATGTGCCGATTGGTGCTGGTGAACTCGCTGTCGTCGCCCGCCCAGCTGACCGCTTCGGCGAGCTTCGCCCCGGTGATGACGTTGACCTGCACTGAGTATCCGCCCCGGCGGTACGGCCGATCCTCGATCGGCTCGTCGCCGACGGTGCGGACGTAGAGGTCCACATCGGACGTGCCGTGTCCGAGGCCGAAAGCGAGGCTCCCCGAGATGAGCGCGATGGAGAACTCGTACCGCCTGCTCAACTCGTCGAGCAGCTCGTTCGCGGCGGCGATGTGCGCCTCGGTGATGTCTGTGGGGTAGTCCATGTCGTCAGTCCTTGTCATTATGAATGGTCGGCCGCACCGCGCACGCGGGCGAGTCGGACCCGGTAGGCCACAGACGCCCAGGCGAGCGTGATCCACAGCGCACCCACGGCGACCTCCATCAGCACCGCCATGGCCCACGGCTGCTGGGCGAGAGCGGCCCGGACCGCGGCGACTCCGTGGTGCATCGGCAGGACCATTCCCAGGTCGCCGAATACACCCAGCCGCTCGACCGGAATGACCGCGCCGCTGAGAATCAGGATCAGGTAGCCGTAGAGGTTGCTGGCCAGAACCTGGTTGTCCGAGGGGGAGGACAGCACGCCGATCGTGAGTCCACCGATGGTGCAGGTCACGGCCATCAGCAGATAGATGGGGAAGTACGCGAGCAGGTCGGTGACAAGTCCGCTGTGACCGGTGGCCGGGGCCACCGCGGACAGGATCAAGGTCGCCGCGCACATCCCGGCGACCGCGTGCGGGACACCGCGGCACATCAGCGCAGCGAACGGGCTCACGATGCCGACGCGGTGGCGATAGAACGTGGCCGACTGCGCTTCGAGGATCGGGACGTCGCAAATGGACGTGACAGTGAAGATGGTCATGGTGGTGCCCATGACCCCGATGAGGGCGAACTTCTCGGCGGCGAACCCGCCGACGACGCCTGCCAACAGCACGAAGAACGCCGATTGCAGCAGCACCCGCGGGATCGCGGTCAACGCGAGGATCTTCGGCGGATACTCCTTGAAGAAGGAGATCCAGCCCATCCGGTGGGCGGTGTTCAGCCGCCATAGCCGCTCAGACAAGGTCGAGGGTTCCTTCCTTGCGCGCGAGGTCGAGCGTTCGCTGGAACAGGCGCGCGCCGATCGCCACGTAGGCCGCGGTCGTCAGGATCAGGCCCAGACCGGCGAGCCAGTCGGCGTGGACCATGAAGTCACGGGCCCATGACAGGCTGATCAGCCAGGACAGCCAGCGCAGCGCCGCGGGCACGGCCTCCGGCGGGACGAGCAGTCCGCCGAAGACGAACACCGGGTACATGAGGGCGGCGGTGATCTCCACCCCGTGTCGCGAGTGCAGCAGCGCGGTCGCCAGCAGCAAGCCGAGCGCGGTTCCGGAGATCGCGACACCGGCGAAGCCCATGGCCAGCCATGCGGGGCCGGGAAGCTCGACCGGCCGCTGCGCCACCATGAGGACGGCGGCGCTGGTGATCGCGAGGGTCACCAGCGAGGTGACCATCGCGCCGAGACACCGGCCGACGATGATCAGCCTGCCGTCCTGGGCGTTGAGGAGGGTCCTGGCCAGCGTCCCACTCATCCGGTCGCGGCGCAGCACCCCGCCCGCCGTCCAGATGATGTTGCCCCAGTAGCACGTGAGCAGCACCGAGATCAGCAGCTCGCCGAGCGCCCGCGGGCCGTTGTCCGTGCGCTGCAGGACGATGGCGAGCAGGGCCAGCGGCTGCACGACGTTGAGCACGATCATCATCGGATAGCGCCGGGCCAGGTGGAACTGGATCCGCGCGGACTCGACGAGCGCGAGCACCGGGCCCGCGGTGGCGGCGTCGCGCCTCATCGGGCTCGTCCCGTGACCGCGGCGAACGCGTCCTCCAGCCGCACCTGCTCGACCTTCACGTCATCGACGACGGAGTCGGCGAACGTGTGCGAGATGATGGCGAAGATGTCCGGGCTCCACTGGCGGATCCGGATGCGGACCTCCCAGCGATGGCCGTCGTCGGATCGTGCGGCCTCGTCCAGTCCCGCCGCGGCAAGCGCACTCGTGCGCGGGGCAGATCCGCTTCCCGTGATCACCACCATCGCTGCGTAACCCGCCTGGCGGACGAACTCCGGCAGCGACATGTCGTGGCTGATGCGGCCGTTGCCCAGCACCATCACCCGGTCGGCCAGCCGCTCGACGTCCAGCAGATAGTGGCTGGTGAGCAGCACCGTGACGCCTCGCGAGCGCAGGCCCGCGATGGCCTCGCGGAGCCGCTGCGCCTCGATCGGGTCCAAGCCGACGGTCGGTTCATCCAGCAGCAGGACCTGCGGCTGGGAGATGATCCCGATCGCGATGTGGAGTCGCTGCTTCATCCCCTTGGAGAATGTCTCCACGGGACGATCGGCCGCGTGCGCGATGCCGACCTCGTCGAGAACCCCCTGCAGCCGGGCTTGCAGCCCGGCGCGGCCGACACCGTTGAGCACCGAGAAGTAGCGGAGATTGTCCAGCGCGCTGAGCTGTCCGTAGAGTCCGCGATCACCGCCGAACACGACAGCGGTGCAGGCGCGCACCTTCCGCTCATCGCGCACGATGTCCAGGCCGTTGACCCTGGCGGTACCCGACGTCGGGAGCAGCAGGGTCGAAAGGATCTTCGCGAGTGTCGTCTTGCCCGCGCCATTGGCGCCCAGCAGCGCGAGGATCTCACCCGCCCCGACCGTGAACGACACGTCGTCGAGCGCGACAACCTCCTGGGCTCCTCGGCCGAACCGCCGAGTCAGGCCTTCGACTTCAATAGCGTGACGCACGACAATCGTTCTCCGACTTCTCTTCGTATCCGTTCGTGGCGGTGGGAGGCCGCGATCGCGGCCTCCCACCCGGCTCAGGTCAGCGGGCTCACTCGTTGCCGAAAGCGCCGTCCTCGATGATCTCGATGTCCATGTTCGTCACCCCCATCGTTTTGTTCCCATGCCGCGGCCGGATTGGCGCGGCGAGTTCGTTCGGCTCACGCGAACGCGACGTCGATTCCGTCGAGGACGCATTCGGATCCGCCGAAGACTCCATTGACCCGATAGAACCTGGTCGCGCCCCGCACGGCTCGCACCGCGCTGAGCAAGCTCACCCCGGTCAGTCCCAGGAGACCTTGCACCGGACCGACCGTCTCGCCGCGGTGAACGGCGGCGCCCCGCAGCGTGAGCTGCAGGCGCGTGGTGGTCAGATCCACTACTCGGCGCCGAACGCCGCTGATCTGCTCGACGTACACGCCGTCACCGCAGAGCGCCCCGAGGTCCACCCGATCAGGGCCGTCGGGCACCAGATACATGTTCGAGGGGGTCACGGTGAGCCCGTGCCGCCAGCCCGCGCGTCGGGCGTTTCCGGTCGCCACCGCCAGTGGCAATCCACCGAGCTGTGCGCGCAACTCGCCCCGGCTGACCACCTCGGTGCGTCGGGTGGGCACACCTTCGTCGTCGAACGGTATACCCGCGGGGCCGCCACTCGGCGTGCCGTCATCCACAATGGACACTGTGGTCGCCGCGACGGATGTGCCCGGTACCAGCCGGTTCCCGTCTCCGTCGCCAGGCAGACAGAATCCGTTCGCGAGATGGCTGAGCAGTTGGGCGGACGCCAGTGGCGCCAACACCACCCACTCGGCTGCGCCGACCGACCCGCGGGCACCGCCGAGTCGAGCCCGAGCCGCGCGCAACTCACCGATCGCGGCGGGGATGTCGAGATTGGCGGGCGTGCGCGCTAGCGCGGTGCCCAGCGCCCCGCCCGGCGACGGCGCGGCCGCGCGGAGGTTGAGCTGCGCCTCGCCTCGGTGGTAGCCGCCGACGCGGCCGTCCGAGTCCGAGATCGACACCGAGCCGTTCGTCTGCGCGACCGTGACCACGACATCGTCCACTTCGGACCTCACGGCGGAGGCGACCGCGTCCAGGTCGTGATTCGACGGCGTGCTCGGGTGATCGAGCTCGGCGAGTTCTCCGTGGCCGACACAAGGCTGTGCGGCCAGCCGCCAGAGCGCGCGGGCGGCGTCGCGCGCACGCAGGACACCGTCTGCGCTCGCGACCGTCGTCGTCGCCGCGCCGAATCGCCCGCCGCGGACCGAACGCACCTCGATCTGCCATTGATCCGAGCGCTGACACGTCGACGTGCCATCGGGCCGCGCCGTGAGGACCGTGCTGTCGACCCGCCTGGTGAACACCTCCAGGCGCTCACCGGGCTCGGCTGTGGCGAGCACGGCGGGCACCGCGCGACCGATGTCGTGACCCATCAGGCAACCCGCCCATGGATCATGACGTCCATCAGCCGCAAAGTAGGAGCCTCGCCGGAGATGGGCAGCCAGTTCATGCCCCGTCCACACAGGGCATGATACGGCGTCACGTCGTGGCCGATGCCGTCGACGCGCTGGAAGGCGTCGAGGTCGCCGGTGATCGTGAAGTCGGTCAGCCGCCTGCCGAGCCTGCCGCCGGTGATCTCTTGGGCCTCAAGGACTTTGATGGTGAAACGACCGTCTCGCACGGTCGCCTCGCCGCTGTCGACCGCGTGCACGAGGATTCCGTCGCCGGTGTCACCGACGATCGCATCGGGTTCGTCGCGGCCGGCCGCCACCACGGTGTGCCGAACCCGCGGCAGGGGAGCGTTGGCGAATCCGCCGCGCCGCCCATGGCCGGAGGCAGGCAGCCCGAGCGCCCGTGCGCGTACCTTGTCGGTCAGCGCACCCACAACGTGGCCGTCGGCGACAAGCACGGTCTCGGTCAGCGGCGTGGCCTCCTCGTCAGCGGCCACGCGCTCCCAGGCATCGGGCCGTCGCCCGTCGTCCACCACCTGGAGACCAGGCGGACCGAACGCCGACCCGCGGGTGTTCCACAAGGCCGACCGCGTCATCACCGCGTCGGACTCCAGACCGTGGCCGATCACCTCATGCACCAGCATTCCAGCGGGTTTGGGGCCGAACACGACCCCACGCGGCCCGGACGTCGGGCGGTGCGCCTCCCGCAACCTGGATGCCTGAAGCGCGGCTTGCATGCCCAGTTCGTGGCCCGCCGCGGTGGTCAGGTCGCAGACGGCTGTCCGGGCAAGACCGGAGTGTCCCGTGGCGTTTCCGGCCGAGGCGGCGGCGACGAGATGGACCTGCAGAGCGCTCTCGTCGCATCCTTCGCCGTCGGAGTTCAGCACGGCGTATCGGCGATCCCGCACGCGCACCGTCGCTCGTCCGCCGTCGGCACCGCCGTCGCCCAACCCGGCATGGAAGCCTGCCGCGACCGCGTCGATGCCCGCGACCAGCCCATCGAGCCGACTCGGGTCGAACTCCGGCCACGACGGCGGAACGATGTGAGAAGGCAGTGGGGAGTCAGGATCGGCTGTGCCACTTCCGGCCAGCTGAGCCACCAGTCGGTCCAGTTCGTCCCCGGTTCCGATCGTGGCGGAGGCGAACAGGTCCGATCCATCTGATCGACGCCGGATCGCGACTCCCAGCGCTTCTTGCAGGAAAACCCGAGGCGCGCCGTCGATGAGGTCGGCACGCAACTCTAGTGCGGTCTCGACAAAGATCTCACTCCACCGCGAGCCTGAACTCAAGCGCCGCAGGAATGGCTGAAACACGTCCAGCCCATGCGCGAAACCCACCCAGCCCCCCAGCCGTACAGTGCTCGCCCCCCATGGCGAACCCGTGGTGGCAAGCCTGCCTCGAAGTGTGTTCCGTTGTCAACCAGGATATGCCAAGCGGACTAGATCGGTGGTAAACACACATCTAGATCGGATGGGCGGCTTCGGTTGTGACAAAAGCGCCATGGCGCTCGGCGGGCTGGTGCATACTGGTGTTTCCGCGCCGCAGTGAGCTGAACCGCATACCACGAAAGAAGTGAATGGCGTGAACCGATGAAGGTTCTCGACTGATGGAAGAACCGATGCCTCAACCACTGCCGTTCTCCGCCGCGCTTCGACGCGACGCGGCTGACCCTTTCGGCTCGCCTGACGGACTCGGCGATTCGCGCGTCACGAGTGCGAGCAGCCCACGAGACGCCCTGCTCGAACGGGCCTCGACCCTGGTGCCCGTGCTGCGGGAGCGGGCGGCGCGGGCCGAGCAGCTACGCCTGGTGCCTCCCGAGTCGGTCCAAGATCTGCTCTCCGCAGGCCTGGTTCGCATCGGAAATCCCGATCGGTTCGGCGGTGCGGGCCTCGATCTCGACACGGCGTTCGCGGTCGCGTATGAACTCGGGCGCGGGTGTGGCTCGACGGCTTGGTGCTACTCGATCTGGACGACGCACAACTGGTGGCTCGGCTACTTCCCGGAGCGGTGTCAGGAGGAGTACTACTCCGCCGGGCCGGACTCGCTGGTCTCCAGCGCGCTCAATCCGGCAGGCGGCACGGCCGAACGCGTGCGCGGAGGTTTCCGCGTGTCCGGCCAGTGGACCTTCTCCAGCGGCTGCGACGCGGCGAGCTGGTTCATGGTGGCCTGCGGCATGAGCTCCGACGAAAGGCTGTGGCTGATGGTGCCGCGGGCCGACGTCGAGATCGTCGACACCTGGTTCGCCGCAGGACTGCGGGGCACCGGCAGCAAGGACCTCGTCGTGCGCGATGTCTTCGTGCCCGAACACCGCACGATCCACCCAAGTCGCGCGGGCGACAGTGATCACACGGGGTGGGAGTTGCACAAGCGCGCGAGCTACCGGGCCCCCCTGAGGGTGTTCCTCGAGTGGGCGCTGGCCGCCCCGGTCGTCGGCATGGCGCAGGGCGTAGTGGATGAGTTCATGTCGCGGACCATCCGCGGCACCGGTCCCGGCCGGACCGCGAACTCCGTGTCGCGGCAGCTCCGGCTGGCCGAGGCGGCCGCCGAGGTCGACACCGCGCGCACGCTGCACCGCGCCAGTGTTCGGGAGATCCTTGACCGGGCCGACCAGGGCGGATCGTTCTCGCCCCTGGAACGCGCGCGGTTCGTGCGGGACGCGTCGTTCACCATCAGGCTGTGCGTGCAGGCCGTCAACGGCCTGTACGGGGCGAGCGGCGCCAGGGCGATCATGGACTCGGACCCGATTCAGCGCCTGTACCGCGACGTCCACGCCGCGGCCCACCACGCTGCGCTCGGGTGGGACGCCGCGGCCGAGCAGTTCAGCAGCCTGGCGATCGGCCTCGACGCGCCGCCCAAGAAGTAGTCGACTGTCGCCACAGGACTCAGGAAGCAGGAACCAGAATGTTCGACGTCAGCGGCAAGGTGTGCGTGGTCACGGGAGCGGGGCGTGGAATCGGCCACGCGATCGCCATGATCTACGCGAAGAATGGCGGGAGGGTCGTCGGCGCCGCGCGCAGCGTCGACGAACTGGCCAAGCTCAAGCAGGACATCGAGAGCATCGGCGGCAAGGCCGCTGTCATCAGGACAGATGTGACCAGAAAGGGCGAGGTCGACGCGCTCGCCGCGGCCGCGATCGAGACGTACGGCACCATCGACGTCTGGGTCAACAACGCGGGCGGGTTCGTGGACGGCGCGATGTGTGACTGGATCGATGTCGAGTCCGACGCCATGGCTGAGATGTGGACGTTGAACGTCTCGTCCTATGTGTACGGGGCACAGGCCGCCGCCCGAGCCATGCGTGCGGGTGGGACAGGCGGATCTTTGATCTTCATCAGCTCGCTTGACGCGCTCAACGCCTGCCCTGGCGGCGAAGGGGTTTACGGCGCCGCCAAGGCCGCCATCACGCACATGATGCAGTCCATGGCGGTGGAGCTGGGGCGCTACAACATTCGGGTCAACGCGATCGCGCCCGGACTGGTGCAGACGCCGCTCCTCGAACCCTTCTTGGCCACGCCCGAGATCGTGCGGCAGCGATCGCGGTATTACCCGCTCGGCCGGATCGGTCAGCCGTCCGACGTCGCGAACGCCGCGCTGTACATGGCTTCCGACGCGTCCTCGTACGTTTCCGGTGCGACTCTGCTCGTGTCGGGGGGCGCGGTCTTCAACTCGGACCCGATCCGCTACCTACAGGCACTCGCCGAGGCGTGAAGTGGTGGAGCGCGGACCCCGAATGACGAGCTTTGACGACCTCGACAATCTGAAGCGGCTGCTCCGTACGCATGGAGTCTCGTCGACGGGCTGGACGGAAACGAACAGGAACGGATTCTCCGGAGCTCGGATCTATCGGAGAGCCGATCAAGAAGGCGCCCCGTTCGTGCTGAAGGTGACGTCGACCCACACCGATTGGATCATGCGGGCGACTTCGGACCAAAGGTGCAGGGAGGCGGTGCTGGCGAACTCCTCTCGCGTCGGCGCCGATCAGGTCACCTCCCCGGCGATCGGGTCCGCTCAGGACGGCGCCGTCTTCTCGATCCTGATGCGTGACATCTCCGAGTATCTGCTGCCCAATGAGCCACTGACCCACGCCCAGCTCGGAACAACGCTGCTCGGGATGGGCCGCCTGCACTCGGCCGCGCCGCCGATCGAGCTCGACATACCGTGGTGTTCGACAAAAGATCGCCTCACCCTCTTCATGCCTGATCCCGAGAAGCTGGCCGACTTCCGGATCGCAGGCGACATTCTGCGAGGTTGGGAGCTGTTCTTCGAGTACGCGCCAACGACTATCGGGAATCTGGTTCGTTCCCTGTTCGACGACATGAGCCCTGTCGAGCGCGCGCTGGGCCTGTTGCCGAACTGTCTTCTGCATGGTGATCTCAAGCTCGACAACATCGGCATCCGCCCGGACGGCACCCTGTCTCTCATCGATTGGTCCATGCCGATGATCGCCCCTGCCGCGATCGAGCTGGGGTGGTTCTTGGCTATGAACTCCCGCGTCCTGCCGGTCTCGCTCGACGAGGCGATGGCGGCGTACACGTCATACTCGACGATCGATCGACGTTCGCACGAGCTCCACCAAGCCATGACGGTCCTGTGTGGAATTCTGATCAGAGGCTGGCGCAAGGCACTGGATGCCGCGGCGGGCGAGCCCGCCGAGTTCCACTGGTGGTGTGAGCGCGCGTCGAGCGCCGCGAAAGTCCTATGAGATGGGTGCGGCCCGCGCCTGCCTCTCACGTTCCGGGAATTGGGAGCAAGATGAAGATCTACCTGGAGCCACACGGTCAGCCGGGAGCGCTGCTGGCGATTTGCGGCTTCGACGGGAGTGGCAAGTCCACCTTGGAGGAAGGGTTGCTGGCCGCGATCGCGCCGACCAGGTTCTGCGTGCCCGCATGGGCGCCGACGCCCTGGTGGCGCAACGACGCGAACACTCGCCGGACCCTGTTCGGGGTCGGTGACGGGCAAGTGCTTCCCGAGGAAGCCTTGATGCACTTCAACCTCGCGGATTGCCATTTCCACCAGGCCACCGTGCTATTGCCCGCCTTGGCTCGCGGCGAGTTCGTGGTCGGCAACCGCTACCTGTTCGACATGCTTGCCCTGTTCGAGGCTCGCGGCCTGACCCCGCCGGTGTGGTTGGTCGATGCTGTCGCCTCGATTGTCAGGCCGGACTTCTGTTTCGTGCTCGATGGTTCAGCCGAGATGTTCGTGGACCGGATCGTGCGGCGGGACGGGCCGATGCCCGGCCGGTTCGATCAGGACGTGGCGTTCGTCGAACGCTACAACACCGCGTTGATGCGAATGGCCGAGGCGAACGGCCTGACGGTGTTGCGAGCCGACGACGATCCCGCCGACCTCGTGGCGCAGTGCCTCGACGTCGTGCGCTCGGCTGGGTGGTAGTTCACCGCGCGAATTCCGCGGCCTCGTGCATCATCCGCTGCGCGGCGAGGCCATCGGCGAAGGTAGCGGCGTGGGCGGCAGCGGCCGAACTCGAAGCGGATCCGAGCCAACTCGCGTACGGATTGACCGACACCCCGGCGTAGTCGGTGACCGCCCACGAGGTCGTGGTCGAGGTGTTGGTGCGAAGCGAGCCTGATCCGTCGTCGGGGTTGACTTCGGCGATACCTGTGCCGCCAGTCCCGACCACGCTGACCCGAAGGGACCGATGGCCCACAGACACTCGTGAGGTGAACACTCGGGCCGAACGTCCGGCCGTGTGGTGGTCGGTCATTTGCACACTTGCCACGTCTTCTGTCTGGCCCACCACCATGCCGTCGTCGCCGGATCGCTCCGGCCAGACGACAGTCAGGTCCGCCCAGTCGACACGCCAATCGCCGGGGGCGGTGAATCGGAGAAGATCGAACAGGTGCACGCCTTGGTCGCCCAGCGTGCCCGCGCCCGCGTCCGTGATCAGGTGACGCCACGGCCACGCGGTGCTCGGCCCCGCGAGGAAGTCGTGGTGGAACTGCAGATCGATGTCGACGATGTCGCCGAGCTCGCCCGACAGGACCAGGTGACGCAAGGTCTGGAAAGCCGGGTGGAAGCGCCATTGGAAGGTGACGAAGCCGTTGCCGTCCGCCGCCGCCGTCATGCGCTCCGCCGCCGCGACCGACTCGGCCAGGGGTTTGTCGGTCACCACGAGCAAACCCGCGCCGAGCGCGGCGAGCGCTAGTGGTTCATGGCATGCGGGCGGCGTGACGACGACGACGCCGTCGACGCTCCGGTCGGCGATCACCGACATTGGGTCGTCGGTGACGTTGGCGACCCCGTGGTCGGCGGCCGACTTCTCGGCACGCCCACGGTTGTTCGCGTAAGCGAGATAGTCGACCTTGACGGCGGGGCAGGCCGCCAGCCAGTTCAGATGGATCTCGCCAAAGCCCGTACCGACGACCATGAGTCGCACTGTTGACATCCTTGGAATCGTTGTGGGGTCAGGAGAAGAGGACTTCCAACGCGCGAGCGCGCTGGTCCGGGTCGAGCATGTCCACGTTGATGTGAAACAGATTGGCGTTCTCGACCGTGGTTCGCATGGTGTCCTTCATCCGACCGTAGGCGTCGAGATAGTGGTCCATGTCGCCGCCGACGTGTGCGAGCAGGTCGTCTTTGAGGCCGTAGGTGCTCGGCGGAAAGGCGAACTGATCGATGAACTGATAGAACCGCCGCGGATCCAGTCGCCGGATCCCGCGGTCGAACTCCGGCCGGTAATCGATGACGCACAGGTTTCGCACGGGCGCGCTGTCGACCGCCGCTGGAAACGCCTGATTCGGATCGAGAACGTACTCGTCCGACTGCAGGTGTCGCGGCAGTGCGAGTTCCCTGATCATGGCCCCGAAGCAGGCGTCGTCGCGCACGCGCATCGCCGACGGGACTCCGAAGGCCACATCACCCTGGATGACGACGTGGGTGTTGGTCAGGAAGCCGGCCCCGGCCAGACACGACTGGGTCAGGAACACGGTTTTGCCGCCGCTGCCGCGGCCGAACAGCAGTGTCGCGCCGCCATCCGGGCCTACCAGGCCCGCGGCCTTGAGATGCAGCCAGCCGTGGTCGGCGCAGAGTGTGGTCAACATCTGCTTGATGTAGTAAGTCCAGACGATCTTCTCCAGGTCACGCCCGAAGATCGTCGTCTCCTTGCCGCGGGTGGTGATCCACGCGGGCGGCCCGAAGTGGTGGGTCAGGTAGAAGCCGGTGCGGAAGCGCTTCGCCCGGAAGGTTCGATCGGCGACGCGGTCGAGCGACGCTTCATCCAGCCGGTGTGCGTCGAGGTCGACGCAGTTGAGCCGGTACTCCGGGGTCGTGGCCTCATCGAACCGCGCGAAGTAGCGACGGCCCTGGAACTCCGGGAGGTTGGAGCACAGGGCGAGCCGTGCGACGTTGAGGTCGATCGTGGTTCCGGTCAGCTCGACACCGGCCGACGCCAGGAGTTCCCCGACATCGTCGCGTAGTGTTGTCGTTGTGGTGGGCGACACCGGCTCAGCTCCCTTCGATCCCGGCCAGCAGTCGTTTGAGGTCCTCGTGCACGCCGGGCGCCGACACGAGCAGCCCGTCCCCGCAAAGGTCGGGGGGCCAAGTCGAGGCCCGGTCGGTGACCCGGCCGCGGATCGCGCCCGCTTCGGTGGCGACAAGGCAGGCAGCGGCCACGTCCCACGGCGCCAGCGACTCAGTGTGGGCGTCCAGCCGTCCCGCGGCCACCCAACAGATGTCCAACGCCGGTGACGCCGCCCGTCGGATGTCCTGGCACTGGGTGAGCAGGCGACGGACCCGCTCGACCAGCGGTTCGATGCCATCACGCCGCTGCGGGAACCCGGTGCTGACCACTGACCGCGCCAGCTCGGTGACCGCGCTCGGCTCGATCCGAGTGCCGTTGAGGTGGGCCCCGCCGCCCCTGATCGCGGTGAAGGTCTCACCCAGCCATGGCGCGTGCACCACGCCCACTTGCGCCACGCCGTTCACGCAGAAGGCGGCGGAGATCGCGACGTAGCGGTGCCCTCGCGCGTAGTTGGCGGTGCCGTCGATCGGGTCGATCACCCACACGGGCCCGGTGAGGTCGTCGGACGCCGCGCCTTCCTCCGACAGGATTCGGTGCCGGGGATAGCGCCCCAGGACACACTGCTGAAGCAGCGCGTCACAGGCCAGATCGGCTGAGGTGACTGGTTCGACACCGTCTTTGTAGTCGACGTCGACCGCGCGCCGGGCATGCATCGAGGCGATCAACTCGCCTGCCTCGGTCACCGCCGCGACTGCGTGGTCGAGCATCCGCTCAAGGTCGTCATTCATGCGCTCACCCTCCAGCGTGGACACTTCTTGCGCGACTTCGCTACTCGGCCAGACCCCACTCGATGACCTGTTCACGCAACGCGCTGACGTCGGCCCGGTTGAGCAGTCGCTCCCCGTCCTCCTGCGTACCCATGGCCTCATCGGCGCCAAGGCGATTCCGGGACACGCCGGTCTTGAGCTCGTGGATCTTGAAGTCCTGCCGCACCCGGGGTCCTTGCACGACAAGGCTGACCGTTCCCGGAGTCGCGTAGGTCGAGTGCACGAACGCGTGATGGATCGTGTAGACGTGCCCGGCACGCTGGTCGTGGATCAACCGGGGACTCGGGTTGCCGATGACGCGGTTCTCGTCCCACAACTGTTCGACGTTGCCGTAGAGGAAGTGGCGATAGCCGCCGCGAAGGATCCTTGTGGTGAATGAGTTCCGGTGGTTGTGTGCTTCCTCGACCATCTCCTCCCCGAAGAGGTGAAGGCGGATCCGCAGGCCGCTGCGCGGATTGTCATGCAGGACAAGCTTGGTGAAGCTCAGGAAGTGTTCGCACATGGCGACAAGCTCGGGGGTGTCCTCGAGACGGCGGAGCAGCTTGCCCAGCACGACCGGTTCGGACAGCGCGATGAGGGCGTGGTCCGCCGCGTCGTGTGCGGCTTCGAGGTTCTCCCAGTCCAGATCGTCGAACGCGGTGTCGATCGCGTCGAGCACGGCGATCTCCTTTCGAGTTTTCCCAGTGGTTGACATCGGGTCGGTGGGTGTGGTGGCGTCGAGAGCGGCGCGGAGCCGCTCGGCGAAGTCGGCAGAATGCTCTGCGTTCAGATCGGCCAGGTCGTCCACGCCGTCGTGCCGCAGCAGCAGTACATCGCCTGCGAATCCGATCGTCCGCAGGTGATCGGCCACGGCGTCGAGGTAGCGGGCGACCCCGTGCGGGTACGTGATCGGGTTCTCGGCCTCGACCTGGAGATAGACCCGGTTCACCCCAGCGAGGTGAGCGATCGTGATGGTGTAAAACCGATCCGGTCCGGGGATCCCCAGCGCGGGGAAGCCGTGGAGCCACGCCGCCCAGCAGTCCGACTCGCCCTCGACGAGGATGTGGTAACCGAGTTCGGCCGCGCGACGCTGGCTGTCGGCGTTCAGGTAGGGCGCGATGGGTTCGTTGCCATCGGCCCAGCGGGATCCGCCCGCTCCGCGCAGGCCATGGCGGATCCGAGTCCGCGCCGGAACACCGTTGAGGCCCTGATAGCCGAACAGCACACCCAGCGGGCTGTCCCGAAGTCCGAAGCGCGCCAGCACATCGGCGGGGATGCCCTTGGCGGCGGCGAGGTGAGCCACCGTGACGGTGGTGGATATGTCGGTCACTGGACGCTCCATGCTTCGCTTTTGACGTCGGGAACGGTCGGTGTCGCATCGAGGTGGCGGGCGCCGAGCCTGGCCGCGATGGCTGCCTTGCCCCATCTGGACAGCGGCAGCCCGGTCCGCTCGACGTGATCGAGCAGGTCGCGCCAGCAGGACCCGTCGCCTGCCTCGATCCGGGAAAGCAGCCTGATCAGCGGTTGTGCCAGGCCAGGTTGTCCTTCGGCCAATCTGGCCAGTCGCGACAACGCGGTGTCGTAGCCGAGATCGGCGGTCCGGGTTCGATCGTCGATCTCGGCTATCACCGACTCGCCGAGATCGCGCCGCGCGCCGAGGGAGCCGAACAGCTTGCGCCGCTGTGGACGGTCGAAGAACACGCCGAGTTCGCGGACGATGTCGGCGGGCTCGTCGGCGACATGCACATAGGTGAGGACGGATTCCTGGGCGCTTCCGGCGAGAGACCGCAGGTGTTCGGGCCGCCGATCCTCGGGCGCGCTCGGCCCCTTCATGTCGCTCAGTAACGAGGTGGCGGGAACGTCGCGTGGCCGGTCCGGCTTCTCCAGCAGGATATAGACGGCGTCCTCGCCCCGCAGCACCATGTCCATCACGTCGATACGATCACGGGTGGCGACGTTGAGCTGATATCGCCAGGTCTCCCTGATCACGTGTCTGCTGAAGGTGAACCAAGCCATGGCGACAGGCGTGAACCCGGCGGCGTACACGGACTCAAGCACTCGCCTTGCCCGACCCGAGACGAGGGCGTCGGGGCGAAGCACCAGCGGTGCCGCGTCGGCGAGCAGCGCGGCGATCTCCGACCCATCGCCGACCACGGTGGACAGGTCGTCCCACGCGTCGCGGAAGTAGGGGTCCGCCGCGAACGCGGCGATCTTCTCGGGAAGCCGGGAGAGCGCGCTCGGCACAGTGATGGTGGCCATCACGCGGTTGGCCGTTCCACTGAGGATATGAGTTCAGCGAGCGACGGAAGCGCGGCTCGGGCCCCCGACCGGTTGACCGCGAGCGCCCCCGCGGCGCATCCCGAGCGAATCGCGATCCCCATGTCGCCCGTGGCGAGGTACCCGAGTACGTACGCCGCGGTGAACGCGTCGCCCGCCCCTGTCTCGTCGACGACCCCGACCGGCATCGCCGGAGCACGGTAGAGCCCATCGGCCGTGCAGGCCAGCGCGCCGTCCTCACCCAGGGTCACGACCAATTGAGACACCCGCGCCCGCACCCGCGCCGCGGTGATCCCGACCGGGTCAGGGCGCCGTCCGAACGCGTCGGCGAACTCAACCCGGTTCATGAGCAAGGCGGTCGCCGCCGACGCCGTCGGCAGCAGCCAGTCGGCCTGGCTGTGCAGGCCGCCCGGATTCCAGAAGACCGGAACGCCCGATGTCGCGGCGGCGGCGCACACGGCGACCACCGCGGCCCGGCTCGGATCGAGGATGACGACAGCGTCATACCCAGCGAGGTCGACCCGCATGCCCGGTTGGGCGAGCAGAGCGTCGTTGGCACCGCGGTACATGAGCATGGCGCGGTGATCAGGAAAGGTTGGGATGACCACGCGTCCGCTCGGCACGCCCGCCACCCGGACGATCGCGCTCACATCGACGCCCGTCGCGCGCAGCCCGTCGATGAGCCGATCGGCCGCTTCGTCCGACCCCACCGCTGCGAGCACACCCGCCCGTCCACCGAGTGCGGCGATGCCCGCCGCGCAGTTCCCCGCGTGGCCGCCGTCGCCGATCGTCCAAGACGTGACCAACGCGGTCCCGTCGTCGGCGGGGGGCGCGCTCACCGTGAGATGGATGTCTTCGTTGAGCCCACCGACCACCAAGACCCTCGGCGGCGTCCTGTTGCCGTTCATCCGCTCTCCCGGTCGGTGCGGTGCACCACCGCCGTTCCCGAGATCTCCACTAGGTGGTCGGGATCGGCCAGCCGCGAGACCTCCACGAGTGTGCTCGCGGGCGCGCTGTCGGCGAACACCCTGTCCCGCACCGCGGAGATCGCGGGGAAGTGGGTGATGTCGGTCAGATAGATGATCACACTCACCAGGTCGGCCACCGAGCCGCCCGCCGCGTCAAGAACGGCCGACAGGCGTTGGAAGACGACTTCCGCCTGCGCGGCGGGATCGCCCACGCCGAGGGTCTTCCCCTCGTCGTCGGTCGCCACCTGGCCGCTGACGGCGACCAAGACTCGCCCTGCGCCGATGTCCACCGCGACTCCGGCCGAGTAGCGGCCGATTGGCCGGCTGTGACCTGGTGGGTGAAGGAGCGTGCGGTCCGTCATGGGCGTGGTCCTTCCCTGTCGCCGCAGTGCTCTGGGTACGGCCCGAACGTGCTGGTGATCGCCGAGGCCTCGATGTCGCGGATCTCCACCCGCCACGGCAGAGTGAAGATGCCGGACACCACGAGAGCCGCGTCCTCGATGGACAGCGCCTCTGGGCGGGTTCCTGGCTGCTTGCCACGGAAGTAGGTGTCGACTCGACTCAGCGAGACCGTCGACACCCGCAGGCCCGTGTCGCGCGTCTCCCGGCGCACGGTCTCCAGCAAGGAGGCCAGGCCGGCTTTGGCCGCGCAGTACGCACCGCGGGTGGGGAAGGAGAACTGGGCCGAGTCCGACGAGATACCGATCAACTGTGCCCACGGATTGGCGCGCAGCAGCGGTAGGGCGCGGTGGACGGTGTGGAAGGCGCCGTCGAGGTTCGTGCCGATCATGTCGCGCCACTGGTCGGTCGACATCTCCTCCACGGTGTTCCAGCTTCCGCCGCCCGCGTTGACCACGAGCCCGCGCAGCGAACTCAACCCCTGTAAGGAATCCGCGCCCGCGCCCTACCGCTGCTG
>Ga0247823_10000073_pt1 | contig 73376 bp, 56 predicted proteins | sample 13C_PalmiticAcid_2_FD_192426 | JGI IMG/M metagenome (GOLD analysis project Ga0247823, IMG submission 192426) | Soil microbial communities from agricultural site in Penn Yan, New York, United States - 13C_PalmiticAcid_Day30 | ecosystem: Environmental > Terrestrial > Soil > Agricultural land... | reverse complement strand
TCACCGAGCGGCCGAACGAGAACAAGACGACGCAGGTGATCCTGCCGCCGCCTCCGCCGCCCCCCACTCCGCCGCCGCAGGAAAAGGAGATCGCACCGCCCGAGCCGACGATCGCGCCGCCGCTCGACCAGCCGGTCGAGGCGCCGACGCCGCCGACTCCGGATGCGCCTAGCCAGTCCGATCCCGCGCCCGGCGACAATGCGCTGACTGCGCGCGAAGGCGCCGGCCCTTCCAACTACGGCCTCGCGGCCGGGGACGGGGGCGGAACGCGGATCGGCGGACGGCCAGGTGGCGGCGGGGGGAGCGCCTTTGCGGCCTATGGCCAGATGGCGGTTGGCGACATCCGCCGTGCTGCCCAAGGCGATCGCGAGCTGAACCGCGGCCGCTACCGGATCGAGGAGATCGAGATCGCGGTCGATGCCGAGGGGCGGATCAGCCGCGTGCGGGTGCTTCGCGGCGGCGACGAGCGCCGCAACGCGCGCATCGCCCAACTGCTGACCGGACTCCAACTGTCACAGCGCCCGCCGGCCGGAATGCCCAGCCTGCGTGTCGCCCTGAGTGGAAGCTGAGCGCCCCGGCGTCCCAGTCCATCAACACCATTGCTCCAAGGGGAATGATCCCATGTTTCGTGTCCATGTTCGTCATCTGAAGTCTTCGCTGCTCGCCTGTGCGGCCGGTGCTTCGCTCCTCGCCTCACCCGCGCTCGCGCAGCAGGTGGACTCCAACAAGCTGCTCGAGATCATGGTCAAGAAAGGCCTGGTCTCACGCGAGGAAGCCGACGCGATGATCGCCGAGGCGACGACCAGCGCGGCGGCTCAGCCCGCCCAGCCCGCGGTTCCGGCAGGCGGCATCGCGGCCGACGGCACCCAGACCATCCCCTATGTGCCGCAGGTGGTGCGCGACCAGATCGTCCAGCAGGTCCGTACCGAAATGACCGCGAAGGCGGAGAGCGAGGGCTGGGCCAAGCCCGGCGAAGTCGCCGAATGGACCAAGCGTATCACGCTGTTCGGGGATATCCGTGCGCGCGCCGACGGCATGTTGTTCGGCGAGGGCAATTCGCAGGATCTGGTCAACTGGCGTGCGATCAACGCCGGCACCGGGCTGCAGGTCAATCAGGGCGCGCCCGGCTTTGTCCGCCCACCCTATCTCAACACGGTCGAGAATCGCTGGGCGATGCGGTTGCGCGCGCGACTGGGGCTGAAGGTGCGGATTGATGATTGGGTGGCGGCGGAGGTGCGTGTTGCTACTGGTAACGACATTGGTCCGGTTTCGACCAACCAGACGCTCGGCCAAAATGGCGAGTTCGGCAAATATGCCCTGTGGCTGGATCGCGCGAACCTGACGCTGACACCGGTCAAGGACGTGAAGATCAGCGTCGGCCGGTTCGGCAATCCCTTCTGGTCGAGCGCGATGCAGTTCGATGAGGATCTGAACTTCGACGGCGTCGCGATCTCCGGCGAGACCAAGTTCGGGGACAATGTCAGTATATTCGGCACCGCAGGCTTCTTCCCGCTGTTCAACACCGCGTTCAACTTCGGATCGAGCGGTGTCGGCACGATCTTTGGTGGCGCCTATCCCAGCAAGGATCGCTATCTGGCTGCAGGGCAGATCGGCCTCGACTTCCGCTCGGGCGACCGGTTCCGCGCGCGGATCGCCGGCGGATATTACCGGTTCGAGAATGTGCAGGGTCAGCTTTCAAAGCCGTGCAACTTCGACCAGGACGCCTGCGACACCGACGTGATGCGGCCGGCGTTCCAGCAGTTCGGCAACACCAACAAGCCGCTGCGCCACGTCGTCCCCAACCCGGCGGTCGCGCCGGGCGCCAGCCCCGAAGTCCAGTATTTCGGGCTTGCCTCGAAATTCCGGGTGATCGGCGCGCGTGGCGAGATCGAATATGGACTGGGCGATCGCGTGTCGGCCCGGTTCACTGGCGACTATATCCAGAATCTGGGCTTCGACCGGGCGAAGATCGCACCGCTTGCGCTCAACAATTTCGCGCCGGTGATCGGCACCAGCGGCGGGAAATATGACGGCGGCGACAAGGGCTGGCAGGCGCAGTTCGCCGTCGGCAATCTGGGCGACGACATCCGCGTCGGCGACTGGAGCCTGCTCGCCGGTTACCGCCATGTCGAATCCGATGCGACGCTCGACGCGATCGCCGACAGCGATTTCGGGCTGGGCGGCACCAACATGAAGGGCTGGTTCGCCGGCGCCACCTATGGCTTCGCGAAGAACACCGCCCTCAGCGTTCGCTGGCTGTCGGCGGACGAGATCGCGGGTCCGCCGCTATCGGTCGATCACCTGATGATCGACCTCACGACGCGGTTCTGATCGCGATGGCGCCGCTCACTCATTCTTGCGCAGGGCAGGGGGACGGCAGCTCCCCCGGCTCGCTGCACGTACCGGGAGTTTCCGGTGCGCGCAGCCGGATGGACCCGCCCCGATCCCCTTTGGGGCGGGTCCGGACGGGTGGAGCGGCGCATCTGGCGTTCCTGCTTGCCGCGGCGATGGTCGTTCCGGTCGCAGCCGGGCAGGAGGAGGCGCAGAAGCTTCCGATTTCCTCTGCCCCGACGGTTCCCTGTGTGATCGTCGAGGTCGGCGGAACGCGGTCGGGCGATCTCGAATGCGCGGCGCACCGGGCAACCCAGGCCGCACGTCTCAACCGCGCGCAGGCGGAGGCGATCCGTAATCTTTCGGTCGTTCGCGCGGGCGCACCCGATGTTCGGGTGGGCGTGTCGAGCCTGCCCGGTACGCGGCTGCGCATGGGCGGCAATCTGGGCGTTTCGGTTCGCCCGGCGCGCCCGGTCGTGACCCCGGTCAACCCGATGGGGTCGCGTCCATGACCTCTTCCTCGCTCGCGTGCGGCGCCGTTTGCCGGCCGCACCCTGTTTCCGATTTCGCCGCCGCCCGCTGGCCGGCGCGTACCCTGGAGTCCGCACGATGATCCGCACTGTCCGCCCGTTCCGCAACAGCCTGCTCCTTGGCGCCTCGCTCGGCAGCCTGATGCTGGCCGGCACGACGCTTGCCCAGAATTTCGGCGGGCGCGGCACGACCGCGAACCCGGCGACCGCTGCCGCACAGGCTGCGCAGGATGCCGCGAGCCGCGATGCCGCCGCGCGTGCCGCCACCCAGCGGACCCGCGCGACGCTGGAGAATGCGGCACGGATCCGTGCACAGATGGACGCGGTTCAGGCAGCGGCACGTGCGGCGGCGCTCGCGGCGCAGTCCGCGGTTCCCAATGGCATGGGTGACGGAGGCCTGAAGGTCGCCAATGGCGTTGCGCTCGATCCGAAGCTGTGGGTCGGTGCCGAGGGGCCGACGCAGAGCCAGGACACCAACGGCCGGACGTCGGTGAGCGTCAACCAGACGCAGGACAAGGCGATCCTCAACTGGGATTCGTTTAACGTCGGGCGCGAGACCGACCTGACCTTCAACCACCACGGCAACAGCAACTGGGTGACGCTGAACCGCGTCGTCGGCAACAGCGCCGACCCGTCGCAGATCCTGGGCACGATCAAGGCCGATGGGTCGGTTTACATCCTCAACCAGAACGGCGTGATCTTTGGCGGCGCGAGCCAGGTGAACGCGCGCAACATCGTTGCCGCGGCGGCGACGATGACCGACCAGCATTTCCGCGACTATGGCATCTATGCCCGCGTCACGCAGAGTTCGGCGAGCACCCCGCCCAGCGCGATCGCCGAAAGCTTCACCGCGGCCAAGGGCGAGGTGAAGGTCGAAGCGGGCGCGCGCATCACCACCACCGCGCCCAAATCGGTGGTCGAAGCCGGCGGTTTCGTCATGCTTCTGGGCAGCAAGGTCGAGAATGCCGGATCGATCCGCACCGATCGCGGTCAGACCCTGATCGCGGCGGGCGACAGCTTCCTGATCCGTCCGGGCTACGGCACCGATGCCAACCAACGCTCCACGACGCGCGGCAACGAAGTGCAGGTCACGGTTGGCGAGGGGAGCACGGCGGGTCTGGTCGCCAATACCGGCCTGATCGAAGCGCGACAGGGCGATATTACCCTGGCCGGAGAGCAGGTGGTGCAGGGTGGCGTCGCGGTGGCGACGACCAATGTCCATGCGCGCGGCAGCATCCACCTGCTCACCAACGTGGCGAGCGCAAAGAAGAACACCAGCGTCACGCTGACCGGGAACAGCTTGACGCTGATCCTGCCCGAGCTGGACAGCAAGGACACCGCCACCAACGCCCAGCGCGACGCGCTCGCCAACCCGCCGCAGACGACGGTGAGCTGGAACCTCAACAATCAGGGCGAAGGTAATCTGCTGCTGACGATGCCCGACCGGCTCGACCGATCGCGCGTCGAGATCATGACCGGCGGCACGGTCAATTTCGAGGCCGGGTCGCAGACGATCGCCCAAGGCGGACAGATCGCGGTGATGGCGCGGACCAAGGCGTTCGTCGGCGAGGGCGCGGTGCTCGACGTGTCGGGCGTGCGCGGCGTGGCGATGGACATGGAGTCCAACACGCTCAAGGTAAACATCCAGCCCTATGAGATGCGCGATTCCGCGGTGAACCGCGAAGTCGAGGGGCTGAAGCACAACGACGTGTGGATCGACATCCGCGACCTGATCCTGCTGCCGAGCGGCACGGGCGGGCACAATGGCGATCGCTACTACACGCCGGGCGGCCTGCTCGAGGTCGGCGGCCATCTGAGCAACGTGGCCCATTCTATCGGCGAATGGGCGTCGGTCGGCGGCAGCATCGCCTTCCACAGCGGCACGGGCTTCACCAACGTCCGCCCGCCCGATGTCGGACAGGTGGTGATCCAGAAGGGCGCGATCCTCGATATCTCCGGCGGCAGCCTCGACTATGCCTCAGGCATCGTCCGCTCGACGCTGCTCATGGGTTCGGACGGGAAGCTCTACGCCTCGGGCCAGGCACCGGCCGGGGTCAAGCTGATGTCGGTCGGGGCATCGTTCATGCGCCGCCACGAGCGCTGGGGCGAGGGCTATACCGAGTTCTTCAGCACCCCCTTCTCGCGCACGCAGGCGGCGCGGTGGGAAGAGGGCTATACCGTCGGCCGCGATGCCGGGACGATCTCGCTGTCGGTACCGACGGTACTGATGGAGGGTACGATCCGGGCGGACGTGGTCGCGGGGGAGCGCCAGACCACGGCGCGGCCCGATCTGCCGATCACCGTCGATGCGCAGGGCCGGTTGCAGAACACTACGGCGGCGCGGATCGACGGATACAAGCTTCCGCAGAACGTGACCCCGCTGGCCGGTGGGCTCTATGTCGGCAACCGGCTGGAGGCCTATGTGTCGAATTCGGGCATCCAGCCCTTTTCCTCCAGCGTGACGATCAGCAACGGTACCAATGTCACGAGCGGCATGACCGCCGGGACCGCGCTCACGCCCGAACTGCTCAACAACGTCCAGCTTTCGGCGGAATCGATCAACCAGGCGGGCCTTGGCGCGCTGCGGGTCAGCGGCAAGAAGCTGCTGGTCGACGCGGACCTGTCCGTCGCCAATGGCGGCAGCATCGCCCTGCGCGGTGAGAACACGCAGATATCAGGCAACATCACCGCGCGCAGCGGCACCATCTCGCTGGAAGGCGTGATCGCCAATTGCAGCACCGTCTGCGACGTGATCCCGACCCCGGTCAAGGTGGCGGACGGCGTGAAGATCGACGCCACGGGCCTGTGGGTGAATCTCAAGACTGGCGGGGAGCGCCGTGACCTGGCGTTCATCAAGGGCGGCGACGTCTATGTCGGCAGCACCCAGGGTTCAGTTCTGCTCGGCAAGAACAGCCTGATCGACGTGTCGGCGGGCGGAGCGGTGCTCGAAACCGGCGAGACGCGGGGCGCGCGCGGTGGCGATGTCGTGATCTCGACCAGCAACCTGCCGCGTCCTGTGGCCAATGAGCTGGTTCTGGGTGGCGAGATCCGCTCCTATGGCTCGGGCGATTTCACCGGCGGCACATTGCTCGTGAACAATGGCGGCCGGCCGGTGATGATCGGCGAGAGCGTGTTCGCGGGCGGCAATCTGCTCGTCGCCGGGCAGCCGTTGCCGATGGACCTGCAACTCGGTGAATCCGTGCTGCTCAAGGCGGGCATGATCATCCCGTTCGAATATTCCTATCAGGTCACCAAGCTGCTGGTCGGCGACACGGTCGATGGCAGCCTGTTCCTCGACTTCTCCGAGAAGACGCTGCTGGCCGACTGGGTCGTTCCGCCGAACGCTGAAGCCTACGACATCGACTTCAACTACTTCAGCGAAGGGCAGACGGTTCCCGCGGGCACGTACCTGGCGATGGCCTATATGTCGCTCTACACGGGACAGACCGTTCCCGACCTGAGCCCGATCTTCGGCAATAACGAGGTTCCGCTCTCGACGCCGATCACCCGCTTCCTCTCCGCGGGCACGCCGCTCGCGAACGACCTCACCCTCGCGGCGGGCACCACGCTCAAGCGCGGATGGACGTTCGAGGTCGACCTGAAGGTCGCGGCGCCGCTACAGCTTGACACCGGCTTCTTCCAGAAGGGGTTCCGCGACTATACGATCCGCGCCGGCGGCGACTTGTGGGTCGGCGACAACACCGTGATCGACGTGCTGGCGCCGACGCGGCGGATTACCGGCGACAGCCACAGGATCGCGAGCGGTGCGTCGCTGGACAAGGCGATGGAACTGTGGACCGCGCCGATGATGCGCGAGGATGCGGCGAACGGCCGTTTCATCCAGCGCAAGGGCGCCAGCCTGACGCTGGTCGCATCGGGCCTTGGCGACCCGCTGACGCGCGACGGCTTTGGCCAGACGATCCAGGAGGCGCAGCTCTACGGCCAAGTCCGTGTGGGCAAGGGCGCGGTGATCCGCGTCGACGACGGCCAGTCGGTCAAGCTCAACGCGGCGGAATCGATCCTGCTCAAGGGCAAGATCGAAGCGCGCGGCGGCAGCGTCGAGCTGACGTCGACGCTGTTCGAGAACATGAACCGCGACAATCCCGGCGGCCAGCCGATCCGTTACGACCCGACCCGCGCGCTGTGGATCGATTCCGGTGCGGTGATCGACGTTTCGGGCCGCGCCTTCACCGCGACCGACGCGCGCGGACTACGCTATGCCAGCGTCTCGGCGGGCGGTTCGATCCATATCGGCGGCGAGGCCCAGCAACCCTTCGGCTCCGGACTGACGTCTCCACGCCAGATGACCTCGGCCTATGTCGTTGTGCGCGAGGGCGCGGTGCTCAACGCATCGGGCGCGCGCGCCGATATCGACGTTCTGACCAACGGCCTTCCCGCACAGCGGGAGAGCCAGTTGCTGACGACCGACGGCGGCAGGATTGCGCTGGATTCGCAATATGGCGTTTTCATCGATGGCGACCTGCGCGCCAAAGCGGGCGGCGCGGGCGCGCTGGGCGGCGAGCTGTCGATCCGGCTGACCACCCCGCTGCTGCAGGACCGCGGCATCGGCACCGGTCGCGAAGTGCCCGATTTCATGCGCCGCCTGCGCAGCGTAATCGTCGATGAGACCTATTCCCCCGTCCTTTCCGGCGCGATCGAGTTCGGCAAGTGCATCACCGGCTGCTGGACGCCGGGGCAGACCGTCGCGCAGGCGAACGCCGCGAACGAGGGTGTCGCCAATCGGGTCGGGCAGGCGCGAATCGGCGCCGATCGCATCAAGGCGGGCGGCTTCGACAGCCTGTCGCTGGCGAGCGACGATGTCGTGCTGTTCAACGGCAACGTCTCGCTCGATCTCGGGCGCAACCTGACGCTGTTCGGGGCGATCGCTAACCTCAATCCCGACGGCCATATCAAACTGTCGGCGGCCTATGTGAATTTTGCTGGCGGCGGGACGATGTGGGGCAACACCATCGTCTCGCAGAACCAGGGACAGCTCGCGCTGTTGACCCGGCCCGTCGCCGGAAACGGGAGCGTGAGCATCACCGGCGGGCTGGTCGATATGGCCGGCATCCGGTTCGGCGTGAACGGCACGATCGGCCTGATCGGCGGCGGACAGCTAGACTATGACTATGCGGCGTCGAAGGACATCAACATCGTCAGCCGCAGCGATATCCGCCTGACCGGTGGCGTAGTGCGGTCGATGAGCAATATCTCGCTCACCGCCGCGCAGATCTATCCGACGACCGGCGCGGTCGCGGCGATCTATGCCGGCGTCTATTCCTATCGCCTGCCCGGCAACACCGCGATCTACAGCGCGCTGATGGATGGCGGCACGGTCAGCTTCCACAAACTGCCGGGAAGCAAAGCCACCGCGCCATTGTCGGTCTATGGCCAGCTCACCGTCGGCGCGGACATCATCAATCAGGGCGGCGTGCTGGTCGCGCCGCTCGGCTCGATCATGCTGGGCGTCGGCGGCGATGACTATGTGCCCGGGCCGGAGAAGGCGTTGCCGGGGCAGACCGGCTGGTCGGACAACTATGTCACGACCCGCCAGGTCAATCTGCTGTCGGGCAGCCTCACCTCGGTCAGCGGCGCGGGCCTCGCCATCCCCTATGGCGGCACCACCGACGGCCTCAGCTGGATGCTGAACGGCGTCAAGCTGGGCGACACGACGGGGCGGCAGGGCGTCACCGTGATGGGCTCGCTCAAGGCCGATGCGGGTTCGGTGCTCGACCTGTCGGGCGGGGGCATGCCGACCGGCGCCGGCTTTACGCCGGGGCGCGGTGGCTCGGTCGATATCCTCAAGACCGCGCTGGCCAACGCGAACCCGGCCTATGCTGGGTTCAGCCATGCCGACAACAAGGTCTATGCGATCGCCCCCGACTATCAGGGATCGGCCGCACCGCGCGCGATCGACGGCCATGCGCAACCCGAATTTGGCCAGCAGATCATCGTGCCGGAGGGCGTGCCTGGGCTGAAGGCCGGCACCTACATGCTGCTCCCCGCCGAGTTCGCGCTGATGAAGGGCGCGTATCGCGTCGAGATGGGCCGCGCGACCACACCCGGCGCGGGCCAACTCACCAAGCTGCCCGACGGATCGGTCGCGCTGGGCGTCCACACCGGCGTCGCCAACCTCGCCACCCGTTCGGCGCAGGCGGTGGATATCATTCTGACCCCCGCGGATGTGGTGCGTACCCATTCGCAATATGTCGAGACGAGCTTCGAGAAGTTCCTGACCGATCTGCCCGATCGCGCGCTGTTCAATCGCCCGCCACCGTTGCTGCCGCGCGACGGCAAGCAATTGACGCTGGCGCTCCCCGCGGTGGCCGAGCTGGGTGATCGTCCGCTCTTCTCGTTCAAGGGCACCGGCAAGTTCGCCGCGGCAGAAGGCGGGATCGGCGGATCACTCTCTGTGGTTCCGGGCAACTATCGATCGGCCGGTGTGATGCCGCTCGAAATCCTGGCGGATGGCATGACCGCCAGCAAGGGCGCTGCAGGCCTCTACGCGTCTGATCTGAACGCGGTCGGCGCCAGCCTGATGATCATCGGCGGCGAGATCCAGCGCCAGGTCTTTGGCAACACGACGATCACGGCCCAGCTCCAGATCCGGGCGGGCGGTGAGCAATACTCGTATACCGGGTTCAACGGCATCACCGTGCGTCAGGGCGCGACCCTGTCGGGCGCACAGATCATGCTGGTGTCCGATGGCCGTTCCGACATCACCGTCGAAGCGGGCGCGACGCTCTCCACGATCGGCAAGGGCAAGCCGGCGTTCGACATGAACAGCGGCTATCAGATCGTCAGCAACCGGGTCGCGATGCTGGCGGTTTCGAACGGTCTGCTTGAGTTGCAGAGCCCGTCGGGTGCCGGCACCACCGGCGTGATCACCGTTCAGGACGGCGCCGCGCTCTATTCGGAAGGCACGCTGGCTTTTGCCAGCATCGGGCAGGTGAGCCTGGGCGAGCAGGTCCGCTATGGCGCGCGTTATCTGTCGCTGTCGACCGGCAGCGTGAATATCGGCACCAGCCAGTCGCTGGCGGACGCGGGGCAGGCGGGAATCCTGCCGAGCGGTATCCAGCTCAACCAGGGCGTGCTCGAACGGCTGATGCGCGGTGATACCAGCACCGGGGCGCCCGCGCTGGAACGGCTGATCCTCACCGCCAACGATTCGGTCAATTTCTACGGGACCGTCAATCTCGACACGCGGGGCAGTGCAGGCACTTCGGCGCTCCAGCTGGTGCTCAACACCCCGGCGCTCTACGGCCATGGCAGCGCGAACGACGTGGCGACGGTCAGCGCGGCGACCCTGGTGTGGAACGGCGTCTATGGCGCGAGCGGCCCGAGCTGGTCATCGGTCGTCGTCGAAGCCAATCCCGGTGCGCCGATCGCGAAGGGACCGGGCACCGGTCACGGCACGCTGAACTTCGTCGCCGACCGGATCGTGCTGGGCTATCAGGACGGCGTATCGGGCATCCCGACGCTCGATATGAACCGGCTCGCGCTGGGCTTCTCGGCGGTCAACCTCACCGCGGCGCAGCGGATCGAGACCAATGATCGTGGGACGATCTCGGTCTATGAATCGCAGGCGGTCTCCGGCAAGCCCGGGGTTGGCGGCACGCTCAACATCACCACGCCGCTACTGACCGGCAAGGGCGGATCGAATGTCGGCTTTGTCGCGGGCGGCGCGATCAAGCTTTCAGCGCCTCAGGGCTGGACGGCCCCGGCCAAGCGACCGGACGTGCCCATTGGCGGCGAAATCGCCTTCACCGGCAGCACAGTCTCCCTCGACACGCTGGTCGCGCTGCCGAGCGGGCGCCTCAAGCTGACCGCGCGCGATGGCGACATCACCCTGGGCGATCGCGCGAAGATCGACATGGCCGGGATGGCGACCAAGTTCTTCGACGAGACGCGCTACAGCTGGGGTGGCGACGTCGAGCTGGAAAGCGCGAAGGGCAACGTCCTGATGGCCAAGGGGGCGGTGATCGACCTCAGCGCCGACTATAACCATGCCGGGCTGCTCAAGGTCACCGCGCTCAAGGGGTTGGTGACGCTCGATGGCGCGATCTCCGGCAAGGCGCGCAATGGCGAGCACCAACCGAACCCCGAGCTGCGCAATGGCGGCATCGATATCCGCGCGGGCCAGATCGCGGGCTTCGCGGCGCTCAACGCGCGACTCAATGACGGCGGTGTGAGCCATTCGCGCAGTTTCCTGATCAAGACCGGGGACCTGACGATCGGCGACGAGGTGAAGGCGCGGAACGTCAGCATCACCGCGGACGGCGGCAACCTCACCGTCACCGGCCGCATCGACGCGAGCGGCGCGAAGCCGGGGTCGATCCGCCTGTCGGCGAAGAACGATCTGCTACTGACCGGCAATGCAGTACTGGATGCGCGCGGCACAGTGCTTCAGGTCGACGCCTATGGCGCGCCGATCGAGGCGTCGAACCGCTCGACCGTGGAGCTGACCAGCGCCGGCGGCACGCTGACGTTGCAACAGGGGGCGACGATCGACCTGTCCTCGCCCGACGGCATCCGTCGCGGTCGGATCGAGTTGAATGCACGCCGCCTGGGCGGCAACGACGTCGCGATCGCGGCGGAGGGTACGCTGAAGATCCGTGGCGCCGACAGCCTCTCGGTCAATGCTTTCCGCAGCTATCAGCCCACGGGTGGCATCATCGATCAGGCGCTGCTCGACGGCATCCACACCGACAGCGACGCGTTCATCAACGCCGCCATCGGCAATGGTGCGCTGCTGAACCGGCTCGCGGGCCTGCGGGCCTTTGGCGACGCGTTCCATCTGCGTCCGGGCGTGGAGCTGGTGAGCATTTCGGGCGGCGACCTGCGCGTTTCGGGTGATCTCAACCTTGCCAGCTATCGCTATGCCAGCCTGAACGCCAAGACCCAGCGCGCCACCAATTATGCCGACTCGTCCGGTGACGGTTACGGTTCGGGCGAGGCGGGCGCACTGTTGATCCGCGCGGCGGGCGATCTCGACATCAACGGATCGATCACCGACGGCTTCGGCGTGCCCAAGCGCACCCCGGACGACAATGGCTGGGTGCTCTATCCGGGGCGGCAGGGCGTAACAGAGGCGTGGATCCAGGATTATCGCCTGCCTGCAAGCGCATCGCTGGGCGTCGGGACGCGGTTCCCGGGGACGGTCGCGCTCGGCTACGACATTCCGGTCAACGGCTTCACCGCGGAGGCGAATACCGCGCTCGGCACCGAAACGCGGCTGGCGACGTCCTTCACCTTCGGCCGCGAATGGGTGGCGCACGCGGACATCCGCCTGCCGGACGGCAGCGTGATCGCCCGTGGCACGATCATCACAGCGAACACGCAACTGCCTGTCGGAACGGTGCTGGGCGAGGGCAGCGTGATGCCAGGATCGGCGAGCCTGCGGGCGATGATCTGGCCCAAGGGGGTCAAGCTGCCCACAGCACTGACGCTTTCGTCGGGGGTCCTGCTGGAAGCCGGCCACGTCATTCCGCGCGATGTCGTATTGCTGTCGTCGACGATTCCCGGCACGCCGCCTCAGTCGATGCGGCCCGTGCAGGGGGACGGGACGCAGGGCCGCATCTGGGCGACCGCGCCGATGCTCAAACGGGGCTCGCAATCCTGGTCGATGCGCTTCGCCGCGGGCGCGGACATCGAGTCCGCCGATGGCCGCGCGCTGCGCGCCGCCAGCGACCTCGCCGCGTCCGGACAGAAGGGCGATCTTAGCCTCTCGGATCGCCATTATCTCAACCCGCAACTGGCCGTGGACGATGGTTTCACTACCGACTGGTTGGACCGGATGCGAGCGGTCCAGGTGTTCAGCGTGGTACGCACGGGCATCGGCTCGCTCGACCTGCTCGCCGGTGGCTCCTACCAGCAATATTCGCTGTTCGGGGTCTACACCGCCGGCACGCCGTCGGAGACGATCGGCGGGATCACGCCGGATGGCCACAATGTCTATGACCAGCCGCGCGCGATCCTGGCGGGCGGGCGCAATCTCGCCAACCCGTGGATCGGCGCCAAGTTCGACGGCTATGCCGACAGCATCCGCGACTATCGCGCCTGGTATCCCGAGCATGGCGGCGACCTCATGCTCGCGGCGCAGGGCAATCTGATCGGTTTCCAGACTGGACGCGACATGGCGTGGCTGCGTCCGAGCAGCGGGTCGATCGCGAACTGGCTGTGGCGTCAGGGGGGCTATGGCGTGTCGGAAGGCGGCGCGTCGCAGCTTGGCCAGGATATTCCGACCGCGTGGTGGATCCATTTCGGCGGCTACATCCCCAACAATGCGCAGAGCTACAACGACTCGCTCGTCAGCCACAACGCGCCGCTGCTCGTCGGCTTCATGGGCATCGGTACACTGGGCGGCGGCAACCTGACCGTTTCGGCTGGGGGAGACGCCGGCACGGTGACCGATTTCGGGCGGACGCTCGGTGAGAGCTCGGGCGACAACATGCGCGGCCGTATGTCGAGCAGCGGCCTCGACTTTGCCGTGGCCGGCACGGGCCGCGTGACCGACGTGACCCGTGTCGCGGGCTTCGTGACCGGCGGCAAGGTGGTGCAGACCGGCGGCGGCGACATGACGATCCGCATCGGCGGCGCACTCAATCCCGTGGTTCCAGGTCAGACCGACAGCGATCTGGGCGGCACGCTGACCAATTTGCGCGGCAACATCGACCTGCTGGCGCGATCGATCGGCTGGGTCACGCTCGCGCCGGGCGACGCGACGGTGAACCTTGCCACGCGCGGCAACCTGATCCTGTCGGGCGTGGCCGACCCCGGCTCGATCGTCCAGATGGGTGAGGCGGGTACCAGCCTGGGCACGGTCAACTCGGCCGGTCTCTGGGGCAGGACCGATGGCCTGTTCTCACGCAGCAGCTTCACGCTGTGGCAGGACGATACCGCGATCCACCTTTATTCGGGTGGCGGGTCGATCACTCCGGTGACGCTGGCGACGTCGAATGCCGCGCGCCGCGACCTGCGCTACTGGTATCCGGCGATCCTGACCGCCACCGCGCCCGGCGGCAACATCTCGTGGAACGGCGGTCTGTGCGGCACCGACTGCACCACCGGCATCGCGGCGCTTGTCCTGTCACCCTCGCCAAAGGGGCAGGTCGAGTTCCTGGCGGGCGGCAACATCTCGGGCATGGCACAGCTGTCGTATGACGGCGTTGGCGATTTCCTGACGAGCATGCCGATCGCCATGTCCGGCATGTCGAACAGCCCGGATCTGCTGCCCAACATCTTCCGTCCGGTCTGGTCCGGAATGGCGCAGCGGATCCCGAACGGCCCGGTGCCGGTGATCAGCGGCAATGGTGCGATCGGCAGCAACCTCGCATTCCAGTCGGAAACCGCGAGCGGCCAGTTGCTCGAAGGCCGCAAGGCGCCGGCGCTGTTCTACGCCGTCACTGGCGATGTGCGCGAATTCTCGTTCGGCATGACCAACTGGAGTTTGCTGAGCCCGATCTACATCAGCTCGGGATCGGCGACGATCCGGGCGGGGCGCGACATCGTCAACCTCGGCTCGCCGCTGGCACTCGGCTGCGGGCTCACGGGCCCTGTGGATTGCCGCGGCACGACGCAGATCTATGGCGGGGCGTTCCTGACCTCCGGCCTCGTGGTCCATAACGATCCGCGCGACATCACCCTGATCTCGGCGGGCCGCGACGTGGTCTTCGCCAACATGACCGTAGCCGGCCCCGGTAATCTGATCGTCGAGGCCGGACGCCATGTCTATCAGGGCGAGAATGGCCGCCTGAGCAGCATGGGGCCGCTGTTCGGCCTGACCCCGGAAACCCGCAATGGCGGCGCGGCGATCACCGTGCTGACCGGCGTGGGGGCGGGCGGGCCGAACTATGACGCTTTCGCCAAACTCTATCTTGATCCCGCCAACCGGGCGAACAGCGCCTATCCGCTCGTCCATCCGGAGAACCAAGGCAAGGTCGTCAAGACCTATGACCTGGAACTGCGCCAGTGGCTCAAGACCCGCTTCGGCTATGAGGCCGCGGATGCGAAGGGCGCGCTCGACTATTTCAACACCAAGCTGAGCGCCGTCGAGCGCGGCATCTTTGTCCGTCAGGTCTACTATGACGAGCTCAAGGCCGGTGGGCGCGAGTATAATGACGAGGCGGGCCCGCGCTTCGCGAGCTATCTGCGCGGCCGTAACGCGATCGCGGTGCTGTTCCCGGAGAAGGATGGGAGCGGCAAGAGCATTTCCTATGCCGGCGACCTCACCATGTTCGGTGGGTCGGGGGTGCGGACGCTGTTCGGCGGCAATGTCGAACTGCTGATCGCGGGTGGCCAGACCTTGGTCGGCGTCGGCAGCCTGGTACCGCCGGCAACGGCGGGCGTGCTCAGCATGGGTTCGGGCGACATCGACATCTACTCGCGGCGATCGGTGCTGCTCGGCCAGAGCCGCGTGTTCACCACCTTTGGCGGTGATCTGCTAATCTGGTCGGCGGAGGGCGACATCAATGCCGGCCGCGGCTCGAAGAGCACGGCGGTATTCCAGCCGCCGCGGCGCATCTACGACCGCTACGGCATCGTCACGCTGTCACCGCCGACGCAGAACACCGGCGCGGGTATCGCCACGCTGGCACCGATCCCGGAGATTCCGGCGGGCGACGTCGACCTGATCGCGCCGCTCGGCGTGATCGATGCGGGCGAGGCGGGCATCCGCGTTTCGGGCAACGTCAACCTTGCCGCACTGCAGGTGCTCAACGCCGCGAACATCAAGGTCGAGGGTGAGGCGCGGGGAATTCCGCTGCCGCCGGTGGTCAACACCAGCGCGCTGACCGCTGCCTCGTCGGCGAGCAGTGCGGTGGTCGCCGAAGCGGTCAAGGCCGCCGAGCGTGCCCGTCCGCCGGCCCGCGCCGACCTGCCGGTGATCGTCACCGTCCGCCTGCTCGGCTTCGGGGCCGAACCCTGAGGCACAGAATCACTGGAGATTTGAACCTTATGTCCGAAGACCAGAAGACCGGCGAAGCGAGCGGCGCGATGCCTCTATTCTACACGACTCCCGAACCGCTTTCAGTCGAAGCGCACGGCCCGTGGCGGCTTGGCGAAGGGGACTTCGCCTTCGCGGCGGAGACCCCGTTCGTCCCGGTCGTCGCGGGTGAGATCGCCCAGGCGATGCACGCTTATCCGGTCGTCTTCTCCGCAGGCGACGCGCATCCCATCGCCGTAATGGGCGTGGAACGGGAGAACCTGTTCGTGACCGACGGCCGCTGGGCTCAGGATGCCTATGTCCCGGCCTATGTCCGGCGCTACCCCTTCGGTTTCATTCCGACGGTCAATCCTGACGGTTTCGTGCTGGCGATCGATGCTGCTGCCGAGCGTGTCCGCCGGGAAGGGGATGACGGGGCTGCCCTGTTCGATGGCGCCGAGCCGTCCGAACTGACGCGGCAGGCGCTTGCCTTTTGCGACGCGTTTCAGGGCCAGGCCGCAGTCACCCGCGCCTTTGCAGACGCGCTGGTCGCAGAGGATATTCTCGTCGATCGGCGTGCGGACGTGCAACTGCCCGATGGCCGCACGCTCGGGCTGGAAGGCTTCCAGATCGTCGATGCCGAGAAGGTCGCACGGCTTCCGGATGAGCAGGTGGTCGAATGGCATCGCAACGGCTGGCTCGCGCTGGTTCATTTCCACCTCGCATCGCTGGACCGCTTCCCGTCGCTGCTCGCGCGCCGCGCGGCGCGGGCGGCTGTCGCTGAAACGTCACCCGATCATGGTCAGGCCCATGCCATCCACTCCGAAGAAGGTTGAGTTCATGATTCTGCGTCCTCTTATCGCGCTTCCCTTGCTGATCGCGTTCGCTGTCCCGGCTCTTGCGCAAACCGCTGTTCCGGCGCCGCAGCAGACGCTGGGCGGCCCGCTCGTCTCCGGCGTTTGCCTCCTTTCCCGTGAGGCGATCTATGCCAATGCGGCCGTCGGCAAGGCGGCGAACGCACGTTTGCAGGAACTTGCCCGAGCGGCGCAGACTGCGATCGACAGCGATCGCGGGCCAATCGAGACCGAGGCGAGGGCACTGGAAGGTCAGCCGGACAATGCCCAGACCAGCCAGCGTCGCACGACGGTGGCGACGCGTTGGCAGGCGCTTCAGAGCAAGGCTGCGCACGACAGCCAAGAGATCGAGGCGACACGTGCCAAGGCGCTTGAGCGGATCGCCAACGACGCGCAACCTGTGATCGCACAGGTCTATGCGCAGAAGAAATGCGGCCTCCTGCTCGACCGTAGCGTCGCGCTCGGCGGCAATCTTGGCAATGATCTGACCGCCGATGTGGTGAAGGCGCTCGACGTCAAGGTGCAAACGATCACCTTCGAGCGTGAACGTCTGCCGCAGCAAACGGCAACGGCTACACCGGCCCGGAACTGATGCGGTGGGGAGGGTGAGGTCATGAAAGCATACCCGCGTCAGGCGCCCGGATTGCGGACGCGTATTGCCGGGATCGCGGCGGGTTTCGCCGCGATGCTGGCACCGGGAGCCGCGAGCGCGCAGCGGGTGGCACCTTCGGCCGCGCCCATGGAATGGGTTCGCTATGCGGAGGCCTCAGCCAGTATGATTTCTGCCTGGTTGCAGGAAGAGGAGGGTGCGCCTCCGCGCGTCCGCGCGTATCTGAATGAGGCGCGGGGTGCCGATCATGCCCCGGTCGAAGTCGAGGCCAGCCTGTGGCTGAGCTCCGACGGGAAGGTCGAGCGCCTCCATTTCTCTTCCATTTCGAACGCACAGGTGAATTCGGATCTGCAGGAGGCGATTCTGGGCCGCCGTCTCAGCGCGCCACCTCCCGGCATGTTGCTGCCGATGCGGATCGCCATTCGAATCGAGCCCGATGCGGAGGTTGACGGGGCAATACAGTGACGGGTTCCGGATGAGGGGACGGAGTTCCCAACGTCATTTTCGAAACAGTCGCCGCTTCAAGACGCCGGAAAGGTCAGGTTCGTTTTGCGCGGCCTCATTCCGGCCGCTACGCTTCCGGGCTTGCGGCGCAAGCCCGGAAGCGACTGGAGCAGGACTGAATGGACGTGACCGAAAGCGCATGGCGGTTCGAACGTATCGACCCCGCCGGCAAGCGTGAGGCGGTCGATCGCCCGCTTGCCCGCGAAGTGCCGGTCGCGATCGAGTTCAACGGCATCGGCTATGCCACGCTGATGGCGACCCCGGCCGATCTGGAGGATCTGGCCCGGGGCTTCGCGCTTAGCGAGCGCCTGATCGATCGCGCCGGCGACATCGCGGATCTGGAGGTCCACTCGGTCGAAGCCGGATTCATCGTCCGTGCTGTACTCGCCCCGCATTTGTCCGAGAGGGTCTTCGAGCGGGTGCGGCACCGCACGACGGATTCGTCGTGCGGTCTGTGCGGCATCGAAAACATCGAGCAGGCGATGCGGCCGCTGCCGCGGATTGCACAGCGCTGGCAAGGGACTGCCGAGGCGGTATTCACGGCCGCCGCCATGCTCGGTGAGCACCAGCCGCTCAACCGCGCGACGGGAAGTGCCCACGCTGCCGCCCGATGCGCGTCCGACGGCACGATCCTTGAGGTGCGAGAGGATGTCGGCCGACACAACGCCTTCGACAAGCTCATCGGGTCGATGCTCCGCGAGGGCGCGGCGTGGAATGGCGGGTTCGCCTTGCTGTCATCGCGCTGCTCGTACGAGTTGGTCGAAAAGGCCGCGATCTCCGGATGTCCGATGCTGGCGACGATCTCCGCGCCGACCGATCTTGCGCTCCGGCGCGCTCAGGAAGCGGGCCTGATGCTCCACGTCCTCGTCCGTCCCGACACGCTGCTGGCCGCCCACGCATGATCCTTGGCGCTATCCTCGCCGGAGGTCAGTCTTCGCGCTTCGGGGGCGACAAGGCCATGGCGTTGTTCGAAGGGCGCGCGCTGATCGATCATGTCACCCTGGCGATGTCGCAGGAAGCCGATGGCGTGATCGTCTGCGGCCGACTTCATCCGGGTTTCATCGGAGTGCCCGACCGGCCTCGTCCCTCCCTCGGCCCGCTCGGCGGCATCAACGCGGCGTTGCGCTACGCCGCCGACAACGGCTTTGCGACGGTCTTGACTGCCCCCTGCGATACGCCGCGCATCGATCCTGGCCTGTTCGCCGCGCTGCTTGCTGCCCCGGCACCTGCTTTCCTGTCTTCCCTCCCCGTGCTGGGATGCTGGCCCAGCGCGTTGGCGGATCAACTCGATACCTATCTTGAACAGACGGACGACCGTTCGGTGCGACGCTGGTCGCGCGCCATCGGCGCGACCGCACTCGATTACACGTCGCCGTTGAATATCAACGCGCGCGCCGATCTGGATCTACTCGGCGGCGACTGACGCGGCGGGCGCCGCATCGGTCGCACAATCCGGTCAGCGGACCACGACCTTCACCGGGATCGATTTTGCTGCCGGCGTGCCGCTGATCTCGTCGTAATAACCCAGGGGCAGCAGCGGATTGAGCTCGGGGTAATAGCCTGCCACGGCACCGCGGGACATCGGGTAGTCGATCACCGCCAGCCCCTCGACACGGCGCATGATCCCGTCGCTCGCGATCGTCTCCAGCGTGATGCGGTCGCAGGCTTCCAGCCCGCGCGCCACGCGGTCCTCGGTGCACATGAACAGCACCATGCGATCATTGTACACGCCCCGGTAGCGGTCGTTGTAACTGTAGATCGTGGTGTTGAACTGATCGTGCGAGCGCACTGTCGCGAGCCGGAGCATCTCCGGATCGTCGATCACGTCATTCACTTCGAGACCCGGCAAGGGCAGGAAATTGGCCTTGCCGTTCGCGGTCTGCCAGACGCGGCGGCGGGGCGGCACATCGAGATGGAAGCCTGCCGGATTCGCGATGCGCGCAGAAAAGTCGGTGTAGATCGCGGGATAGACCTCGGCGATCTTGTCGCGGATCGGGCCATAGTCCGCAATGTAGCTTGCCCATGGTATCGTGCTGTCTGGCAGGGTGGCCATTGCCATGCGACAGACGATCTCCACTTCCGGCAAGAGATCGGGACTGGCCGGTGCGAGCACGCCGCGCGACGCGGTGACGTTGGACATCGAATCCTCGATCGTCACGAACTGCTCGCCGGCGGCGGTCTCGATCCGCTCCGATCGCGCGATGACCGGCAGCAGCAGCGCTTCCTTGCCATGGACCAGATGGCCGCGGTTGAGTTTGGTGGTGATCGCGACGGTCAGGTCGAGCTTGCGCATCGCCGTATAGGAGCGATCGGTGTCGGGAATGGCGCGGACGAAGTTGCCGCCCAGCGCGATGAACACCTTCGCGGTCCCGCGGTGCATCGCCTGGACGGCTTCGACCGCGTGGTGACCATGCACGCGCGGAGGCTCGAAGCCGAACACGTCGCGGACCCGGTCGAGATAGGCTTGGGTCGGCTTCTCGTCGATGCCGACGGTGCGGTCGCCCTGCACGTTGGAATGGCCGCGGATCGGCGAGATGCCGGCACCCGGCTTGCCGAAATTGCCGCGCAGCAGCAGCAGGTTGGCGATCTGGCGGACGAGGTTGGACCCCTCGCGGTGCTGGGTGATGCCCATGCCGTAGCAGATGATCGTCGCGTTGGAGCGGATATAGACTTCGGCGCAGCGCCGGATCTGCGCCTCCTCGATGCCCGAGACGCGGACGATGTCGGCCCAGTCGAGCGAGACGACCTCGTCGCGGATCGCCTCCATCCCGACCGTGTGTTCGCGCAGAAAGTCATGGTCGAGAACGGTCTCGCCGTTCGCTTCGCGCTCGAACATGACCTTCATCATGCCCTTGATCAGCGCCAAATCGCCGCCGATCCGGATGTGCACGAACTCGCTGGCAATCGGCGTCGAACCGAAGGTCGCCATCTGGACGATGTCCTGCGGTTCGGTGAAGCGGATCAGCGCGCGTTCCGGCATCGGGTTGACCGCAACAATCGGCACGCCGCGTTTGCGCGCTTCGACCAGGTTGGTCATCATCCGTGGCGAGTTTGTGCCGGTGTTCTGTCCAATGACGAAGATCGCCTCGGCATGCTCGAAGTCTTCGAGCACCACGGTGCCCTTGCCGATGCCGATCGCCGGAGCGAGCCCGCGGCTGGTCGGTTCGTGGCACATGTTGGAGCAATCCGGGAAGTTGTTGGTCCCGAATTCCCGCACGAAGATCGAATAGAGGAACGCTGCCTCGTTTGGAGTCCGGCCCGAGGTATAGAATTCGGCATGGTCCGGGCTGTCGAGTGCGCGCAGATGCCGTCCGATCATGGCGAAGGCATCGTCCCAGGCGATGGGCACGTACCGGTCGCTTATGGTGTCGTATCGCATCGGTTCGGTCAGCCGGCCCTGCATCTCAAGCCAATAGTCCGATTTTTCGTTGAGCTCGGTCACGCTGTGCTGCGCGAAGAAGTCTCGCGTCACACGAAACTTGGTCGCCTCGTGCGCCAGCGCCTTGGCGCCGTTCTCGCAGAATTCGAGCTTCTTCTTGCAGTCGGCGTCGGGGAAGGCGCAACTCGGGCATTTGAAACCGCCCGGTTGGTTCATTGCCAGCAGTGCGCGGGATCCCTTGGTCACCACGCTCTGTTCGAGCAACACCTTCGCGGTCGCCGCTGCCGCGCCCCATCCGCCCGCAGGATGGTTGTAGGGCGCGTATCTCGCTTTGCCTTCCGCCACTTTCGACTCCATGAGCTCGGTGAGCATCGTCGCACCGATCGCTGCCTGCAGCAATCTGGAGGGGCGGGGAGGTCGATGCTCGAGGCATCGCCTGGCGCAACTCTCAAAAAAATCGAGCGTTGCGCCAGTCGGTCGAGCCCCTGATTTTCTTACCGCGATGCGCTGCCTGCGCTATAGCCGCCGCAGTGCCTGCGCAGGGCGTACCGACAGTACGGGCAACGAACCAAGCAATCCGATTCCGAGCGTGAGCAGGCTGCCGATTCCGAGTGTCGCGAGTACGATGCCCCAATCCGGTGCCCAGCGAAATTCGAACACGCCGGTGATGACATACCAGGCCGCGAGCGTGCCAAGACCAAGCGCGAGCGCGGCGAGCATCAGGGCGAGCAGCGCATATTCGAGCGCCTGTGCCGCGAGGATCTGTCGCCGGGTCGCGCCAAGCGTCTTGAGGATGACGCTGTCATAGGTGCGCGCCTGGCGCGCGGCGGCGATGGCACCGATCAGCACCGCGATCCCCGCGAGGATCGCGACCGATGCCGACAGCAGGATCGCGGTCGCCATCTGGTCGAGGATCGTGCGCACCTGTCCAATCACCTCGCTCACCGCGATGATCGACGCCGACGGGAAGGTCGAGAGCAAAGCGCGCGAGACTGCACCCTCGTGCTTGGTGTCCATGTCGATCGTCGAGGTCAGGCTATGCGGCGCGCTCGCCAGCGTGTTGGGCGAGAAGACGAGGACGTAATTGAACCCCATCGTGTCCCAATTGACCTGGCGGAGCGAGGCGATGCGCGCCTCGATCTCGCGGCCGAGGATGCTCACCGTCATCGTATCGCCGACGTGCAGGTTGAGGATGCGCGCGGCCTCGCGGTCGAGCGAGACGAGCGGCGGGCCGGCATAGTCCTTGGGCCACCACTGACCGGCGACGAGCTCGCTGCCCTGGGGCAGTGCATCGGCATAGGTCACTCCGCGCTCGCCGCGCAGGAACCAGGCGCCCTCGGGTAGCGTCTCCAGATCGGCAACGCGCTGCTTACCATAGGCCGTGATCGTGCCGCGCAGCGAGGGAACGATGTTGAGCTTCGCCTCGGGTGCCTCGCGCTTCACCAGAGCGGCGAAGCGGTCGCGCGATTCCGATGGGATATCGAGCACGAACTGGCTGGGCGCGCGCTGGGGCACGGCGCGGCTGATCTCCGCATCGAGACTGGTCTGGATCGCGGCGAGGGTCACGAACAAAGTGAGGGCGAGGCCCAGTGCGATCACCAGCGCGACGGTCTGCGCGCCGGGGCGATAGAGATTGGCGATGGCGAGCCGCAGCAGCGGGCGGCGCGGGCGCGGTACGCGCGCGGCGAGCCAGCGGATCAGCGCGCCGATGCCGAGCAGCACCAGCAGCACAGCGGCGACCGCGCCAAGCACGGCGGCGGCGAACATCGGCTCACGCGCAGTGGCGAGCGCGAGCGCGACGACCATGGCGCCCGCCGCGGCGACCAGCGCCATGCTGCGCCAGTCGATCCGTCGCGCTCCCTCGACACCGCTGCGCAGCTGTGCGGCGGCGGGGTGGGTGCGTGCACGGGCGAGCGGCGGGAGCGCAAAGGCGAAGGCGATCAGCACGCCATAGGCGGCGCTGGTTGCGAGCGGCAAAGGAAACACGCCCAGGCCGGGGGCGACGGGGAGAAGGTCGCCGGCCAGCGTGACGAACGCGACCGGGAGCAGTGCGCCGACCGCGAGGCCCGCGATCACCGCCATTGCCGTCGCCGCACCGATCTGGAGCAAATAGATGCGGCTGATATCGCCGGAAGTCGCGCCGAGGATCTTGAAGGTCGCGATGCTGCCGCGCTTCTGCCCGAGATAGGAGGCGACGCCGTTGCTGACGCCGATCCCGGCGATGACCAAGGCAGCGAGACCGATCAGCGACAGGAACTGACCCATCCGCTCGAAGAAGCGCACGGCCCCCGGGGCGGCGCGGTCGCGGTCCTTATATTCCCAGCCCTGCGTCGGGAACCGTGCCTTGAGTTGGTCGACGGCTTCCTTGGGGGCGATCCCGGGGTTGAGGCGGATGCGGTATTTGGTCTCGTAGAGCGCCCCCGGCTGGAGCAGTCCGGTGCGCGCCAGCCCATCGAGCGAGAGGATCGCCACCGGGCCGAGCGTGAAGCCCTCACCGACGCGGTCGGGCTCGTCGGCGATGATCCCGGCGATGCGGAACTCGGCCTCGCCATAGCGAAGGCGGTCGCCGGGGTTGAGCAGCAGGCGCTCGGCGAGCGGTTTGCCGATCAGTACGGCGTCGGGCGCGAGCGGGACATAAGCCCCGGTGGCGAGCGTGAGGCTGCCATAGAGCGGATAGCGTTGATCGACGCCCTTCAGTTCGGTCAGCACGGCGTCGGGCGCGCCGGCGACTGGCGCCGCGCGGCGGGCCATGGCGCGGGTGCGGATCGTGTCGCTGACCGTTCCCAGCTCGGCGAGCGCCGCACGTTCCGGCGCGGAGGCCTGACGCTGGGTCATCGCCACCTCGACATCGCCGCCGAGCAGCACGCGGCCGCGCGACGAGAGTTCGGTGGTGATCGACGCGGTCAGGCTGCTGATCGTGGCGAGCGTCGCTACACCCATGAACAGGCAGACGAGCAATAGCCGAAGACCGCGAAACCCGGCATGGAGATCGCGTCGTGCGATCTTCCAGCTCGCGCGCCAGCCCAGCGCGTCCCCGGCGCTCAAGCGGCGCTGTCCGCGACGATCAGGCCGTCACGCATCGTCAGCACGCGGTCGCAACGTTCGGCGAGTGCCGGATCATGGGTGATGATGAGCAGGGTCGCGTCGGCGGCGCGCTGGCGTTCGAACAGCAGGTCGACGATCGCACCGCTGGTGGTGCCGTCGAGATTGCCGGTGGGTTCGTCGGCGAACAGGATTTCAGGGCGCCCCGCCACTGCACGGGCAATGGCGACGCGTTGTTGCTCGCCGCCCGAAAGCTGGACCGGATAATGGGTCAGGCGATGGCCGAGCCCGACCGCCTCAAGTTCTGCACCGGCGCGCGCGAAGGCGTCGGGCGCGCCCGCCAGTTCGAGCGGTACGGCGACATTCTCATGCGCGGTCATGGTCGGCAGCAGGTGAAACGCCTGGAGCACGATGCCGACCCGGCCCCGGCGCGCACGCGCCAGCCCGTCCTCGTCGAGCGCGCTATAGGCGACCCCGGCGACGCTGACCTCGCCGCCGCTTGCACGTTCCAGCCCCGACAAGATCGCCATCAGCGACGACTTGCCCGAACCCGACGGTCCAAGGATCGCGACGCTGCTGCCGCGCGCGATATCGACGTCGATTCCCTTCAGGATTTCGGTCGGTGCCTCGCGCATGCCGAGGGTGAGGGTGACATTGCGTGCGCGGATTGCGATATCCGCCGCCGGATCGATCGACATGCTTGGAGAAGATACCCTTGGCCAACAGACTTGCATCATATGCGGGCGCAGTGCTGCTGCTCCAAGGGCTGGCGGCCTGTTCGGGCGAGAATAATTCCGCAAACCAAACGATCGCGGAGACGCCGACCGCGCAGACGAACGTTGCTGCCTCTGCGGACGTCGCCGATGGAAGGCTGGTCGTGGCGTTCGGCGACAGCCTCTATGCGGGTTATGGCGTGCTGCCGCAGGAGAGTTTTCCGGCGCGGCTTCAGAAGGCGCTGGTTGCGCGCGGTATCGCCGCGAGCGTGCGCAATGCCGGGGTTTCAGGCGACACCAGCTCGGCCGGGCTGCGGCGACTGGCATTCACACTCGACGGATTGGACCGCAAGCCCGACTTGGTCATGGTCAACCTCGGCGGCAACGATATGCTGCGCGGGATCGACCCTAAGGAGACGCGCGCCAACCTCATCGCAATCTGTGAGGAGCTGAAGCGTCGTGGCATCCCGATCCTGCTGACGGGAATGATCGCGGCGCCGAACATGGGTCGCGATTATGCGGATCGCTTCAATCCGATCTATCCCGATCTGGCGAAGCGCTACGGCGCGACGCTCTATCCCTTCTTCCTCGATGGGGTGGTGACCGACCGGGCGCTGATGCTGCCCGACAGCATCCACCCTAATCCGAAGGGGATCGACGCGATTGTGGGGAAGGTCGCGCCGGTTGTGGCGGGGGTACTCGACCCGGCCTGATCCCGGCTGCGTTCATCCTGCCTTGCACGGCACCGGTGCGCGGGCCTTGCCGGGCCGGAACAGCGCGAAGCTCAGCCCGGCGAGGATCCAGGCGCCGATCCCGCCATAGAGCATGACCAGGCCGAAGCCGTCGCCGAGTGCTTGCCTGACGAACAGGTCTGTCATGTTGCCCAGCACGCCACCAGACAGCGCGGTGGCGTCGCCGGCGGCAATGCCCTCGGCCGTGGTGCGCAACTGGCCGGTGTCGACGGAGTTCGCTGCCCCGCGCTGCAACGCCGCCGCGATCCCTTCGACCAGAAGCAGGCCCATCACCGCGATGTTGACCGCGAGCGTGATGAGGCGCGCGCTCATGTCGATGCCGGACGCCATGCCCGCGCGGCTCGGCGGGACCGATGCGGTCGTGGTGTTGGTCACCGGTGTGTTGGTGATGCCGAGGCCGATCCCTGCCAGCAGCAGGCCGGGGAGCAGGGTCAGCCAGCCCGGTTGCGCTGCGTCGGTCCCGAGCTTCATCGCGACGAAGCCGAGGCCGATCGTGAACAGGCCAAGCGGGATGACGGTGCCGGCGCCATAGCGCAGCGACAGGCGCTCGCCCAAAGGCGGGAAGATCAGCGCGGGCAGGGTATAGGCGAGCAGGCACAGCCCGGTGCTGAGCGGATCGTATCCGAGGCCGATCTGAAGATAGATCGGCAGATAGATCATGAACGGCCAGTAGCTGATGTTCATCGCGATACAGCCAAGGATTGCGCCCGAGAAACTGCGGTTCCGGAACACGCTGAAATCGAACATCGGATGCGCCTGCCGCCGCTCGACGACGATGAAGACGGCGAAGCAGGCGGCCGTGGCCGCAGCGATCATGGCCGCGCCCGACAGGCCGCGCGCCGGACCCTGGGTGATGCAATAGACCAGCCCGAAGACCGCCAGCGACAGGGTGACGATGCCCGCCGTGTCGAGGCGTTTCGCCTCGGGATCGCGGGATTCCGCGACCGCGCCGATGGTGATCGCCAATGTGAGGACGGCGAGGGGGAGGTGGACAAGGAAGATCCATTTCCAGCCCGCCAGCGCGATCAGGCCGCTCCCGACCAGCGGGCCGAAGCCGAGGCCGATGCCCGATACGATCCCCCAGGTCGCGAAGGCGCGGCTGCGGTCGCGCGCGTCCTGAAACTGGTGGGAAAGGATCGCGATCGAGCAGATCAGCATCGCTCCCCCGGCCAGACCCTGAAGGAAGCGCCCGGCGATCAGGATGTCCATGCTCGGCGCCAGTCCGCAGAGCGCCGAGGTGGCGCCGAACGCGATCACGCTGGTTACGAAGACGTGCTTGCGGCCGAAGCGGTCGGCCAGCGTTCCGGTTGCCATCAGCACAGTGGTGCAGGCGAGGGTGTAGGCGTTCATCACCCACTGCATGTCCTGAAAGTCGCCATGCAGGACGCGTTCGAGCGTGGGGAGGATCACCGGCACGCTGGTGATCTCAAGCCCGAACATCAACGCGCCAAGGCAGATGGCAAGCAGGGCCGGCATGTTCCTGCGGGCGGAGGGGAGGGTCATGGGAGCGCCTTTCGAATATCCGGGCATCGGCCACGGCACGCGCGTTATCTGACGGCTCACTGACAATAACAGAAATGATTATATTTTCTGGTATTTATAATTAATGGTAATTAATAACGAGGCATGGATATCGACCCTTCGCTGCTGCGCGCCTTCATGGCGGTGAGCGAGACCGGCGGCTTCACCAGCGCCGCCCGGCGGCTCAACCTGACCCAGCCGGCGGTGAGCCACCAGATCCGGCGGCTCGAGGAGCAGATCGGCAGCCCGCTCATCCGCCGTACCACCCGCCGCCTGACCCTGACCGAGGATGGCGAGGACTTCCTGAAACACGCGCGGCAGATCCTGGCGGGACTCGACGCGCTGTCGCAGCGCTTCCGGCCATCGGCAGTGGCGGGCGCGGTCCGCTTCGGCGCGCCCGAGGCATTCATGGGCGAGCGGTTGCCGAAATTGCTCTGCCGCTTTTCCCGCGCCTTCCCGGCGGTACGGCTCGACGTCCATGTCAGCACCTATCTCGATCTCAGCACCATGATCGCGGCGGAGGAACTGGACCTAGCCGTCGTGCTCTCGACCGCCGGGGGCGAGAAGGGGGGGGTCAGGCTGCGCCGGGCGGAGTTCGTCTGGGTCGCGGCGGACAGCTTCGTGCATCAGCCGGACGCGTCGCTGCCGCTGGCCTTCCATCCGCCCAATTGCATCAACCGGCTGGTCGGGGTTGCGGCGCTGGAAGCGACACCGATCGACTGGCACATCGCCTTCACCTCACCGAGCGAGACGGGCCTGCGTGCGGCGGTCCGCTCGGGCCTTGCCGTCGCGGTGCTGATGCGTGGCGATGTCGAGCCGGGCATGCGGGTGCTGGACGGCGACTACGGCCTTCCTGCACTGCCCAGTGCCGATTTCGTTCTGATCCAGAGCCGTGGCGCAGCGTCGCCGGCCGCCCGCGCCTTTGGCCGGATGCTGGTCGAGATGGAGGCGCCTGCGGAGGCCGAGAGTTTCGCTCCTGCATGAGCTGAACCGAGTACGCATTGTTACCGGTGACAAAAAAGTTTCGGCCCGGACATTCGGAAAGCCGAGCCGCTGGCGTCTTTCTCTCAAGCGAAGGGGCTTTCGACCCCGCCGCACAGGGAGATAACATGAAAACTCGGGGTCTTCGGGGTCTGTTGCTGCTCACCACGGCGGCAAGTGGTCTGGTGTTCACAGCTGCGCCGTCATGGGCGCAGGCCAGTGGTGATGTGGAAGCCCAAGCGGCACCCGCCGCCGCTGCGCAGGATGAGGCGCCCGTCGAGGGCGAACTGGTCATCACCGGATCGCGCATCGATCGCGCGGGTTTCGACGCGCCGACGCCGACCACGGTGCTGAGCGGCGATGCCCTGCTGCAGGGCGACCGCCCGAGCATCGCGCAGGTGTTGAACGATCTCCCGCAGTTTCGCGCCTCGACCACGCCGGTCACCAACTTCTCGGGCACCGCTTCGGGTTCGTCGCCAGCCGACCTTCGCGGCCTTGGCACGACGCGTACCCTGACCCTGCTCAACGGGCGCCGCTTCACCGGTGCAGGCGATCTCAACACCGTGCCGCAGGGCCTGATCGGTCGGGTCGAGGTCGTCACCGGCGGCGCGTCGGCGGCCTGGGGCTCGGGCGCGGTCGGCGGTGTGGTCAACATCATGCTCAACGAGAAGCTCGAAGGGCTGACGCTCGGTGCGCAGAGCGGCGTCTCGTCGCGTGAGGATGCGTTCCGCTACGGCTTCGACGCGACTTTCGGGACGCGGTTCGCCGACGGCGCGGGCCACTTCATGATCGGCGCGCAGTATATGAACGATGAGGGCGTGCTCGACCGCGATTCCCGCCCGAACCTCGGTAGCACGACGCTCTACACCAACCCGGCGGGTTCGAAGCACGCCTTCGTCATCGCGCAGGATGTGAACTATTCGAACGCCAGCGTCGGCGGCCTCATCACCACGGGCGTGCTGGCCGGGCAGACCTTCGAGCGCGACGGCACGCTGCGCGCATTCCGCTATGGCAGCCCGCGCGGTTCCGCCGTTATGGTCGGAGGCGAAGGTACCAGTCTGCGCGACGAGACTGCGCTGTCGGCGCCGTACGAGCGCCTCAACGGCTATGCGCGCGCCAGCTACGATTTCGGGAATGCGAAGCTGTGGGTCGACGCCAGCTATTCGCGGATGTGGGCGGAATATCCCTTCTATGCCGAGAGCAATCGCGACAACATTACCGTCCAGCGCGACAACCCCTTCCTTCCGCAGGCGGTGCGCGACCGGCTGATTGCGGCGAACCAGACCAGCTTCCGCATGGGGCGGGTCTTCCAGGACTATGGCTACCGCACCTTCGGCTATACGCGTGAGACGATCGATGCCGCGATCGGCATCGACGGATCGTTCGGCGGCGGCAAGTGGCGGTACAGCGCCTATTATGGCCATGGCCAGCTGTCTGACGATCGTGGCTATCTGAACCAGAAGGTGGACGTCAATTTCACCCGCGCGATCGACGTGGTTGCGCATCCTGTGACCGGTGCGCCGATCTGCCGCATCGCGTTGACCGATCCGACCACCGCATGCCGCCCACTCAACATCTTCGGTGAGGGCAATGCCTCTCCCGAATCGGTCGCCTACGCGTTCTCGTCGACGGCGCATGTCCGCAACACGACCAAGCTCGATACGGCGGCGGTGAGCCTGCGCGGCGACCCGTTCTCGCTCTGGGCGGGGCCGGTGTCGATCGCGATCGGCGCCGAGGCGCGCTGGGAGTCGATCGATTCCAGCGGGCTCGACCCGATCTCCGCCGCGCGCGGGTTCTCGACCTTCAACTTCTCGGAGCTCAGAGGCGGTTTCAACGTCAAGGAAGGCTTTGCCGAAATCGCGGTGCCGTTACTCGACCAGGATTTCAGCAAGCTCGAATTCAGCGCTGCGGGTCGGTACAGCCACTACAGCAACACCGGCAGCGTGAACTCGTGGAAGCTGGGCCTGACCAACCGCATTTACAGCGAGTTGCTCCTGCGCGTGTCGCGCTCGCGTGACATCCGGTCGGGCAGCCTCAGTGAATTGTTCACCAACCGTTCGACCACCCGGTCGACCATCGCCGATCCGGGGCCGCCGGGAAATACGGGCGCACCGATCAGCACTGACATCATCACCTATGGCGGCGGCAATCCCGCGCTGGATCCAGAGATCGGCCAGACGACCACGATCGGCGCGAGCTGGTCGCCCTCGTTCATCCCAGGCTTCAGCCTGTCGGTCGATTACTTCGACATCCGGATCAAGGGCGCGATCTCCACGCTCAGCGGTCAGGACATCGCTACGCGCTGTAACAAGGGCAACATCACGCTGTGCGGGCAGATCGTCCGCGGCAGTGATGGGAAGATCGAACATATCTTTGCGACCTTCGTCAATCTTGCAGAATACAAGACTCACGGCATCGATTTCGAGGCATCGTATAATCTGCCGCTCAGCAAGCTGTCGGCGGCATGGCCGGGTACGCTCAAATTCCGCGGCCTGGCGACCTATGTCCCAAGCCTGATCACCGACGACGGCATCAACAAGATCGAATATGCAGGCGATGTCGGTGAGGCGCTTCCGTTCGGCACCCCGAAATGGCGCGCGACCGGCAGCCTGACCTACCAGGATCAGAAGCTGAGCGTTGATGCCCGCCTGCGCTATGTCGGCGGCGGCATGTGGAACAGCGCCTTGGATATCGAGAACAACGCGATCAAGGCCCGTACCTATGTCGACCTTGGCGCGCGGGTGACGATCGACAAGCTGACGCTGTCGCTCAACGTCAATAACCTGTTCGACATCGATCCGCCGCTGACGACCACGGGTCAGATCCACTACGACCAGATCGGCCGCTACTTCTCGACTGCGGCGAAGATCCGGTTCTGACACGCGCAGGGGGAATTGCCATGAACTCGACTGACCCCGTCCTCACACGATCGATCCGCGGGGGCATCGCCCTCGCGGCCGGCGTCGCGGTGCTGGCTGCCTTGCCCGCCACCGCCCAGTCCGCGACGCCGGTCACCGCCGCGCAGGTCGATCCGATCTTCGCAACGTTCAATTCGGACAATGCTCCGGGTTGCGCTGTAGCGGTGGAGCGGGCGGGGCAGCCGGTACTGACCCGCGCCTATGGCATGGCGGATCTGGAGCACGGCATCCGCAACTCCGCGGATACCGTGTTCGAGGCGGGGTCGGTTTCCAAGCAGTTCACCGCCGCAGCGGTGCTGGCGCTGGTCGACGCCGGCAAGCTCAAGCTCGACACCGATGTGCGGACGATCATTCCCGAATTGCCCGACTATGGGCAGGTCATCACCGTTGACCAGCTGCTCAACCACACCAGCGGGTTGCGCGACTGGGGCGCGGTCCTTGGGCTTGCCGGGTGGCCGCGGACCAGCCGCATCAACACGCAGAACGATTTCCTGGTCGTCGCCGCGAAGCAGAAGGCGCTCAACTATGAGCCCGGTGCGGAGTCGAGCTACACCAACACCGGATATAATCTGCTGACCGAGATCGTCCGGCGGGTCAGCGGCAAGACGCTTGCCGAGTATAGCCTTGAGACCTTCTTCGTGCCGCTCGGCATGACGCACACCCAGTGGCGCGACGATTTCCGGCGGGTCGTGCCGGGGCGAGCACAGGCCTATGACAGGAAGGGCGGCCGCTACGAGCAGGACATGCCGTTCGAGAACGCGTACGGCAATGGCGGGCTGCTGACGACGGTTGGCGATCTGCTCATCTGGAACCGTGCGCTCGACAGCGGGAAGCTCGGCAAGTTTGTGACCACCAAGCTGTCCGAGCGCAGTACGCTGCGCGATGGCCGCAAGATCACCTATGGCCGCGGCCTGTTCAACTATGTGTTCAAGGGCGCCGAGGAGATCGCGCATTCGGGCGCGACCGCCGGCTATCGCGCTTGGCTTGGCCGCTATCCGGCGCACAAGCTGTCGGTGGCGCTGCTGTGCAACGCCGCCAACGCCGATACCGGCATGGGGCGCAAGGTCGCGGCGCTGTTCCTGCCCGGGCCGCCCGATGCCGAACGCGCCGGCGCAATGCCGGACGGGCTGTTCGTCGATCAGGCATCCGGCGCGCCGCTGGATGCAGCGCGCTTTCGTGCAAATGACAGCCGGATTGTGTCGAAGGACCGGATCGACCTGATCGGGCGCGACGGCAATATGGCTATCTTCCTGCGCACCGCTCCGGTCGCCGCCGGTGCGGTGAGGCTGGACGACTATACCGGCGTTTTCGCCAGCGAAGAGGTCGGTGCGGCGTACAGCATCGCGCCCGGCGCCGGCGGTTTGACATGGCGTATCCGCGACCGTCCCGACTTCGAGCAGACGCTCAAGCCGGTCTATCGCGATGCGTTTCAGGGCGACGGCTCGACCTTCCGCTTCCAGCGCGACGCGAGTGGTCGGGTGATCGCGCTGACGGTCAGCGTCGAGCGTGCGCGCAACGTGCGTTTTTCCCGGATTCGGTGAGCGCACGGGGAGGGGATATCGACGTTATGCAAATTTCGAATACCCCTTTCGACATCGGCATTGGACGCTTCCTCGGCAACGCGGCAGCATCTGAATATGGAGCACGCGCAACAAACTTTCAAAGAATTGGAAGTGCGCCTACGCTTATTCGTTTCTGCCCGGGTAAGTCATCGTGGCGATGTTGATGACGTTGTGCAGGAATCTTTCCTGAAGTTTCACTCGGCGTGCCGGGGGCAGGTGATTACCAATCCGCTGGGTTATCTGTGCCGCGTGGCGATGAATATTATCATCGATCACGGAAGACGGCGTACGCCGCTGTCCAATTCGGTCGATATCGATGGCGTGGCCGAAAGCTGCCTCGCGATGGAGGCTTCGCAGGAGCAGGGGCGCTGCCTCGCCGATCTGGAGCGTGCGTATCACACGGCGCTGAAGGAGCTCTCGCCCCGCTGCGCCGAGGTTTTCGAGCTTCGCCGTCACCATAGAATGGCGACGCCGGACGTCGCCGCGCGCTTGTCGATCACAACGCGAATGGTGCAGAAGCACATGGTGACTGCGATGGCGCATCTTCAGAACCGGCTTGGCCCGTTCCTGTATGGGGATCACTCCGATGCGGCGGCCGATGACGGCGATTTCAGTGCGCCCGTCAAACGCCAGATGACGTCGAGTTCGCAGGCACATGCATAGATTGCCGGGTCGTCCGCCAGCTCCAGAAGCTCCGCGTCCGATGGCGGGGTCTCTGCGGTGATCCGCGTGACCAACTGCTCGAAGATTTCGGGATCGATCACGCGGTTCCGTCCTGGCCGGCATCGCGGTTCTGCGCCCGATCCGGTCCTGTGCCTCTCTGCATCCACTGCGCCTTTGACCGCGTCGATCCTGATAAGACGGACGTGCGCGCCAATTGCGAACTTATCCAGAAGATATTCGATCCGGCCCGCTTATTCTGCGCCGGTCACCCCATGAAAGGTTTATGCATGCCCGCCCTTGTATCGCTTGTCGCTCTTCTCGCCGCCGGCACCGCATCCGCCGCGGAACCGCAAGCCGACAAGTCCGCAAAGACAACCTTGTCGAGCGCGTCCTATCGCGCTGCTGTCGCTCAGCTCGATCGTGAACATGACCGGGTAGTCGAAGAGATCGTCAAGCTGACCGAGATCCCGGCGCCGCCGTTCAAGGAGGCGAAGCGCGCGGCGGCGTATCGCGACATGCTGCAGGAAGCGGGCCTGACCGATGTCGAGATCGATGCCGAGGGCAATGCGATGGGTCTCTATCGCGGTACCGGGCCGGCGGGCGGGCCGGTGATCGTGCTCGCCGCGCATCTCGACACGGTGTTTCCGGAGGAAACCAATGTGAAGGTGCGGCGCGAGGGCACTCGCCTCTACGCGCCCGGCATCGGCGACGATACGCGCAGCCTGGCCGTGGTGCTGGCCTATGCGCGCGCGCTGAAGACCAACGCGATCAAGACCAAATACGACATCCTGTTCGTCGGCAATGTCGGCGAGGAAGGGCCGGGCGACCTGCGCGGGGTCCGCTATCTCTTCACCAAGGGCAAGTACAAGGGCCGGGTGAAGGCGTTCATGTCGATGGACGGGACCAATGCCGAGCGCATTGTCACCGGCGGCGTCGGATCGAAGCGCTATCGCGTCACCTACAAAGGGCCGGGCGGACACAGCTATGGCGCGTTCGGCCTGGTGAATCCGATGGTCGCGGCGGGCCGCACGGTCACGGAATTCTATACCATTCCCGTCCCGAAGACGCCCAAGACCACCTATGCCGCCAGCGTCACCGGCGGTGGCACCTCGGTCAATTCGATCCCGAACGAGATTTTCGTCGAGTTCGACATGCGGTCGGAGGATCCCGCCGAGCTCGCCAAGGTCGAGGCGCGGTTCAGGACGATCGTGCAGGCGAGCGTCGATGCCGAGAACGCCGCGCGCAGCACGCGGGAAGGCAAGATCACCGCCGACCTCAAGATGATCGGCGACCGCCCGGCGGGCAGCACGCCGGCCACCGCGGAGATCGTGCGGATCGCGAACGCGGTCATCACCGCGAAGGGTATGACGCCTGCCGCATCCTTCTCTTCGACCGATTCCAACCTGCCGATGAGCCTCGGCATCCCCGCGATCACGATCGGATCGGGCGGGAAGGGCGACCGCGCGCATTCGCTCGACGAATGGATCGACGTCGAAAAAGGGGCGAGCCTGCAGGGCATGACCGTCGGTCTGGGCATCCTGCTGGCCGCGGCTGGCGCCAAGTGAGCGCGGGCATGGTCCGTATCGCGCTGCTGGCCGCTGCGGCCATGCTTCCGCTCACCGCCAGCCCGGCGCAGGAGCCGCTGGTCACCACGCCGGTCCCGACCATGCCCATCGCGGAGGAGTTCACCCTCGCCGCGGTAGGCGACCTCATCTATCTTCGCCCAATGCTGGCGACGCTGGAGGCGCGTAGCCCGGACATGGTCCGCCTGCTGCGGGGGGCGGACGTGACCTTCGGCAATTTCGAGATGACGGTGCTCGATCTCGCGACCACCAAGGGGGTGGCGCAGGCGGAGTCGGGGGGGACGTGGATCCTCGCCGACCCAGGCGTTCCCGCAGACGTCGCCGGGCTTGGCTTCGACATCGTCAGCCACGCCAACAACCATTCGACCGACTGGGGCGTGGAGGGGATGGCCGAGACCGGGCGACGCCTGACCGATGCGAAGCTGGTCTGGTCGGGCACCGGCCCGAGCATGACTGCGGCCCGCGCGCCACGCTATCTCGACGCGCCCAAGGGGCGTATCGCATTGGTCTCGGCAACCTCGACCTTCACCCCGATGTCGCGTGCGAGCGACGGCTATGGTGAGGTCGCCGGCCGCCCCGGCGCCAACACCCTGCGTACGGTTCGCACTGCGCTGGTGACCCCTGAGCAGTTCGATGCGCTGACGGCCATCGCAGCCAAGTCGCCGCTGCGCACCGACGGGCGCAAGGGCGATGCGGTGACCCTGTTCGGCAACCGCTTCGCCCCCGGCGCGACAGGTGGCAAGCATCTCGACTATCGCTACACGATGAATGCCGGCGACCTTTCCGAGAATCTGCGCGCGATCCGGCAGGCGAAGCAGAACGGCAATTTCGTGATCTACTCGGTCCACAATCACGAGCCGGGCAACGACTTTCAGGAACCCGCCGACTTCGCGATCGAGCTTGCCCGCAAGGCGATCGATGCGGGTGCCGACGCCTATATGGGTCACGGACCGCACCAGCTGCGCGGGATCGAGATCTACAAGGGCAAGCCGATCTTCTACTCGCTCGGCAACTTCGCGATGATGAACAACTCGCTCGATGTGGTCGCGCCCGACATGTACGACCAGTTCGGTGTCGATCCACAAAGCGCGACGGTTCCGGAGCTGCTTCAGGCGCGCAACACGCGCACCTTCTCCGACCCCAATCTGTATGAATCGGTGATCGCGGTGTCGCGCTATTCGGGCGGACAGCTGGCCGAGATCAAGCTCTACCCGATCGATCTGGGCGTCGAGATCAAGGGCGCCGACCGCGGCGTTCCGCGCATGGCGTCGCGCGTGCACGGTGACAAGATCCTCGAACGGCTGCGCAAATTGTCGGCGCCGCTCGGCACGACGATCCGGATCGAGAATGGCGTGGGCGTGATCCGCCTCGCCGCGCCGGACGCCAAGGCAAAGTAGCCGCGGCCTTACCCGCGGCCGATCGCGGGCAGGGCGCTCGCGGCCTTCCATACCTGGTCGACCGATTGCCGCGTGCGATCGGCCGACCGGTACATGCGGATCTGCATGCGGACATCGGCGCCGAGGTCGCAGAGATAGCCGCCGGCCAGCTCGCGGCGGATCAGGCTCTCGGGCAGCCAGGCGATGCCGTGCCCGGCCAGCACCATCGCCTTCAGGATCTCCGCCACCGCATTGTCGTTGACGTGGCTGGTCAGCAGCTGGACGCCGAAGACCCGCGCCGCGTGGTTGCTCAGCCGGCCGAGGAACGAGTTGGGGCCATAGGCCATCAGCGACGCTTCGCCATCGAGCGCGAACACCGGCTTGCCGTCCTCGCAGCGCGACGCCGCGAGCAGCCGGTCCTCGCCCAGCACGATGAAGGGAAAGCGCTCGGGATCGAGCGACATCGGGACGGCGTCGTGGTGGAAGGTGAGCAGGAAGTCGCTTTTCCCCTCGACCAGCGACTGGATGCAATTGTGCGAATTATCGGCGAGGACGTCGGTCTTGAGCGGGCCCAATGTCCGCTCGATATCCTTGAGCCATTCGGGAAACACGCTCAGCGCCAGCGTGTGCAGCGCGGCGAAGCTGACGGTCCTGCGCGACAGCAGGCGGCGTGCCTGCATGTCGGTCCGCGCGTCCTGAAGCATGTTCAGCACTTCGTCCGCGGTCTCGCGAAACAGCCGTCCTTCGTCGGTGAGCGAGGTGGGAAAGGTGCTGCGATCGATCAGCGAAGCGCCGAGCCATAGCTCCAGCGCCTGGATCCGCCGGCTGAATGCGGACTGAGTGACATTGCGCGCCGCCGCCGATCGCGAGAAGCTGCGCGTTTCGCAGAGGCTGACGAAATCCTCGAGATGTTTCAGATCCATCGATAATTCCCTGCCGCTTCGCTGTTCGCCGGGTTCGCTTAACGGCAAACCGCGCGTCTTAGGAAGCGAATGCTAACCGGTGCCGCGAACGGCAACGCTGGAGAGAATGCCCCAATGCGCACTAGTGTCGAAGTCCTCGTCATCGGCGGCGGTATCGCGGGCATATCCGCCGCGGCGCGGATTGCGCAACATGCCGAAACCATCGTCCTCGAGCGGGAATCCGCACTCGGCTATCATTCGTCCGGGCGCAGCGCGACCTTCTATCATTTCGGGATCGGCAACGATCCGGTTCGCGGCATGACCGCGGCGAGCAGCGACTTCTTCGCGGCGCCGCCTGCCGACTATCATGACGGCCCGCTCTGGACCGAGAAACCGGCGCTGTTCATCGCCGACCGAAACTCCATGCCTGAGCTTGAGGCGCTGCATGTCGAGATGGACCGGTTCACCACGACCATCTCGCGCGTGGGGCCGGAGGAAATGCTGGGGATCGTCCCGGTCCTGAAGACGGGCGAGGAGGGTGTCGTCGCCGGCCTGCTCGATACCGGTGGCCGAAAGCTCGATGCCGATGCGCTGCTTCAGGCCAACGCTCGTGCATTCCGCCGCGCCGGTGGGGCCGTGGTGTTCGACGCACCGGTCACGGCGATCGCCCGTGCGGGCGATCGCTGGGAGGTGGAAACGCCGGCCGGATACTGGTCCGCGCGAATTCTGGTCAACGCTGCCGGCGCATGGGCCGACGCGATTGCCGGTATGGCGGGGGTCAAGCCGCTCGGTCTCCAGCCCTTGCGCCGCACGATCATCGGCTTCGCGCCGCCGCCCGAACTCGATGTTTCCGGCTGGCCGTTCCTCAAGACCGTCGCCGACGAGGGCTTCTACATGCTGCCGGATGCCGGCTTGCTGCTGGCCTCGCCGATGGACGTGACCCCGGTCGAGCCGTGCGATGTCCAGCCCGACGAGTATGAAGTCGCGCTGGCGGCGTGGCGGGTCGAGGAGGCGACCACCCTCAATGTCGGACGGGTCAGCACGCGCTGGGCCGGGCTGCGCAGCTTCGTGGCGGACAAGGTGCCGACCGCGGGTTTCGCGCCCGATGCCGACGGCTTCTTCTGGCTGGCAGGGCAGGGTGGTTACGGCCTTCAGACCGCGCCCGCGATGGCGATGGCCGTCGAAGCGCTGATGTTCGATTTGGCCTGGCCCGATGCGCTTCGCGCTCAGGGCGTCGCGCCCGAGCAGATCCGGCCCGAGCGTCTGTTCCGCTGATCGCGAGGCGGCGGCAACAGGCAGCCATTTTCCGGAAAGCCTTGACTTTACGTCCGTTCAGCGAGACTCGAATAGGACATCGGTATCCAATCGAGGCGAGGAATGACCAAGCCGAGGATCCTTGTCGCAGACGACCATCCGTTGATGCTTTCGGGTATCGAGGCGGTGTTGCGCGACTCGGACTTCGAGGTCGTGGGCACCGCGCGCGACGGCGCGCAGGCGCTGGAGCTGATCCCGGTCGTCCGCCCCGACGTGCTGATTCTCGACATCGCGATGCCCCACCGTGGCGGCATGGATGTGGTGCGCACGCTCCGTGCCCGGCACGACAAGCGCATCATCGTGCTGCTCACCGCCCATATCTCCGATGCCGACCTGATCGAGGCGCTCGACCTCAAGGTCCAGGGTATCCTGCCCAAGGAGGGCGCCGAGACGCTGCTGGTCGCGTGCCTGCGCGAGATTTCGACCGGCGGGCAGTGGATCGAGCGGTCGATCATGCAGCGTGCGCTCTCGCTCGCAATGCAGGGCAGCAAGAGCGAGACCCGGCTGAGCCTGCTCACCTTGCGTGAGCGATCGATTGCTCAGCTCATCACCCGGGGATTGCGCAACCGCGATATCGGGGCCGAACTCGGTGTGACCGAGGGGACCGTCAAGCTCACCTTGCACCGTATCTTCGCGAAGCTCGACGTCGCGAATCGCGTCGAGCTGGCGATGCTGATGCAGAAGGAAAATGAGCGCCTGCCGAAGACGGGGACTGAACTCTAGTCACGGCCGGTTGATGACTTCCTTTCGGATGACTGTCATCTCAAGACAGGTCAGCATATAACCAAAGTTTCATCCATATAATGCTTAATATATCCTCAGTTTTTCCATAAGGTTGAATGGATCAGTCGGGGCAATCTGCTTAACAATCCGTAAACATCGAGTCGTGGCGCAGTAATGCGCTTTCAGGTGAAGGCGACGCGAAAGCGAAACCCAACTTCGACTCGGAAAGCCTTTTTAGGGAGGCGAAGTTGCGGATTTCGGTTTGGACTTTGGGGATCTTGGCGGCAACGGGGCTAGCGCTCTGCGACACGCCCGCATCTGCCCAAACCTATTATGCCGATGGCCCCAATGCCGGCGGCTTCGCTTCGCTCCCGATTCAGGTTCGGGCGACGATCGGCGGCCGTTGCGGCTTCGCCACCGGCGCTGCGCCGAACGGCAGCTTCGACCAGCCGAACTTCGACCAGACCGGCTTCACCCATGACTTCACCTTCCAGCTCGAATGCACCGGGCCGTCGCGCGTCGCGGTGGTGTCGAGCAATGGCGGACTGAAGGCGTCGGGCAGCGCGCCGTCGGGCTATTCGACGCTCGCACCCTATGACGTGATGCTCAACCTGGTCGGTTCGAGCGCGACAGCGTCGGCGACCTGCGCGGTCGCGGCCCTGACCGCCACGACGGGGACGCCGTGCAGCTTTCGAGGGCCGGCGACGACGACCGACGGGCTGCGGCTCAATTCCAATTCCATTCTGCAAACCGGGTCGTTCGTGCGCGTCAGCGCGCCTGCCTATTCCGGCGCCAACATGCTGGTTTCGGGCAACTACGCGGACACCCTGACCGTGACTGTGAGTGTCGCGCCATGACCGGCGAAGCAACGCCCGTCCTGCTCCGTGGCACCCTCGTGAGTGAAGCGTGCGGCAGGTTGCCGCGAAACGAAATCTTGCCCGGCCGGACGCCGGCCAGATCAGGAGACCGAGTGATGAAGACCGTTCTTGCCATTCTCGCGGCTGGCACCGCGCTCGCTGTCGCCTCGCCGGCGATGGCCCAGAACACCACCGGTACCGTGAACATCACCGGTTCGGTGGCACCCAAGTGCATCGTCGTTCCCGGCGGCGACAGCACCTTCACCCGTCTCGTCGCATTCGGCGAACTGGCCGGTGTCGACGGCAGACTGCGCCCCGGCCTGGCGGCGGACTTCACTGCGGCGGGCGTGGCTGCCCGGGTGGTGTGCACCACCGCTGCCCCGACGATCAGCGTCGATGCGGATCCGATCACCGCGGCAACGGCGACCGCAACGACGGGCTATGACAACAGCATCGACTTCACCGCGAATGTCGCTGTGACGACGACCACTGGCCCCGCGGGTCCGTTCTCGAACGACAGCGCTGCGGCGGCGGGTGCCGACACTGCGGTTGGTGGACGTCTGGCCAATAACGGCTCGGACAACATCGTGATCACCGCGAGCAACTTCCGCACCAACACCGTCAACGATCTGCTGTCTGCGGATCCGGTCTATACCGGCAAGATCACCGTCGTGATCAAGCCCGGTACCTGATCGAAACCGGAAGGGCATGAGACGATGCGCAAGTTGATCCTGGCTTCGGCGGTCCTGGCCGCCGCGACCGCGACCCCGGTGGTGGCACAGACCACCACGGGAACGGTGACGATCGACGGCTCGGTGGCGCCACGCTGCCTGTTCACCACGTCCAACGCGGTGATCAACGCCGGCGAGCTGGCACAGGCCGGCACCGGCGGGAGCGCGGGCAAGCTGGATACGAGCAAGCTCGATGGGCAGAGCCGCACCCTTGTCGGGTGGTGCAACGGCACCGCCTCTTCGATGAGCGTCGAGGCGTTTCCGGTGGTCAACACCACGGTGACGAGCGCGCCGCCGGCCGGGTTCGACCGGGTGGTGAACTACACCGCCACGGCGACCGCCAACGCGGCCAATGCCTCCGACACCTCGATCGTGGCCGGCGCAGGCAGCGCCAGCACCGTGGGGCTGTTCACCGGCAACGTCGTCGTGACGCTCTCGAACTCGTCGACGCCCGCTTCCGGGCTGCTGATTGCCGGTGCCTACCAGGGCGAAACCCGCGTCACCCTGTCGGCGGCGAACTGACCCGGCGGAACCAAGGAGCATGACGATGAAGGCTCTGATGATCGGAATCGCCGCCACAGCGGCAGCCATGGTCCCCGGGACCGCGCTGGCGCAGGCTGCGGGCGATACGTCGACCGGTCAGGTCATCGTCAACGGCAATGTCGCGCGGCTGTGCATCCTTGGCGCCCCGTCGCGTGCCACCGTCGATCTCGGCCAGATGGCTGCGACGTCGGGCACGCGGGTCGGGCGGATCGCGGTGCTGGGTGATCAGAGCGTCACGCTGCCCAATTCGTTCTGCAACTTCGCCGGATCGGCGCTGACGGTGCAGGTGACGGCATTGGTCTCCGCCGACGCATCGCCGGTGCAGCCCGGCTTTGCCAAGGCGGTGAACTATACGGCGACGGCGTCCAACTGGGCGCTGTCGCCGACCGCGGCGACATCGGCGGCCAGCGCATCGGGCGCGACGCCGACCGCGACCAGCACTGGCGTGACCCAGCCGGCACCCAAGATCGCCGACGTCAACGTGACGCTCTCGGGCTTCACCGCGCCGTCGGACGCACTGCTCACTGCAGGAATCTATAGCGGCCTCGTCGTCGTGACGCTTGGCCCGGCCGTTGGCGGAGGAAGCTGAGATGACCCATTCCCTGATCCTCGCCGCGGGCGCGTTCGTCGCACTGACGGCAGGCTCGGCCGCCGCACAGAGCGCGACCGACACCAAGTCCTTTGCCGTGGTCGGCAACGTCCCGGCGCTGTGCTCGGGCGGAACGATCGTCGGCACCGGATCGACCTTCGATCTCGGCGTGCTGATCGACACCACGACGGGCCTGCTGCGCACCGATCTGGCCGCGCCGCCCAAGGTGCTGACCGGATCCTTCTGCAGCTCGCGCAGCACGATCACCGTCAACGCGACGCCGATGGCCGCGCAGAACTTTACCGCGGCGCCCCCCGCGGGCTTCTCGCGCACGGTGGATTATACGGCTACCGCGAGCGGCTGGACGGCCACTGCGGCGACCTTTGCCACCGGCGCGGGGAGCAACCCCGGCGCGATCCAGACGCGACCGACCGCCTTTTCGGGCGACATCAACGTGTCGATCGGCACCTTCGCCACCAATGGCGGCAGCGGGCTGCGGCTGGTGTCCGACACCAGCTATCTCGGCCTGGTGACCGTCACGCTGGCGGTGGCGAACTGACATGACCCGGGTCGCGCTCCTCCTCGCTTCGGTCGCCGTCGCGACGGCGATGCCCGCGACCGCGCAAAACCGGTCCGCGACGACCAACATGCCCGTGATCGGATCGGCGCCGCAAATCTGCGTGCTGCAGCCGCCGCGGCTGGCACCGGGCGCGCAGACCAACTTTCGCGGGCTGAGTGGCGAGACGCTCCAGATCGACCAGATGGTGGATTCGACCACGCTGGCGACGAACGCGGCGAGCGCATCGGTCCAGTTCGACGCGGTCTGCAGCTTCCCGCATCGCCTGCGGCTGGAATCGCAGAATAACGGGTTGTGGCGGACCAGCGAGCTGCCGCCGACCCCGTCGGCGGGCTTTACCTATGCGGTGCCCTACCGGGCTGAGGTTTCCTGGGCCGGCGTCAACACCGCGCTGGACGCCGACGCGCTGTCGCGCCGCGTCGCCGAACGTGGCGTGACGATCGACCGGCCCGGTGCCGGTACGCTCGAACTGCGGATCGAGATTCAGCAGGGCGCCTCGAATGTGCGCGCCAATGCCCCGGTGATCGCCGGCTATTACGGCGACACGCTCCGCATCGTTCTGGAGCCGCAATGATGAGGTACGCAATCCCCCTAGCCGGCGCGCTTGCGCTCTCTGCTGCACTCCCGGCGGCGGCGCAAACGGGCGACGCCCGCGGACGGATCGAACTCGCCGGGCGGACATTTCCCGCCTGCGTGATCCGTTCCGCGCGCGCCGGCACCGCGGTCAATGCGAGCTTTATCGGCGCCGGTCCGTCGAGCGGTGAGATCCGCATCGCCGAACTGGTCGATCCACAAAGCGCGCAGCCGCGCGCGGCGGAAATGGTGATCGAGCTGCCCGTGGTGTGCAACGCTGCGCACCGGCTGACGCTGACCAGCGCGAATGGCGGTCTGCTGCGCGATGGCGGCAATCCCGCCAACCGCCAGTCGGCGACCGGCTTCGGTGACGTACTCGGTTACCAGCTCAACGCGAACTGGGCGAACCGCGCCCTGACGCTCAACGCCGCGGCGTCGCCGCTCGCGGTTCTCGATGTTCCGGACGGGACGGCGGGCGATCTGTCGCTGCGCCTCTCGATCCCGGCCGGCGGCGGTGCGCTCACCGCCGGACGCTATTCAGACACGGTGGTGATCGAACTGCATGTTTCGAGCTGATCGCTGATCGGCACAGGGAGACTGGACATATGAAGCTCCTTCGAGGTCTCGTCACGGTACTCGCGGCAATGGCGGCGGTCTTCGCGTCGCCCGCCTGGAGCATGACCGTCCAGCCAGTGGTGATCGATCTGTCGGTGTCGGGCCGTGGAATGAGCCAGGTCATCACGGTCGAAAACACCTTCGCGACCCCGCTACCGGTGGAGTTGCGCGTCGAGGAGCTGGCGTTCGACGAGACGGGCGTGAAGGGGACCGGGAAGAATAGCGAGGATCTGCTGATCTTTCCGCCTCAGGCGCTGATCCAGCCCGGGCAGACCCAGACCTTCCGCATCCAGTATGTCGGCGATCCCGATCTCAAGGCGAGCAAGCACTATTACGTCACGGTGGCGCAGCTGCCCGTGAAGCTGCCCGAGGGGCAATCGGCGATCCAGATCCTCTACAACTTCCAGGTGCTGGTCAGCGTGGCGCCCGCAGGTGCCAGGCCCGCGCTCTCGATCCGCTCGGCCGAGGTCGGCCGCAACGCCGAGGGCAAGCCCGCGCCTGTGCTCACGCTATCCAATCCTTCGGCGGCCCATGCGTATCTGTCGAACGGCCGCCTTCGGATCGTCCAGACGGACGCATCGGGCAAGGAGGTCTTCCGCAAGACGCTCTCGGGTCCGGAAATCCAGCAGACGATCGGTTTCGGTCTTGTCGGCGCCAACCAGGTACGCCGCATGACGCTGCCGATCGTGCTGCCAACCGAAGGGGGCAAGCTCGATGTCAGCTTCACGCCCGAAACCTGACCGTGCGCGCCTGCTCGGCGGCTGCGCATTCGTCCTGATCTCGCTGCTGGCGATACCCGCCGCGGCATCCGATCAGGCGGGGACGACATTGCAGGTGCAGGAGCGGCGCGTGACGCTTCAGGCGCCCCCGGCAATGGCGGCGGGACCGCAGATGCGGCTCAACCCGACCGGCAAGCCGATCGCACTGACCGTGCCGCTCAAGGATGGCGGCATCTATCTGGGCGACATCCAGATCACCATTCTGCCCGACGATCGTATCGAACTGCCGGCGCAGCGACTGATTGACCTGCTCACCAACGTGCTCAACCCCGGCACGATAAAGGCGTTGCAGGGGGTGTCGGCGACCAATGCGTCGCTGACACCCGCCGACTTCGAATCCTCGGGCGTACAGATCCGCTACAATCCGCAGACGCTTGAGCTCAACCTGATCATCGCGGCGGAACGGCGCGGCACCAAGACGGTGCAGGTCAGCCCGCTCGACCGCGACCGGATCGGCACCTTCGCGCAACCGGCGGACTTCAGCGCTTACCTCAACATCCGCGGCGCGTTGGATTACCTCCATGCGGGCGGCGATGTCGGCTTCACTTCGCCGATCTTCTCGCTCGACGGTGCCACGCGCATCGGCCCGGTGGTGGCCGAGGGCGAGGCGATCTGGCAGCCGGGCGCCGACGGGGTCGACTTCCAGCGGCTTGGCTCGCGCTTCGTCTATGACGACGAGAAGAATCTGATGCGCTGGACCGTGGGCGATCTGCGCACGATCAGCCGCGGTTTCCAGTCCGCGCCGGATATCGCCGGCATCTCCATCTTTCGTTCGTACAGCGTGCTGCAACCGCAGCAGATTATCCGGCCGCGCGGCGACCGGAGCTTCCGGCTGGACCGTCCTTCGACCGTCGAGGTCGAGGTCAACGGCCAGATCGTCCGGCGTCTTCAGCTTGCACCGGGTAACTATGACCTTCGCGACTTCCCCTTCACCCAAGGCGCGAATGATATCCGGTTGTCGGTGCTGGATGACGCCGGACGCACCGAACTGCTCCGCTTCAACCTGTTCCTCGACCAGTCGCAGCTTGCCAAGGGGCTGAGCGAGTTCGGGCTGTATGCGGGCGTCCTCAATCCGCTCGGACCGAGCGGCCCGCGCTACAGCAACGACTGGGCGGTGACGGGCTTCTATCGCCGCGGCATCTCCGACCAGTTGACGCTGGGCGCCAATATCCAGGCCGACAAGCGCTCGCGCATGGGCGGGGTCGAGTTCGTCGCGGCGACGCCGCTGGGTTCGTTCGCCGGCAATCTCTCGATGTCCGACATCCGCAACTACGGGACCGGCTATGCCGCGACACTGACCTTTCAGCGGCTGATCCAGCGCCGCAACGGCCAGGCGGATTCGCTGACCCTGTTCGCCGAGACGCGCAGCCGCCGCTTCGGGCCGATGGGCGTATTCATTCCCGACAACCAGTTCGTTGCCGAGTTCGGCGGCGGCTATTCGCACGCCTTCAACGACCGGCTCTATGCCGGGTTCGACGGCCGCTATTCGATCGGGCGCGGTGTGCAGCGCGACGTGCACAGCTACCGGATCACGACCGGCTACCGCATCTCCGATACGGCGAGCCTGACCGTGGACGGGCGCTGGGAACGCGACGGCGGGGGGTCGCGCGTCAGCGGACTTGCCTCGCTGGTCGTCCGGCTTGGCCGCTATTCGAGCGTCCGTGGCGACTATGACACGCGTGACAACCGCATGCGCGCGTCGTTCCAGACCCTGCACGGGCAGGGTGTCGGCTCGTACAACATCACCGCCGATGTCGAGCGCAGCGACAATGGGTCGGGCTTCAACTTCAACGGCAACTATTATTCCAACCGTGCCGAGTTGGGTCTCAGCCACTTCGGGACGTTCGAAGGCACGTTCGGCAGCCGGACCAGCCAGCGCACCTCGATGCGGCTCGGCACATCGCTGGCGATCGCCGACGGCGCGTTCTCGGTCGGACGGCCGATTTACGACAGCTTCGCGATCGTCACGCCGCACCGCACGCTCGCGGGCGCCAATGTGGTGGTCGAGCCGACCCCGTTCGGCTTCACCGCGAACAGCGGCATGCTGAAGGCGGGTACGCAGCCGAGCATCAGCTCCTATGCCGAGCGCACGCTGACGGTGGATGCACCGGACGCGCCTGCGGGGGCGGATCTGGGTCAGGGCTCGTTCCGTCTGCTGCCGCCGTATCGCAGCGGCTACAAGCTGGTCGTCGGGTCCGATTATTTCGTCACCGCGATCGGGCGCCTGCTCGATACGGATGGCGAGCCGGTGAGCCTGGTGACGGGTAATGCGACCGAACTGGCGCATCCCGACCGGCCGCCGGTCACGGTGTTCACGACCCGCGACGGCCGCTTTGCCGCGGCGGGCCTGGCGCCCGGACGCTGGCGGATCGAAATGCTCGACGCGAAGAAATCGACGTTCATCATCACCATCCCGGCCGACACCAAGGGCCTCGTGCGCCTGCCGGAAATCCAGTCGGGGAAGGACAAGTGACCATGCGATTCGGCAAACTCGGACTGATCCTCTGCGCGCTGGCCGGCCTGTTCACCGGGAGCCAAGCGATGGCGGGAGGCGCTTGCGGCCTGACCACGGTGTCGGGCGGCGTCGCCACCCTGCAATATGATCCGTTCAGCCCGACCGCCTTCGGCGTGACGATCACCGGCGTGACGCTGTCGCGCGTCAACGGGACAGGCGGCGAGAAGACGTCGAACATCGAATTCTACGCCAAGGGCGCGACATCGGCGCAGAATGGCGCGACGCTGACCCCGATGATCGCGCCCAGCACCGGCAGCGGCGGCACCGGCTACAACCAGAATATCTTCTTCGGCACCAATCAGGCGCCGCCGATCCTGAACATCAATGCCCAGACTCCGGCGCCGGGTGTGTTCCGCTGGGCCTTTTCGGGCAACAACCAGGCGTCGGACACATTCACGCTCAACTTCGGGCTGACGCTGCCTGCCAACCTCAACCTGATCGCCGGCGGTACGCTGCCCTTCGACATCGTCTACAGCTGCAAGGCGACGGGTAATGGCGGGCCGATCACCGACACCGGCACGCATCCCAACGCGATCGTCGTTTCGGTGACGGTGCTGAGCGGCCTGCAGGCCAGCTATGTCGGCACGATGCTCGACTTCGGCGAGGTCGGCGACAAAACGACGGCACAGGTGCTGGGCGCGCCTGCCACCTACACCACGCCGAATACCAACTATGTGCGGGTGGCGAGCTCCGGTCCGTTCTCGGTCGGACTAAGCTCACCCAACGCCTATCGGCTGACCTATCCGGGCGGAACCTTGTCCGATCCGAACCAGACGCTGCGCTACAGCGTTCGCTTCCTCGGCCAGACCAAGTCGAACACCAGCCCGAGCTTCACCACCGTGACCTGTCAACGCGCCGGCACCGACGCGGCGACCGGCATCCTGCCGATCACCGCGACATTGCTCGAGGGCGGACAGGGCAAGGCCGTGTCGTCGCAATATGGTGAAGTTCTGGTGGTCACGGTGACGCCGCTGGTGGCGAGCACCCCGTCCGGAATTCAACAGAACTGCCCTGTCCTCTGACACTCTCTCCCAGAGGGCAGGGCGGCCCGTTCAGCGCGGGACGATGCGGAACGCGATCTGCGCGGTGGTCACCCCTTCGGGAACCTCAAGCGAAACCCCGTTGGTCTGGATCGCCGCATGGTCCGACATGCGGATGCGGGTCGAACCGGTTTCCGACAGCTGCACCTTCTGACCGGCGACCATGATGCTGCCTCCGGCAAGCGCCGCGGAATGATCGGCGTAGATCTCATAGCCATTGGGGCTGTTGCAGAACTCGCTGAGCGTGCCGAGCGAGACTTCGCCGGCAGTGGCGGGAACCGCGGTGGCATCGACGCTTGCGCGGCAGATGACCGGGACGAAGCCGGTGATGCCGAGCACATACCGCCCCGACCCGACGTCGAGAGCAGGATTGACCGCCGACGCGTTGACCGCGGCGAAGCTGCTAAGGGCTGCCGCGACGAGCGCCCCAGATTTGATTGCCCGAACCATGTTGGACTCCGAATTGATTGCGGTCCGACATTACGGGACATGGCTTTCCGGATTGGTTTCTCCGGCTGGTAAAGACGGGGTTTACCCCTGGGATCGGCGTTTTTCTGCGGCACGGCCTTTGCACCTGATCGTCCAACGGCTTAGCGGGCACAGTTCAGGTGACCGGGTGTCGGGCCAGCGAAAAAACTTTTGCGGCAGCTCAGGAAAATGGTCCGCACCGTCTGAATCCGGCGGATTATCCGGGGGCGGGATTCGCTCCGCTTTCCTGTTCCTCGACCGGCAGGCGGATCGCGAGCAGCGTGCCCGCGCTGATCGCCTCTTCGTAAGCGGTGCCGCCGAGCATGACGATCCGCCGTTCGAGCGAGCGCGAGGCGATGCGCTCCGAACCATCCTCATCGGTCTGTTGCGCAGGATCGGGCGGGCGTCCGTCGGACTTGACGCTGAGCAGGAGCTGATCCTCGCGCATCGCCAGCCGGACGACGAACTGCCGTGCGTCGGCATAGCGGACCGCGTTCGAGATCGCCTCGCGGATCAGCAGTTCCAGTTCCATCGACAGGCTCGCGGAAACCGGGATCGCGGACTCGCCCTTGGGATCGAGCCGGCATTCGATCTGCCACTGGCGTCCAAGCAGTTCGAGCCGCCGCGCGATCAGCGCGACAAGATCGACCCGGTCGTTCTTCACATGCGGGCGATCGACCATCAGCGCGCGCAGATTGGTCTGTTCCGCGGCGATGATCGTGATGATCTCTGCCAGATCGGCGTCTACCGCGGCGCGATCGCCGTCCAGCCGGTTGCGCAACGCCGAGAGGTTGAGCCGCAACCCCGCGAGCGTCTGGGTGATCCCGTCGTGCAGGTCGCGGCTCATCGCGATCCGGGTAGAGGTCTGGGCATGCTCGAACCAGCGCGCGAGCACCTGATGCCGGGCGAGCGCGGCGTTCATCGCTTCCCCTGCGCGAGCGGCGGTTTCGAGTAAGGTGCCGGTCGGGCGGCCGACGCCGAGCAGGATCGCATGCCCCTGCATCTCGCCTGCCTGAATCGGAACGCCGCACATCGGCTGATCGGCGAGCGTGAGGGTTGAGGGGAGGGCGGGGGCGTGCCCGTTCGAGCGGCGAACCCTCCCGCGCCAATCCCGCAGCAGCGCGGCGCGATTGGCGGGGTCGAACAGGAATGCCCGCTCGTCCCAGGCTGCAGGGATGAGCGCGGCGGTGGTGGCATCGACCCGGGTGAGGCGATCGTTCTCGGCCAGTACCGCATGAGGGCGGGCGCCATCGGCGGTACGCCACACGAATAACACCTGCGGCGCTCGGACATGTCGGGTGAGTTCCATGGCGAGCAGGTCGAGCGACAGGAGGCGCGGATCGTCGCCGGCTTCCGACCAGATCTCCTGTTCGGCGGCTGCCTCCTCGGTCCGTACTGCCCCTGTCCGCCAGCCCAGCAGCATCAGCGCAGCGAGGTTGACGAGCCCGAACTGAAGCCAGACCAGGCTCTCCGCGAGCAGCCACCAGCCTGCAAGAGCGGCACCGGGGCCAGCGACCAGAGGCACCAGGTCGAGCAGAAGCAAGCGGATCAGCAATGCCTTGCGCGATGGCGCTGCGGCGAGCGTGAACCAGACAAAGGGAAGGTAGAGCGCAGGGGACGCCCCGGCGAGGACGAGCATGGCGCCGCACATCGCCAGGTCGATCGGTGCGGCGAGCATGCGGAGCCGGTGATCGACGAGCCAGAGGAACAGATGCGCTGCCAGAAAGGTGAGCGCGATGCCCCCATAGACGAGCAGCAATATCTGCGCGGCGCGCTGCCAGCTGTCGGGCTGAAGCTGTGCGTTCCATAGCAGCGGAACCGCAAGGAGGACGAGGGTGAGCCGTGCGACGACCACGACAGCGCGGCCGCCATCGGCGCCGTCGAATGCGCGATCGAACGCGCGCCGGATACCGCTCGTCGCGTGGTGAAGGCGGTTCGTTCGATCCGTTACGGTGCCGCTGCTTGTCTCGGGTCTGTCGGGAACTAGATCGGCGTTCATGAATTCGGTCCCCAATGCGTTCCCCGGTGAAGGGGAGTTAACCATCCCGGAAGATCATTGGTCTAGATCGGTGGCGGGATCGGGCATGGACATGACGAGGTGCCGGACATGACGCGGGGGTTACGCCATCGCCTGAACGCACGAAGCGTCGCGCTGATCTGCCGGATCGAGGTGGATCTGCCGCTGCTTGCGCTGCTGTGGACGGCGGCGGCGGCATTCGCCAGCGGCCTGCGCATGGCATTCGGCGCGAATATGGCGGGGGTATTCATACCCAACCTGCTCTCCTACTCGTTGCTCGTCGCGGCACCGATGGTGACGATGTTCCTCGGCTTGCGGTGGTTCCGCAAGGGTATGTTGCAGCCGCAGCCGCGGTACCGGCTCAGCCGGATCGGGCGGTGGCAGGACATCGAGCCGGTCGCCGCGCGGGCGCTGCCGCTGTTCGGTGCCACCGGCTTCATGGCTTCGCTGGTCGTCGGCATCCTGCTCAACATCCCGCTGCGCGCGTTCGAATTCCTCACCGCTATTCCCCCTTTGCCTGCCGATGCTCCGGGCTGGTTCCTGCTGTTGCGCCAACTCATGCTGCTCGACGTGGTGGTGATGACGAGCATGTATGCGTTCGTGGCCGCGCTGGCGTTGCGCCATGTGCCCAGCTTTCCGCGCTTTCTGGTCGCGGCGTGGATCATCGACATTCTGCTCCAGGTCGGCATCGCGCGGATCATGGGCGCGCTAACCGATCTGCCCGTGACGGTTGCCGCGCCGCTGGGCGGGTTGCTCGAAGGCAACCTCAAGAAGGTGTTGATCAGCGTGGCGATCTGGCTCCCCTATCTGATTCTGTCGAAGCGGGTGAACCTGACCTATCGCTGCCGGGTGCCGGCCTGAATCCAGATGCGCGCCGCGCGTCGGCGACGTGGATCACCGCCCATTTGTCGGTGTGGATACGACGCCAGCCGGGCTCCTTGTCGAGCAGCGCGGCAAGCGCATTGTCGGGCGGCAGGATCGTCCACGCGAATTTCCATCGCGCGTCGGCGCGGCGCCATCGGGGCAGATCGCCGCGCGACATCTCGAAATAGTCGGTGGTGAAAGCGTCGCCATACATATCCGACCGGCCATCGATGAACGGGCGGATTCCCTCCAGCACCAGCAGCCCGCCAAAGCTGTACTCGTTGAACACCGGCCGGTTGCGCAGGTCCGGCGGCAAAGCTTCAAGTGCGGCCTGGGGCACGCCGCGGCTGTCGGGCCGTTCTAGCGGAAGCGCGAGCCGCACGGTTGCAATGCCCGCGAACAGCAGCAGCGCCGTAGCAAGCATCGGCCGCCACTCCACCCATTCGGCACGGATCGCGCGCAGCAGCGGCGGACGCCGCGCCCGATTGCTCCATGCCCGGCCCAGTGGCTCGGCCAGCAGGACGGGAGCAACGACTGCGAGCACGGCGAGCTGGCGGATATGCTCGAGCGCGAGGTGGAGAAAGCCGAGCAGCATGAGCAGCCGGATCACCGGCACCCGCACCGGCCGCGCCAGCAGGAAGAACAGCGTCGAGAGCAGCAGCACCTCGAAGATCGAGATCTCACCGAACGAGGCCGGGTTCCACTCGCTGATATATTTGAGCAGGTCGAGCCGGCTGACGTAGAAAGGATATTCATAGGCGTGGAAGCCGGCCGGGTTGCACAGCCCGGCGACGAGCAGAATGGCGCCGAACAGCCCCCAGTCGCGCCCCACCCTCCAGCGGCGATCGCGCGGCGCTTCGATCAGCGCCTCGAGCCCGAAGGCGCCGGCGATGGCGATGCCGACGATGAAGCTGGCATGCGCATTGACCCAGACGAGCATCATCAGCCCGAGCCAGAGCGACGGCGCGCGATCCTGCTCGCGCGCACGGATCATCAGCAGCATCCACCCTGCGAGCAGCGGCAGCGCGAGCATGTGCGGGCGCGCCAGATAGGCCGGCATCAACGCGAACGAGACATAGAGCAGCGTCAGCGCCGCAGCGCCCGGCGACATCCATTTGCGCAGATGCAGGGCGAGCATCGCATAGAGCGCCGCGGTCGCCGTGCCGAACAGCAGCATGATGCCGCGCCACCCCGCCGCATACCATGCCACGGCCATCGCGACCTCGCTCAGCCACTCATGCGCCATCCACTCCCGGCCCGCGGCGCTGAAGGAGAAGGGGTCGGTGCGCGGTACTTGCCAGTGCTCAAGGATCCATTTGCCCGCGCCAATGTGCCACCCCGTATCGCCGTCTCCCAGCGCGGACAGAAGGAGCAGCGCGAAAGCAAAGGCAACAAAGGGGGCGACGATCAGCAGGAAAAGGTCGCCCGGAGTAACTTGCGACTCGGCCTGTCGGGTCGTGTCCAAACTTGATTCTCCCCGCACGAAACGAATCGAACTGTATTTGAAACAGGTAACGAAGAAATTCTGTAACCGGTTGCGACAGTGTAATGATTAACACGCCGAGTAAAAGTGTATATCTTTAGTTATCAAGTGGGCGGCCCTGTGTTGATTAGGTACATATCTCGACCACAAAAAAGAGATAGTCGACTATAAGTGATCTGAAAAGTGACGGACGGTAAGTTATTGAAATCTAATGAAATCGCAAAAAATGGTTAACAGAATATTGTTATAATATATTGAAATATAAGCCTAATTATTAGTTATTGACTTGCCTGTAAGTCAGGCTCCTAATCGACTTTGCGGGGTGTGGCGACGCTTCGCCGAAGCAATGCGGAAAGCGTCGCGGCAATCCGGTTTGATGAAGGTGAAGCGGCCCAGAAGCAGGTGAGGCACGGGTCCGCTTAGGAGACGTGAGATGACCATGATCAAGGCTCTGTGGAACGATGAAAGCGGCGCCTCCGCCGCTGAATATGCGCTCATTCTGGCGATTGTCGGCACGGGCATCGCGCTCGCGGCCTGGCAGCTGGGTGACTCGGTGAGCAATGCCATGAACAAGGCGTCGAACTGCATCAAGAACAGCGTTAACGGCGTCTGCTGACGCACCCCCCTGGGGGCCGTCCCCCCGGACGGCCCCTTCTCTGAAAGAGGTGCCGGGGGCGTATGCGAAATCAGTCGATCATCATGCTTGCGATCGCGATTGTCGTCGGACTGGCCGCAGTATTTCTAGCGAATACTTACCTTGGCCGGGTCGAGCAGGCACAGACGCAGAGCGTTCAGGGAACCCGCAAAGTTGCCGTGGCACGTGTGCCGATCGACTTCGGTACCCAGATCACCGCGGACAAGGTCCGCCTGATCGACTGGCCCGCGGACTCGGTTCCCGCCGGTGCCTTCCATTCGATCGAGCAGCTGCTGCCGATGGGCAAGGCCCGGGTAGCGTTGCGCCCTATCCTTGTCGACGAGCCGATCCTGCGCCCCAAGCTGGCGGGCGAGGGCGGTCGCGCGACCATTTCCGCAGTGCTGAAACCCGATATGCGCGCGGCGGCGGTGCGGGTGAACGAGGTGGCCGGTGTGGCCGGCTTCGTGCTGCCCGGCGACGTCGTCGACGTGCTGATCACCCGCGCGCCCACCGACCTGACCGGCAATACCGGCCAGATCACCGACGTGCTGCTGCAGAAGGTGCGCGTGATCGCGATCGACCAGGATGCGAACGACAATGCCGACAAGCCAGTGATCGGCAAGACCGCGACGCTCGAAGTGTCGCAGCTCGATGCGCAGAAGCTGGCGCTGGCGCAGCAGGTCGGAACGCTGAGCCTGGCCCTGCGCACCGTCACGGGCGAACCCAATCCGGTCGTCGAGACCGTGAACGTCGAGGATCTGCGCGATGGCGCGTTCGTCGGCGGATACAACCGGCCGCAGCCCGCGGCGTTCCGTCCGTCCGGCCCAGCCCCGGCTCGGGTGCGCGATACGCGCGCGCCGCAGCCGCGGGCCGCCGCTGCGCCGGCGGGAAACCGCGTCGAGGTGGTCCGGGGAACGCAGGACAAGAGCTATGAGGTGGGGCGCTATGCAGGGTTCTGATCGCAAAACCCGGACCGGGTGGCAGCTGGCGGCCACACTGTGCGCTGCACCACTGATGACGATCGCGCTACCCGCAGCGGCGCAGGGGATCGCCGCCGCGCCGGGCATGACGGCGGACGAGATCGCGGTGCCGGTCAACAAGAGCCAGGTGGTCGTGGCGGACCGGCCCTTCACCAAGGTGCTGATCGGCAATCCCGAGATCGCCGATGTCGTCCCGCTGACCAATCGATCGGTCTATGTCCTGGGCAAGAAGCAGGGCACGACCAGCCTGACCATCTATGACCGCAACAATACGCTGATCAGCGTGATCGACATTTCGGTCGGCGCCGATGTGGTATCGCTGCGCCGGCAGCTGTCGGAATTGCTGCCGGGCGAGACCATCGCCGTGCGCGCGTCCGGGGATTCGGTGGTGCTGTCGGGAACCGTGTCGTCCGGTCCCGCCGCCGATCGCGCCAAGCAGATCGCGGCGACCTATGCCGGTGACAAGGTGGTCAACCTGCTCAGTGTCGGCGCGGCGCAGCAGGTGATGCTGGAAGTGCGCTTTTCGGAGATGAACCGCACCGCGGCGAAACAGTTCGGCTTCAACAACGCCTTCTTCTCGGGCGGCTTCCGCGGGGGCACCGGCAACACCGCGCCGCAAACCGCGATCCTGACCGATCAGGCGGGGCGGCCGATCGTCAACCTGCCCGGTATCCTCGAGGCATTCGGTGTCGGTGCGGCTCGCTACAGCATCGGATCGCTCAACATTGTTACGGCGCTCGACGCGCTCGAGCGCAAGGGCGTGGTCACGACGCTGGCGGAGCCGACGCTGATCGCGCTGTCGGGCGAGTCTGCGTCGTTCCTGGCCGGCGGGGAGTTCCCGGTGCCCGTCGCGCAGAGTTCGGCCAGTGGCACCGGCAATGGCGGATCGACGATCACCGTCGAGTTCAAGCCGTTCGGCGTCAGCCTGGCCTTTACCCCGACCGTTCTGGACGACGGCGTCATCAACCTGGAGGTCGCGCCCGAGGTGAGCTCGATCGATCCGTCCGCATCGGTGACGATCAACGGCCTGACCGTGCCGGGTCTGCAGACGCGGCGCGCCAAGACCACGCTTGAGCTGCGCGATGGCCAGTCCTTCGCGATCGCTGGCCTGCTGCGCAACGATTTCCAGGATACGGTGCGGCAATTCCCGGTGCTGGGATCGATCCCGATCCTCGGTGCGCTGTTCCGTTCGACCGGCTTCCAGAAGCAGGAGACGGAACTGGTCATCATCGTGACACCGCGGCTGGTCAAGCCGGTGAGCGCGGAGAAGCTGGCCTTGCCGACCGACCGCGTGCTGCCGCCGAACGAAGGCGATCTGTTCGGGTTCGGGCGCACCGACCGCGCGGTCGGGATCAATCCGCTGGATCCCCATGCGCCACCGCCCGAGTCGAAGAAGGCCAAGCCGCCGGCGCGCGCGCTGCCCGATGACGCCCCCTCCGGCTACGAGATGAGGAAGTGATCATGGCCGCACACGCGATCCGCCGCTTCGCTCCGATACCATTGATCGCCCTGGCGGCCTGCACCCCGATCGACACCGGGCTGGGGGATTCGATCCGCACCAATCAGGCGCTGCACGTCATCAATCCCGGCCCGGTCGACGACGACGCGCCAATCGCGGTTTCGGGCGAGCGCGCCGCCGCTGCCGCCGAACGCTATCGCAAGGGCGAGGTGAAGAAGCCGGCTGCGGTCTCCACGACCGGCACCGCGAGCGGTGCGGGCGGACCGCCGAAATAGGCGGCGGCGATGCGAACACCCCGCGATCTTCTCCGGAATGAGGGCGCCGCCGTCGCCCCGATCGTCGCGGTTGCGCTGTTCGGGCTGGTTGGCGCTGCGGGACTGGCGTTCGACTATGCGCGGCTCGCCGGGCTGGATACCGAATTGCAGAGCGCCGCGGATCAGGCGGCGCTGGCCGCAGCATCCCAGCTCGATGGCCTCAGCGGCGCGCAGACCCGCGCGACGTCGGCAGCGCAGAGCCTGATCGCCAATCGCGCCCTGTTCGCCAATGACGGCATCGACCGAACGGTGACGGTGCCGACGGTCGCCTTCTACTCCATATTCAGCGACGCGGCGCGGACGGCGGCGACGGGCGACGCGGACTCGCATTTCGTCCAGGTGACGGTCGGCGCGCGCACCGCGCGCTATGCGTTGACGCCGGTGGTGCGCGCGCTCAATTCGGGATCGCTCAGCGCATCGGCGGCCGCGGGCGTCGGCACTGCGATTTGCAACGTACCGCCGGTGATGGTGTGCAACCCGTCCGAACCACTCAACAATGCCGACGAGCTGCTGGGGTTCAGTCCCGCAGTCGGGGTCGGAATGAAGCTGATCACCGGCAATGCCGATGCGCCGGGCAATTTCGGCTGGCTCGAATCCAGCATCGGCAATGGCGCGAGCGATCTTGCCGCCGCGCTCGGCTACAACAAGCCGCCGGGCAATTGCTCCCCGCTGACCGGGGTGACGACCAAGACCGGGATGAGCGCGTCGGTGCTGTCTGCGCTCAACACCCGGTTCGACGTGTTCGCCAACGGCAACCAGACCTGCCCATCGCAGGGCGGCGGGACCTGCTCGCCGTCGAGTAACAGCCGCAAGGATCTGGTCTGCAGTTCGAACAACGCGGCAAGCTGTTCGAATGACAATTGGAGCGAGTCGAGCCGGCCCTATCGCCCGACGAGCGCCGCGGCGCTGGCCGCCAATGGCAGCGCGGACCCCGATATCATGGGCTATCCCCGCGACCTGTGCCACGCGGTCGCGTCGTCGGCGCAATGCGGAACGATGGGCACGGGCAGCTGGGATCGCGATGCCTATTTCCGGGTGAACTACAAGCTGAGCGGGTCGAGCGCCTGGACCGGCGCGACCGGGCTGTCGGCCAGCGCGAGCCGCTATGACGTGTACAAATGGGAGATGACGCACACCGCGGTCACCGTGGGTGGACAATCCTATGGCATTTCGATTCCGCAGAGCCTGGGCGGCGGAAACGGGAATGGTAATGGCAACGGCGCGCAGCCGACCGGTTTCGGCTATCCGGCGACCGGCCGGACGGGGCTGACTCCCGGTGCGCAGGGCGACCGGCGGCGGATTTCGCTCGCGGTGCTCAACTGTAGCGCGCTTTCGCTCCACGGCAAATCGACCAACGTCCCGGTCGCCAAATGGCTCGACGTGTTTCTGGTCGAGCCGTCCTTCACCCGGAAGAGCGGGAACGTGGCCTATACCGATTCGAAGGAGGTCTATGTCGAGGTGATCGGCGAGACCACCGCAGGGGAGAACGGCGCCAATCTGGCGCAGGTGGTGCGGCGCGACGTGCCGTATCTGCTGCAATGAAGCGGCTGCTCCCCGCGCTCTGGCGATGCCGGTCGGGCTCGGCGGGGATCGAGCTGGTACTGGTCACGCCGTTGATCCTGATCCTGATGTTCGGCTCGGTCGATCTGGGCAATTACTTCATGTCGGAACATGTGGTGGTGAAGGCGGTGCGCGACGGCGCGCGTTATGCCTCGCGCCGGGGCTTCGGCGAATATAGCTGCGCGTCGGCGTCGAGCGATGTCATCGCCAAGACCCGTGCCATCACGCGCACCGGCACGATCAGCGGCGGGACGGCGCGGCTGGTCGGGTGGACCGATCCCGCCAGCATCACGCTGACCGTGCGCTGCGACAGTTCCGGCACCTATTCGGGGATCTACAAGGGCCAGGCCAGCGGCGTGCCGGTGGTCAAGGTGGTGGCGGTGGTGCCGTATAATTCGCTGTTCCGGCATTTCGGCATCACGACGGCGACGATCAACCTGACCGCGGCTTCCGAAGTTCCGGTGATGGGCGTATGATCGCGCGGCGCCTTGTGGCCGACCGGGTCGGGGCGGGGGCAGCGGAGTTCGCACTGGTGCTGCCGCTGCTGATCGCCTTCCTCCTCGGCACGGTCGACGTCTCGCGGTTCCTGTGGGAATGCAATCGCGCCGAGAAGGCGACCCAGATCGGCGCGCGCTATGCGGTGGTCACCGACATCGTTCCGGGCGGGCTTGCGGGCTACAGCTTCACCGTCAGTGACGGGTTGCTGCAGGGCGACACGGTGCCACAAGCCAATTTCGCCGGGGCGAGCTGCATCTCGACCGCAGTGACGGGCAACGACGCAACCGCGGTCAACTGCAGCTGCATCGGCGGCAGCTGCCCCTGGCTCGGCGCCGCCAACATCGCTGCGTTCAACAAGGTCGCGGCGCGGATGCGGCTGATCTTTCCGCGGCTGACCGCGGCGAATGTCGAGATCCGCTACGAATATTCCGGGCTCGGCTACGCCGGCGACCCCAACGGCGCCGATGTCGCGCCGCTGGTGGTGGTGCGCCTGCGCAATGTCGCCTTCCGGCCGGTGTTGCTCAGCTTCTTCCGGACCAACAGCATCAGCCTGCCGGCTTTCAGTGCCTCCCTCACCCTCGAAGACGGGAGCGGGAACGTGGCGAACTAGGAGTGACGATGTGGAGCTTCGTGGCGTGAGTGAATGGGGACCGGGCGGCTGGCGGGTGCGCAGCAGCGCGGTGTCGGTCGAGCTGGTCCTGTCCCAGGCCGAGATCGGCGCGAGCGAGATGGGGCCGAGCCGGCGCAACGACTTTGTGATCGACCTGACCGCACTGGAACCGCATGCGGAAATCCCGCCCGACATCGCCGCGCGCGCGCAGACCATCGTGGTCGAGGTGTGCGCGAAGGATCCCGGTTCGATCCGCCGCCTCGAACGCCTGCGCGAGCGGCACCCGCGACTGATCGTCGTCGCGGCGGCACGCGACACGTCGCTCGCCACGGTCCGCGCGCTGCTTCGCATCGGCGCGAGCGACGTCGTCTCGCTGCCGCTGGTGCGCAGCGAGCTGGAAGCGGTGATCGACCGGCTGGGCGAGCAGATCGTCCAGAACGACCCCGCGCCGGGCAAGCTCGTCGCGGTGATCAAGAGCGTTGGCGGGGTCGGCGCGACCGCGCTGGTGACCCAGCTCGCGGCGCAATATTCGGCGCGCGAAGGCAAGGCGAAGCGTGAGACTGCGCTGTTCGACCTCGACCTGCAGAATGGCAATGTCGCGACCTATCTTGGGCTGGAGGCCAGCCTGACGGTCGGGGATCTGCTGGATGCGGGGTCGCGGCTCGATCTGGCGGTGCTGCGTTCGGTCCCGGCGAAGCACGTGACGGGGCTTGGCGTGTTCGCCGCGCCGGTCGAGATCCTGCCGCTGGAATCGATCGACATCGATCAGGTCTGCGGCCTCGTCGAACTTGCGCGGACCAGCTACGACACCGTCTTCCTCGATTTGCCGAGCGACTGGACCAACTGGTCGCTGTCGCTGCTGGCGCGGGCGAGCACGATCCTGTTTGTCGTGGACCTGACGATCGCCAGCCTGTCCAAGGCGCAACGCCAGCTCGCCTTGCTCGAGCGGCTGGGCATTCCGCCGGAAACCGTCCGCATCGTGATCAACCGGATCGAGAAGAAGCTGTTCCGGCCGATCGATCTTGGCGACGCCGAGCGTGTGCTGCGCCGCCCCGTGGCGTTCACCGTGACCAACGACTTCCCGCTGATGATGGCCGCGCTGAACGAGGGGATTCTGGTCAGCGACATCAAGAGCAAGAGTCGGATCGGGCGCGACGTCGAGGCGATGATGGACGGCCTAGATGAATTGCTCGGTCGGAGTTGAGGCTATGTGGCAGATCAAGAACAGCACGCGCATCGCCGACCGCTCCGCAGCCCCCGCGGTCGAGGCCGAGAGCAAGGCGACGGACCTTGCGCGCTGGACCGAGCTGAAAGTCGAGCTGCACCAGCGCCTGCTCGACCAGATCAACCTCTCCGCGCTCGAGACGATGACGCCAGAGCAGATCCGGTCCGAGATCGGCGATATCGTCCAGGATCAGCTTGCGCTTCAGAATCACGCGCTGAATCTCAGCGAACGCCGCCAGCTGGTGAGCGACGTGCTCGACGAACTGCTGGGCCTCGGCCCGATCGAGCCGCTGCTCAAGGATCCGACGATCACCGATATCCTGATCAACGGGCCGAAGGCCGTGTTCATCGAGCGCGGCGGAAAACTGGAGGAGACGCGGGTCCGCTTCAAGGACGACCGGCATCTGCTGCGGATCATCCAGAAGGTCGTTTCCGCGGTCGGCAGGCGGATCGACGAGTCCGCGCCCTATGTCGATGCCCGCCTCGCCGATGGCTCGCGCGTGAATGCGGTGGTGCCGCCGCTGGCCGTCGACGGTCCGCTGATGTCGATCCGCAAATTCGCCAAGACCCCGATTACCATGGAACGGCTGACCGAGCTCGGCAGTATCCCTGAGGATATCGCACAGGTGCTCGCCGCAATCGTCGAATCGCGCCGCAACGTGCTGATTTCAGGTGGCACCGGATCGGGCAAGACGACGCTGCTCAATGCCATGTCGGCCTTTATCGAGGGCACCGAGCGGATCGTGACGATCGAGGATTCGGCGGAACTTCAGCTCCAGCAGCGCCATGTCGTGCGGCTGGAGACGCGGCCGGCGAACATCGAGGGGGCGGGCGAGGTCACGCAGCGCGATCTGGTCAAGAACGCGCTGCGCATGCGTCCCGACCGCATCATCGTCGGCGAAGTCCGCGCCGGTGAGGCGTTCGACATGCTTCAGGCGATGAACACCGGCCATGACGGGTCGATGACCACGGTGCACGCCAACACCCCGCGCGACGCGCTGTCCCGCATCGAGCAGATGATCGGGATGAGCGGCATCGACATCCCGGTCACCTCCTCCCGCTCTCAGATCGCCTCGGCCATCAACGTGGTGATCCAGGTCGGACGGCTCAGCGATGGCGGCCGGCGGCTGCTGAGCGTGTCCGAGCTGACCGGCATGGAGGGCGACGTGATCACGATGCAGGAGATATTCCGCTTCCGCATGACCGGCCGCGACCCCGACGGTACCGTGCAGGGCAAGTTCGAGGCGACGGGCATTCGTCCCAAGTTCATGCAGGAACTGAACGACCGCGGCATCGATCTTCCCGCCGGGCTGTTTCGTCCCGAACTGGCGCTGCGCTAGATGAGCGACACCACCCTTCGCGCTCTCGTCCTGCTGCTGGTGTTCGGCGCGACCCTGTTCGCGGCCGACGTTGCGCTGCAATGGATGCGCAGCACCCGCAACAAGAAGCGCGCGGTCAACAAGCGGCTCGACATGATCGCTCATGGCGCCGATCAGGCGACGATCGCTGCGAAGCTGCGCCGGGATTCACTGGCAGGTGCGATCGACCTGCCCGGCGTGCTGAGCGGACCGGGCAAGCGGTTGGAGAAGGTGCTGCGCACCAGCGGACTGCCTTTCTCCCCGGTGCAGATCGCGGCGTGGATGGCGATGGCGGCGTTCGGTATCTTCCTTGTGGTGCTGGCGGTCGCAGTGGCGACCGGGGTGGGGGTCACGCTGGGCGTGGTGGTGATGATCGCGACCTTTGCCGGTGTCGTCGGCGTCGCGCTGCCGCTGCTGATCTTCGCGCGCGCGGCGGACCGGCGGCACAAGAAGCTGATGGAGCAATTCCCGGTGGCGCTCGACATCTTCGTGCGCGGGTTGCGCGCGGGGCATCCCGTGGCGTCCGCGCTCGACCTGCTGACGCGGGAGATGTCGGATCCGATCGGCAGCGAATTCGGGCTGGCTGCGGACGAAGTGACCTATGGCGCCGACTTGCGCGATGCGCTGCATAATATGGCCGAGCGTTGCGACCTCGACGACATGCGCATGTTCGTCGTCTCGCTCGCCATCCAGAACGAGACCGGCGGCAATCTGGCCGAGATACTGGAAAACCTGTCGAAGGTGATCCGCGAACGCGCGAGCATGGCGATGATGGTCCGGGCGCTCAGCTCGGAGGGGCGGATGACCGGCATGATCCTGACCGCCCTGCCGTTGATGGCATTCGCGGCGCTGTTCGTGCTCAACCCGGCCTTCTACCTCGACGTTGCGGGCGATCCCGCCTTTCTGACCGGGTTTGCGGCGTTGATCGCTCTCTATTTCATCGGATTCTTCACGATCCGGCGCATGGTCGACCTGAAGGTATGATGCGATGATCCCTGAACTCGCCCCGCAGCTCTCCCGCACCGTCATCCTGGTCCTGGTGTTCGTGCTGGCGACCGGACTGTCGCTTGCGGTGGCGACCCTGGTGCGAAACCGCTCGCGAGTGCGTGCGCGTCTGCTGGCGATGTCGCGCGGGACCGTGGTGGCGACCGGCGGATCGTTGCGTGGCGAGCAGCAGTCGACGGCCTGGCACCGTCTGGTCAACACGATCGAGCGCAGCGGGCTCTCGCTCGCCGATACCAACAGTGCGGCGTTGTCGGAACGGCTGGCGGAGGCGGGGTTCTCCTCACCCCTGGCGCCACGCATCTACACGCTGGTGCGTCTGGTCGCGACGCTGGGGTTGCCGGCGCTGTTCGTGCTGTTCGCGACACTGACCGGGCGCACCGCATCGCTGGTGCAGCTCTATGTGATTGGCGCCGGGCTGGCGCTGGCGGGCCTCTACATCCCGACGCTGTTCGTGCGGGCGCGTGCGGATCGCCGCCGCGAACGGCTGATCCGCGACTTTCCCGACACGCTCGATCTGATGCTCGTCTGCGTGGAGGCGGGGCTGGGCCTTGAGGCCGCCTTCGACCGCGTCGGACGGGAAATGATGCATTCGCACCCGCTGGTCGCAAAGTTGCTCGCGGGCGTCGTGCTTGAGCTGCGTGCGGGGCGCAGCCGTGAGGATGCGTTGCATCGGATGGGCGAGCGCGCCCGCGTCGACCAGATCCGGTCCTTCGTGACGTTGGTCATCCAGTCCGACCGGCTGGGGTCGAGCATTGGCAAGACGCTGCGCGTCTACGCCGCCGAAATGCGCGAGCGCCGCCGGCTGGCCGCGGAAGAGAAGGCGCACCGGCTGCCGGTGTTGCTGTCGATCCCGCTGGTTGCATGCATGTTGCCGGTGATGATCGGCGTGCTGATGCTGCCTGCGGCGATCCGCGTGGTGCGCCAGCTGATCCCCGCCATGTCCGGGGGAGGATGACGATGCCGGCCAGCCGCCTTGTGTTCGCCGCACTGAGTCTGCTGGGCTTGCTCAACGGCTGCGCGACATCGTCCAGCCTGTCCGGGATCCGGCCGGTTGGTGACGTGGCGGTCGGGCAGACGAGCGTCGCGGCGGGCAATGCGCTGGTCGAACGCGGGCAATATGGGTTGGCGATCGCGGCCTATCGCCGCGTCCTGCGTCTCGACCCGGCGAGCAGCCAGGCGCTGGAGGGGCTGGCGATCAGCTATGAGCTGCTGGGCCGTGCCGATCTTGCCGATCGTTATTATCAGGAGGCGCTCGCATTGGCGCCGCGCAATCCACGCATCTACCAGAATTTCGCGGCATTCCTGCATGCGCAACGGCGCAATGCCGATGCCGCGCAGCTGATGGCGGATATGCGGGTCGCGCTGCCCGACACGCCGGTCGATGTGGCGCAGGCGCCTCCGCCAGCCGTGGTCGAGCCGGCCGGGATGGCGGCCGCGCCGGCCGAGCCGGACGTGCGCCTGATCAAACAGTCCGACCGCGCGACGCTGGTGGTGACGATGCCCCGGGCGGCACCGGTCCCGGCGAAGCCTCCAGCAATCGCGCCCGTCGTAGCGGAGACGGCGACCGGCCTGCGTCCTCCGCGCGTCGTCAACGCGGTTGGGCGACATGGTGTTGCGCGGCAGACCGCTGCGTTGCTCGCAAGGCAGGGGTTTTCCGGGGTCGAGACCGGCGATGCGGTGTTCAAGCTGAAGCGCAGCCGCATTCTGGTTCCGGCACACCGGCGCGAGCTGGCGGAGCGATTGTCGCGAAGCCTGCCCTTTGCCGCGCGGATCGAGGAAAGCGCGCGTGTCGACCGGGTCCAGATCCTGGTCGGGGCGGATGCGTTAGCCGCGCTGACGCGAGTACGCCGTACATGAGGCGGGCGGCGATGCTCGCCGCGGCCGGCATCATGTCGGTCTTCCCGGTGCAGGCATCGCCGTCGTCCGACCTGCCTGTCATCGCTGCGGCGATCCGTGCCGGCCGGCTGATTCAGGCGGAAATCATGCTGGCGCGCTTGCCCACGCCGACCGGCGCGGACGAAGTGGAGGCGGTCGCCGATACTCGCGGCCAGTTCGCGCTTGCCACCGGTGAGTCGGAAGAAGCGCTGCGTATCTTCGCGGCGCTCCATGCGGCGAAGCCGGAGCGCTGCGAATATGGCCGCGATCTTGGTGTTGCCGCGGCGCGAATAGGGGATGCGCGCGCGCTCGACGCGTTGCGCGATGCCAGCTCCCGTTGCGCGACCTGGCAGAGCGGGCAGACACTGGGTGTGATCCTCGCGCAGATGCGGCGCTGGGAGGAGAGTGAGCAGGCCTTTGCGCAGTCGCTGCAATTGTCGCCGGCCAATGCGGTGGCGCTCAACAACCGGGCTTTCGCGCGGATCGAGCAAGCGCGCTACGACGAGGCGCTCGGGGATCTGCGCGCCGCATTGCGCGCTGCCCCGGGCGATCGCCGCGTCGTGAACAATATCGACCTGGTCGAAGGCGCGCGCGGCCATGCACCGCGCCGGCGGCAGGGGGTGGATGACGACAGCGCCTGGGCATCGCGGCTGACGCTGGCGGCAAAGGGAGCGATCCGCGCCGGGCGGACGGATTTCGCGCGGGCACTGCTGGTGCAGGCGGTCGATATCAGCCCGTACCATGCTCCTGAATCGAGCGCGCTGCTGGCCGGGCTCACCGCTGCAAAGGGAGAGGCGGAATGATCGTCAACATCTTGCTGGGGGCGCTGATCCTGCTGCTCGCCGCGGCAGCGATGCAGGACGTGTATCAGCTTCGCATCTCCAACGTCTTTCCGGTCGCGATTCTGTTGCTCTTTCCGGGCTATGTGCTGGTCAAAGGGGTCGATGCGGCGATTTGGCAGAATGGCGCGGTGTTCCTCGCGGTGCTGGCGCTCGGTATGCTTGCCTTTGGCGCGCACTGGCTGGGCGGCGGGGACGTCAAGCTGCTGGCGGCGACGGCGCTGTGGTTCGACATCGCCGGTGCGGCGCGGCTGATCGGCACCATCGCCGTGCTGGGGGCGGCGATCGCGCTGTTCTTCATCATGTTCCGCCGGGTCGTTCCGGAACCGGTGCTGTTGCGCTCGGGGATGGTTTCGCTGAAGCGCAGGGGCCCGATCCCCTACGGCATCGGGATTGCCGGGGGCGCCATCGCGGTGATCGCGATGGGGTATGTCCATCCCTAGCTAGATGCCGGCGACCGGATCGCTGGCGTGAATGAGGCGCCCGGGGAAGTTGAGGGTGAACACCGCACCGCCATCGTCGCCATTGCCTGCGCGCACGCCGATCTCCATCGCATCGGCGAAGCCCTTGACGATCGCCAGCCCAAGCCCGCTGCCGCCTTGCCGGTCGCTGCCGCGGCCTTGGGCGAAGGTTTCGAAGATGCGGGCTTCCATACCCGCTTCCAGCCCCGGCCCCTGATCCCGGATCGCGAGCAGGACCGCATCGGGCGTTCGTGTACCTTCGATTATGATCCGTCCGCTCTCTCCGCCATGCTGCGCGGCATTGGCGAGCAGGTTGATCAGGATGTGGTGGAGCAGGGTCGGATCGGCGGTGACGAAGGGGAGGTTGGCCGGCACCTTCAGGTCGATATGGCGGCCGCGGAACAGGTCTTTCAGGTCATGCACCGCGCTGCCGACCGCATCGGTCAGGTCGATCGGCTCGGGCGCGAGCTTGAGCGCGCCGGAATCGATGCGGACCATGTCGAGCAGATTGTCGAGGAAGCGGCGCAGGCGCGCGACTTCCATGCGGGCGACGGAGAGGGCGGGGGAGCCGGGCTGATCGACGCCCAGCCCTTCGATCGCGGTGGCGACCGAGGTCAGCGGCGTGCGCAGGTCGTGCCCGATCGATGAGAGCAGGGCGGCGCGCAGCCGGTCGCGCTCCTTGAGTACCGACACCTCGCGCACTTCGCTCTCGAGCCTGAGGCGTTCGTGCGCCAGCGCCGCCTGGCCGAGCAGGGTGGAGAGCAGCACGGCGCGGTCCGCGGTCACCGGCTCGCGCCCGTCGTCGCGCGACAGGCCGATCACCGCGAGCACGCCGAGCGCGGTCTTGAGCGGGTGGAATTGCCAGTCGGCGGCGTTGAGGGTCGATGTGCCGGTACCGGCCGGCTCGCCGCGCTTCATCGTCCATTCCGCGGCGGCCTGGTCGACCGGGCCGAGCGGACTGGTATCCGGCGACGCGCCGGCACGCACCAACTCGCTGCCGCGCTCATGGAGCAGGATGACGTTGACTTCGAGCAGCCGCGCCATCTCCTCGCAGACGAGCTGACTGGTCGTCTGCCAGTCCGATACCCGCGCCAGCGTCTGGCCGAACGCGGCGACCGCCGCATTCTCCTGCGCGCTGCGGGCGCCGAGCGTGGCCCGCGCCTTGAGCCGCCCGGCAAGGTTCGCGGTGAAGGCGGCGATGCCGATCAGCACGAACATCGTCAGCAGGCTCTGCGGATCGGTGATCGTGAAGCTGTAGACCGGCGGCAGGAAAAAGAAGTTGTAGGCAAACGCCGAGGCGATGCCGGTGAGCAGCCCGGGACGCAGCCCGTAGCGGCCCGAGGCGAGGATGACCGGCAGCAGATAGATCATGTCGACGCCGCCGCGCCCGATCAGCGGCTCGGCCAGCTTGCCGAGCAGTGTCGCGGCGGCAACCAGCGCCACAACCGCGGCATAGATCGCTGGGCTGCCCCAGCGTCCCGGCAGGCGCGGCGCACGCGACGAGCTCTCGCCCGAGACGACCGCGGGGATCACATGCACGGCGACGCCGTCGCCCGTGCGCAGCATCGTGTTGACCACCGATCCGTGGCGCAGCTCGAACCACCAGCTGCGTACCGACTTGCCGATCACCAACTGGGTCGCGCGCGTCATGCGAATATGCTCGCCGAGCCCGTCGATCACCTTCTCCGCCGGAACGGTGGCGATCGTCGCACCCAGGCTGGCGGCGAGGCGCAGCGTATCGGCGATGCGGCGCTTCTGCGCCTCGTCGAACCCTTCGGCGCGGGGCGTGCGGATATAGACCGCCTGCCACGGTGCACGCAGCGCGTCGGCAAGCCGCTTGGCGGCACGCACCAGCGTGTCGGATCCGGCCAGCTCGCTTACCGCGACCAGCACCCGTTCCCCGCCCGCAAAGGTCCCGGGGACCGCTCCCGCATCGAGCTCGTCGAGCAACGCGCGGTCGACGCTGAGCGCGGCGCGGCGCAGCGCCATCTCGCGCAACGCCGACAAATTCGGCTTGGAGAAGAAATGGCCAAGCGCACGGCTGGCCTCGTCCGGGACATAGACCTTGCCCTGCTTCAGCCGCTCGATCAGCTCGTCGGGTGGAAGGTCGACCACCTCGATCTCGGCGCCCTCGAACACGCTGTCGGGCACGGTCTCGCGGACGCGGACGCGGGTGAAGCTGGCGACGACGTCATTGAGGCTTTCGACATGCTGGATGTTGAGCGTGGTGTAGACGTCGATTCCGGCGTCGAGCAGTTCCTGCACGTCCTGCCAGCGCTTGGGGTGGCGGCTGCCCTCCACATTGGTATGCGCGAACTCGTCGACCAGCGCCAGTTGCGGGCGGCGGGCAAGAATGGCGTCGAGGTCCATCTCGGGCAGCGCATGACCGCGATAGTCGATCGCCCGGCGCGGGATCACCTCGAACGGTTCGATCAACGCGGTGGTCTCGGCGCGGCCATGCGTCTCGACGACGCCGATCACGACATCGGTATCCGCCTTCAGCCGTTCGGCGCCTTCGCGCAGCATCTCGAACGTCTTGCCGACGCCGGGTGCGGCGCCGAGAAAGATCTTGAGCTTGCCGCGCGCCTCGCGCTGCGCGGCGCGGAGCAGGGCATCGGGGGAAGGGCGCGAGTCCATTGCCGGATAGTTAAGCGCGCGCATCGGCGAACGCCACCAAAGGCGCGCGATCCATATGCTTTCTTAATGCTCCCGCGCGGCTTTCACCGGCGAACCTTAACGGGGCAAGCGCCTAATTGAGTCTCCGAAACCATTCGGAGTCTCGCACCATGCAGGACGTGATCTGGCTCGCCGCGCTCGGCGGGCTTTTCCTCGTGACGCTCGCCTATCTCCGCCTCTGTGACGAGGCCTGAGATGAGCATTCACCTGACGCTCGCCGGGCTCACCGCGCTCGGCCTCCTCCTCTACCTCCTGGCCGTGCTCGTGCGGCCCGAGAAGTTCTGAAAGAACCGCCATGACCATTCAGGGTTGGGGGCTGATCCTCGTCTTTACCGCCATCCTCGTCGCGCTGACCAAGCCGGTGGGGATGTGGCTGTTCGCACTCTATGAAGGCCGCCGCACGCCGCTCCATACGGTTCTGGGGCCGGTCGAGCGCGCCTTCTACAAGCTCGCCGGGGTCGATCCCGCTGCCGAGCAGGGCTGGCGCCGCTATGCCGTCCATATGCTGCTCTTCCAGCTGGCTACCGCGTTGTTCACCTACGCGATCCTCCGGCTTCAGCATGTGCTGCCGATGAACCCGCGCGATCTCGCGCCGATCGGCGCGGACGGGGCGTTCAACACGACGATCAGCTTCGTCGCGAACACCAACTGGCAATGGTATTCGGGTGAGGCCGCGATGAGCAACCTCAGCCAGATGCTGGGGCTCGCGATCCACAATTTCCTCTCGGCCGCCACCGGCATCGCAATCGCTTTCGCGATCTTCCGCGGTTTCGCGCGGCGCGAGAGCGGGACGGTCGGCAATTTCTGGGCCGATCTCACGCGCGTCACCCTCTACCTGCTGCTCCCGATCTGCATCGTCTATGCGACCTTCCTGATCGCCAGTGGTGTGCCGCAAACCTTCGCCGCCATGACCGACGCGACCACGCTTGAGGGCGCGAAACAGTCGATCGCACTCGGCCCGGTCGCTTCGCAGGAAGCGATCAAGATGCTCGGCACCAATGGTGGCGGCTTCTTCAACGCCAATAGCGCGCACCCGTTCGAGAATCCGACGGCGCTGACCAACCTGGTCCAGATGCTGTCGATCTTCGTGATCGGCGCGGGTCTCACCTGGACCTTCGGCAAGGCGGTGGGCAATCCGCGTCAGGGCTGGGCGATCCTGTCTGCGATGCTGGTGCTGTTCCTTGTCGGCGTCGGCGTCACCTATTGGGCCGAGGCTGCGGGCAACCCCAATCTGCACGCGCTCGGCGTCATGGGCGGCAATATGGAGGGCAAGGAAGTCCGCTTCGGCATCGCCGCCAGCGCGCTCTTCTCGGTCGTCACCACCGCGGCTTCGTGCGGCGCGGTCAACGCGATGCACGACAGCTTCACCGCGCTCGGCGGCATGATCCCGCTGTTCAACATGCAGCTGGGTGAGATCGTGATCGGCGGCGTCGGCGCGGGTATCTACGGCTTCCTGCTGTTCGCCATCCTCGCGGTGTTCGTTGCGGGCCTGATGGTCGGGCGCACCCCCGAATATGTCGGCAAGAAGATCGAAAGCCGTGAGGTCAAGCTCGCGGTGCTGGCGATCGCCATCGTTCCGCTGTGCGTGCTCGGCTTCACCGCGCTCTCGTCGGTCCTTCCGGCGGGCCTTGCCGGGCCGCTCAACAAGGGGCCGCACGGCTTCAGCGAGATCCTCTACGCCTATAGCTCGGCGACCGGGAACAACGGCTCGGCCTTTGCCGGCCTTACCGCGGGCACGCCCTTCTACAATGGTCTGCTCGGCGTCGCGATGTGGCTGGGACGCTTCTTCATGATCGTGCCGGTGCTGGCCATCGCGGGCAGCCTTGCCGCCAAGAAATACACCCCGGCGACCGCGGGCTCGTTCCCGACCACGGGGCCGCTGTGGGTGGGCCTGCTCGTCGGGATCATCCTGATCGTCGGCGGCCTGACCTTCCTTCCCAGCCTCGCGCTCGGCCCGGTCGCGGATCATCTCGCGATGATCAACGGCCAGTTGTTCTGATGCGCCCCGCTGGTTCGTCACCCCGGCCTTGTGCCGGGGTCCACCCTTCCACAGGCCATGGTGGCGCGGTTCGCACGCGCACCTCGCCATCAGCCCCCGCTGCACCGTGGACCCCGGCACAAGGCCGGGGTGACGGAAGCGCTTTCAATTGAGGTCCATCATGACCACCAAGACCATGTTCTCGGGCGAGCTGATCCTTCCGGCGATCGGCGACGCCTTCAAGAAACTGAACCCGCAGGATCTGATCAAGAACCCTGTGCTGTTCACCACCGCGGTGGTGGCGCTGCTGCTCACCGGGTTGCTGGCACTGGGCGGGGAGAGGCTCTCGATCCCGTTCCAGGCGCAGCTGATCATCTGGCTGTGGCTGACCGTACTGTTCGGCACCTTTGCCGAGGCGCTGGCAGAGGGCCGCGGTCGCGCGCAGGCCGCCTCGCTCCGCGCCACCAAGTCCGAGCTACAGGCCAGGCGCCTGATCGGCACGGGCGAGGTTTGGGAACTGGTCAGCGCTGCCCGGCTCGCACGGGGGGAAATTGTGCTGGTCGAGACCGGCGACCTGATCCCCGCCGATGGCGAGGTGATCGAGGGTGTGGCCTCGGTCAACGAAGCCGCGATCACCGGCGAAAGCGCGCCGGTGATCCGTGAGGCGGGCGGTGACCGTTCGGCGGTGACCGCGGGCACCCGAGTCATCTCCGACCGGATCAAGGTGCGCGTGACGCAGGAGCCCGGCCAGGGCTTTCTCGACCGCATGATTGCGCTGGTCGAGGGCGCCGAGCGCCAGAAGACCCCGAACGAGATCGCGCTGACGATCCTGCTCGTCGGCCTGACGATCATCTTCCTGATCGCGGTCGCGACCATTCCGGGCTTCGCCAGCTATGCGGGCGGAAGCATCCCGGTCGCGATCCTCGCGGCTCTGCTCATCACCCTGATCCCCACGACCATCGCCGCGCTGCTGTCGGCGATCGGCATCGCGGGCATGGACCGGCTGGTGCGCTTCAACGTGCTCGCCAAGTCGGGCCGCGCGGTCGAGGCGGCGGGCGACGTCGATGTGCTGCTGCTCGACAAGACCGGCACGATCACCATTGGCGACCGTCAGGCGAGCGAGTTCCGTCACCTCGCCAGCGTTCAGGTCGACGACCTTGCCCGCGCTGCCTTGCTCGCCAGCCTTGCCGACGAGACGCCCGAGGGCCGTTCGATCGTCACCCTGGCGCGCGAGAAGTTCGGCATCTCGGTGCCGAACCTGCCGGCCGGCGCCGAAGTCATCCCCTTCACCGCGCAGACGCGCATCTCGGGTGTGAAGGTCGAAGGAATGCTGATCCAGAAGGGGGCGGTGGATTCGGTGCTGCGCGCCAATCCGGGCCTCGGCGATACGCCCGCCGCCGCCGAACTGCGCAAGCTGACCGACGAGATCGCCCGTGCCGGCATGACCCCGCTCGCGGTGGCCAAGGACGGCAAGCTGCTCGGCGCGGTGGCGCTTAAGGACGTGGTCAAGGCCGGGGTGCGCGAGCGCTTCGCCGAGCTGCGCCGCATGGGCATCCGCACGGTGATGATCACCGGCGACAACCCGCTCACTGCCGCGGCAATCGCGGCCGAGGCGGGGGTCGACGACTTCCTTGCCGAGGCGACGCCCGAGGACAAGCTGGCGCTGATCCGCAAAGAACAGGCGGGCGGCAAGCTTGTCGCGATGTGCGGCGACGGCACCAACGACGCGCCCGCGCTCGCCCAGAGCGACGTCGGCGTGGCGATGAACACCGGCACGCAGGCCGCGCGCGAGGCGGGCAATATGGTCGATCTCGACAGCGATCCGACCAAGCTGATCGAGATTGTCGGCCTCGGAAAGCAGCTGCTGATGACGCGCGGTGCGCTGACGACTTTCTCGGTCGCGAACGATGTCGCCAAATATTTCGCGATCATTCCGGCGATGTTCGTCACCCTCTATCCGGGTCTCGGCGTGCTCAACGTGATGGGGCTGAATTCGCCTGAGAGCGCGATCCTGTCGGCGATCATTTTCAACGCGCTGATCATCCCATGCCTGGTGCCGCTCGCGCTGCGGGGCGTGACCTACAAGCCGATGGGGGCGGGGCCGCTGCTGGCACGCAACCTCTCCATCTACGGCCTTGGCGGCCTGATCGCGCCGTTCATCGGCATCAAGCTGATCGATCTCGCCGTCACCGCTCTCAATCTCGCCTGAGGACAATCGATATGCTCACCGACCTCAAATCCGCCCTGCGTCCCGCGATCGTGCTGACGCTGTTGTTCGCCGCGCTGCTCGGGCTGGCTTATCCGGCCTTGCTCACCGGCATCGGTCAGGCGGTCTTTCCGCATCAGGCCAATGGCAGCTTGATCCGCGACGGGGATCGCGTGATCGGCTCCGAGCTGATCGGACAGAAGTTCGCGGGCGCGGGCTATTTCCACGGGCGCCCCTCGGCGGCGGGCAGCGACGGCTACGATGCATCCGCCTCCGCCGGCTCCAACCTCGGCCCGACATCGCAAGCGCTGATCGATCGCGTGAAGACCGATGCCGACGCCATCCGCAATGCACCAGCCGCTTCGGTCCCAACCGATCTGGTGACAACCTCCGCCTCGGGGCTTGATCCCCATGTGAGCCCCGAGGCGGCTCTTTTCCAGGTCGACCGCGTCGCCAAGGCACGCGGGATCGCGCCGGACAAGCTGCGGGCGCTGGTTGAGCAGCACAGCGACGGCGCGCTGCTCGGTTTCCTCGGCGAGCCGCGTGTGAACGTCCTCGCGCTCAACCGCGCGCTCGACCAGATGTCGGCCGGGCGCTAAGCCCAAGGGATGGCGTTGCCCACCAAGATCCTGATCGTCGAGGACGATGTCCATATCCGCCGCCTGCTCCGCGCCGCCCTCCAGCGCGCCGGGCATGCGGTGGTGGAGGCGGCGACGGCGCGCGAGGGGTTGTCGCTGCTCGACATCGACAAGCCGGACGCGGTGCTGCTCGATCTTGGCCTGCCCGACCGCGACGGGCTGGAGCTGATCCAGCCGATCAAGGCCCGCTCGACCGCGACCTTGCTCGTGGTGTCTTCGCGCGCAGACAC
>Ga0247823_10000072_pt1 | contig 73933 bp, 114 predicted proteins | sample 13C_PalmiticAcid_2_FD_192426 | JGI IMG/M metagenome (GOLD analysis project Ga0247823, IMG submission 192426) | Soil microbial communities from agricultural site in Penn Yan, New York, United States - 13C_PalmiticAcid_Day30 | ecosystem: Environmental > Terrestrial > Soil > Agricultural land... | reverse complement strand
TTGGCCACAGCCTGAAGGCCAAGAACAAAGCTCTGTACGAAGATCTCCAGCAGTTCGTTTTGGATAACGCCACCGACTGGACGGCCTACAAGAACAACCTGATCAACAACAAGGGCTACTCGGAATCCCAGGCCGCAGATGAATTTACAGAAGACTTCATCGGCGCACACTTCAACGACGGGAAGTTCTGGAGGAGACTCTGGCAGAAAGACAAGCCCTTGTTTGAACGGCTCGTGGATGCCGCGATGGATTTCCTCAACGCCCTTACAGGCAGAGCGTCCAGCATGTCCCGAGACGTTCGTCCATTCTTCAAGAACTGGGAGGAAACCCGCGATAAGCTTGTCGGTATTGTTGAACAAGCAAAGAACGGTAACTTGGATCAGGATCTTGTCGCGCCGATGGCGGAACGCCCATCTCAAGGGGCAATGCAGCAAATCCGGGAGGTGCTGAACAATTTTGCCAGGGAATATATTCCTCCAGCCACCAAGCCTGGGCAAACCTACGAGATTGACCCAACAGCGCAAACGGTGTGGTCCGCAATACTGGACAAGGGACAACTGCCAGCCTCTTTGAAAGAGGTTTATGATCGGTTAAGTAACCGTCTAAACGCGATTCGTGGAAAGGTGAAAGTTTACACCGATGATGTGAAGCGAGCAGTAGAGTCCTTGCACAAAGACAAGGACGCGCGGAATGCTGAGTATGGAAGGATTCAAAAGGCATTAACCCAAGAGGACGGGATGACCATTTCGGAGTTGGACCCTACCCTACAGCCTCATGTATGGAAGGTCCGAAACATGGTGGATACCCTGTCTCAGGCCGCTATTGATTATGGGATTGTGGAGGGGGAATTGGCAGATACTTTCCGCAATGGGATTGGGAGTTACCTCCGCAGGGGCTATGCAGTTTTTGACCCGGAAAGCGGATGGAACTATAAATATCTCCAGAAGAAGAAACCAGAGGTACTGGAAAATGCTCGCGCGTACCTGAAACAAAAGAACCCAGAGGCTACCTCGGATCAGATAGAAACCACGATAAAGGAACTTCTGGATCGCGATTCCGCTGCCGGGTTCATCCTTGGTGGTAAAAAGGTTCTAGGAAAAAGTGTGGGGTCGTTGATGGAGAGGAAAAACATTGCCGCTCCCATCCGGGAATTGCTCGGTGAAATCAAAGATCCGCTGGTCAACTTTATCCGCTCGGGCGACTTCCTAGGGCAGTTGATTGCCAGAGAGGAGATGCAGCAAGAGTTCCGAAATGAAGTCTTGAGGTCAGGATGGGCGAGCACGCAGAAAACGTCCGCATACCACACCCCTCTTGTGGAGGACACCGCCATCCAAACTCAGGACAATGACGGGAATCCTATAGTTCGCGTACGGTCAAACCGACGTTACGACGTTCTTCGCGGACTGTACACCACGCCAGAGTTCAAGAATGCTTTTGAGATGGCGGAACAAACAGGGATGGGCGGGGATGCCAAGCGGGTTTCGGATTTCCTGGTGCGAGGATTTTTGACGGCATCAGCGACAGCCAAGACATTCGCCACGGTCCTGAACCCTGACAGCTACGCACCAAACTATATCGGGGCTATCATGGTGGAAATCGCTAATGGACGCTGGAAGCCTGAGACATGGAGAGATGCGTGGAATGCCTTGCGAAGCGGGAAAAACCCCGATGCGGTCATTTCTGCCGCAAAGAAGGCCGGTATTCAGGATGCCCGACACCTTTATGATGAACTCCTTCGCAATGGGATCTTTGATCAAAACGTCACATTCAAAGACTTCGAGGCGACCCTGAAGAATAGCTTTCTGAAGAGAAGCGTTGGAACAAAGCCGATGGAGACGCTGGGGAAGATTTATTCGGCGGGGGATAATCTTGGGAAGGCAAATGCTTTTGTCGATGAGATCGGTACACTGAAGAAAGCATATCCAGACATGCCTTTCCGTCAGCTTGTTGAACAAGCGGCAGAGATTGTCACCAATACGACTCCGACGTATTCGACAGTTCCAAAGGTATTCAGGGACATTTCACAGTTGGGGTTTGGGTTGCAGAACTTTTTCAATTTCGTCTATTCGATCAACCGGGTTGCGGGATACACCGCCGCACAGGGGTACAAGGAAATCCGAAGCGGCAACCCAGTTCTGGTGACACGGGGATACCGGAGACTCATGGGACTGATAATGGTTCTGTCCGCTGCTTCCTACTGGGGGGCTGCCATGCTTTCCCGTATGTTTGAGGATTTGGATGATGACAAGGATCAGGCGTTCCGTCGCAGCTTTGCGGCACCGTGGGATCGTGACGCCAACCTACTTTACACCAACATAGGGGACGGGAAGTTCACCTACTCGAACACAAGCTACCTCAACCCATTTGCCCTTGTTGCGGAAACGGTAACGGCTGTTTCTCAAGGGAAGAACCCGAAAGACGCTGCCGGGGGAGCGCTGCGCACAGTGATGGGAAACTTCTTCTCAGAGGGCATTTTGTTCAGTGCGATCCTCGACGTACTCCGCAATCGTCAGAAAGGAACAACCCGCGAGGTTTACAATGAGGAACTGGACCTTATGGCCAAAGGAATCCAGATGGGTCAGTATGTATTCAGGAAAGCCCTCACCCCCAAGGTGCTGAACAAGATTTCCAGAACCTACATGGGCATCACTGGCCAACAAGGTGATTACGGAAAGGTGTATTCGCCATACGATGAAGCAGTAAGATTGTTGGGGTATCGGGCCAACACTGTGGACATCGAAAAGCAATTGCCCTACCGGCTCTACGACCTGAACAACCGATTCAAGAACGCGGAGAGGATTTTCCGTTCCGCAGAAAACCGAAAGGTGCCAAAGGAAGAACTGGAGGAGGCGAGACTTCAAAGCGAAGAAGCCAAGCGCCGCGTTTTGGCGGAATACCAGCAACTTTACAACGACAGTCTCCTGCTTGGTATCAAGAAGCAGCAGTTCCGTAAGGCAATGGTAGAAACAGACACCCAGAAGGAAGTTCGGCAACAAATTCGCTGACATTTTCAACCTCCCGCGCAAAGGAGACAAGGAGAGCCTGCCGCCAGAAATGGTTGCAGGCTTTTCTGCCTGATGGTCCAGTAATGCAATTAGCTTGTAACAGCGCGGTTGACAGGCGCACATCTGAGTCGTATTGTCCGCTCGTAATGAAAAAGAGGACTGTGAAATCATTCTCCTTGCGCGGGGGTTGATTGAACTTTCTGAGCGGCCACGACTCTGCGGAGTTGTGGCCGTCATTGCTTGTAAACTGGAAGGTTGTTTGAGAGGATGAAGTACGAATGTTGACAGTAGCAACCACCAAGGAAACTCCTCCAGGAGGCTGGAAGATCATCGTAGAGAAGACCGGGCACACGGTTTCCCATTATGACTGGAACGCCTTCATAGCAGCCTTCGAGGGGCATTGTCTGGCCAACAATATCCCACTCACGCCAAGCTATCAGGATCAACTTCTGGATCGCATGTGCCGGGAGAACCCATTGTGGGAGTGCAAGCAGGCTGGGAAGTTTAAAGCGAAGGGAACTGGCAGCCAGTTTGGCCCAATTATGTCCTTCTTGAAATTTGTACTGAACTGGACGAAGGAATCCATCAAGGAAGGAAAGGTTGGATGGGAGGATCGGGAAGTCGCGCAAGAAAGAGCAAACATCTGCAAGACTTGTCCGTACAACACCAAGACCATTACCTTCGGATGTGGCGGTTGTGCGGCTGCCTTTGGAAAGCTATTGGCACTTGTTCTTGGAAAGAACATGGAACTGGAAGGCGGATGGAAGCTTGGCAGTTGCAGAATTTGTAGCTGCACCTTGAAGGTTGCCGTGTGGATGCCCTTAACGCCCCAGCAAGAAGCCTTGGATGAGCCCGTAAAGGAACAGTTTCGAGATCCAGGTGTGAGCAAGTTTTGCTGGAAATCGAAGGGCCTTTAGGGATTGTCATTAGTGGCACTTGTGCATACTGTTCCGCGATGACCTCCGAAAAGTACACGGCTGACTATTACCTCCGAGGAGTGGAGTCTGGTCTGTCAAACTACCAAGACTACCGCTTCCTGCCGGAACTTACCGGGGCAATGGCCGTAAGCATATCTAGCTACCTTGGAATCAAGAAAGGGGACTCCTTGCTCGATTACGGAGCAGCGCGAGGATATCTGGTGAAATGCTTCCTAGACCTTGGAGTAGAAGCGCATGGATTCGACATTTCTGAGTGGGCGGTATCCAACTGCCATCCCGATGTCCAGAACCGCATCAGCACCACCCTTGACCTTCTACCTCCTCAACGGGACTGGCTTTTGGCAAAAGATTGCTGCGAACACATTCCCGAGGATGACCTTTGGCTGATCCTGAACAAGTTACTCACGAATACCCAAAAAGGAGTTCTTTTGATCGTGCCGCTTTCCAAGGTGGATGGGGGACAGTACGTATGCCCGAGGGATAACCAAGATGCCACGCATGTTGTTCGATGGACCTTGGACACTTGGGTGAAATTCCTTCAGTCATGTAGCCCGGATTTCCTCGCTTGGGGAGGCTACCATGTTTCAGGAATCAAGCAGGCCAGCGATGCGTGGCTGGGATCGTGTGGGTTTATTACGGCGCTGCGGAGGAACACCAAGCTCTCCGATGAGCCGACAAACAACCAATAAACACCACTATGCCAGACGACTACCAAGAACCCAATGAACCTACGCCGGAGCAGGAAGCTGAGGCTCGTTCGCGGGCAGCGTTTTGTTCTGCGTTGGCCCGCCAGCTCCATGACCGCTACGATGAAACTGCCCCTCTCTACGGCTACAAAACCCGCGAGGACACGAAAGACTTCGATCCCGAGTCCCCCAATGGTCAACTGATGCAAGCTGTCTGCCTGCAAGTTGTCGGGCCGCTCATCGCGAGACTCCAAGCCATCGCCGCGATGCCCGAATACGATCAGGACGACGCGCACCGCCTGCGGGACATGGCGCGCCGATTCCTTTCGCAGAACACAGAAGCGCAGACGCCGAAGGTCGGCTGACGCGAAAGTTCTCCAATGACTCCATCCATCGGCTGCGCCTGTAATTTCTACAACGAGGGGAACGCGCTCCATCCCTTCCTGGAAAACGTCACCAGGTTCTTTGATGACGTATTGCTCATCCATACCCCTCCAGAGGGAAAGGTGGATGATGAGTCCGTGGATATTGCGAAGAAGTGGGGAGTAAAATTATTGTTCGACAATATTGAGAAGGGCTACGGGAAGATCCGAACAGACCTCATCCACGAGTCCACCACAGAATGGGTGATGATCATGGACGCGGACGAACGCTTTTACCCGGAGTTGCCATTGTTATCCTGCCAGGGAGAAGAAGCATACCCCGAGCACCCTTACCCCAACCTATCTGTGTCGGTGGTAGCAGCCTGCTATAGTCAGGCAGAACTTCTTAAAAGCATGATGCAGTACGCTGATGGAGGGTTGGCAATCCGCACATGCCGCCGCCACTGGATGGACACCACCATGCGCCATCCATGCCAGAACTGGTTGATCCGTCCAGACTGGCAGCTTCGCATAATCAAGAACGATAAGAACGTAGGGTACGACCCAAAGATCAGAATGCACGAACAGCTTTTGGATTTCAGGACAGGGAAAACCCCCAAGCATGTTACTGCATCTGTGGAAAAGAGCCTTTACCACGACCATTTCCAGATCACCTACAAAGGAATGGAGCAGGAGCAACTGGAGGAAGATCGCCGGATATACGAATCCCTCCAGTCAGGAAGTTCGGCTAGGGGGAAAACGTAGTGGCAATCCTCATCACGGGATACGACCACGGCATGTCCGGGATAGGGCAAAAGACCGCCCCTTTAATGGAATCCTACGCCAAGAAGCATGGGATGAAATTCTACTGCCACAGTAAGTACTCCGACAAATACCACCCAAGCTGGCAAAAGGTTCGACTTATTGTCCAGGCAATCCAAGAGGGCAATAATGTGCTTTGGTTGGATGCGGATACAGTCATCACTAACCCAGCGGAAGTCCCTTGGAAGGAGTTCGGAAATAAGCTCAATGTCTCGCAGGACTGGGGATGTGATGTAACCGAACCCCATCACTTCAGTATGGGGAACTTCTACGCCTGCCGGGACACCATCATGCTATTCCGGGCAGCCGAAAGTCGTGCTTCAAAGTGGGGAAACAATCCCCTATGGGAACAATCCTGCCTACAGGAAATGCACCAGACCCTTGATGACGCCAGATCCGCCATCCGTGTGCATCCCAGACGAGTTTTCAACCCGGTTCCCATCATGGCCCAACTGACCGCCCAGGAGCCATGGAAAGAAGGAGACTGGCTGTGTCACCTGACAGGAATTTCAAATGAAGAACGCTTGGACCTTTTCGAGAAAATAAAGCCATGAAACTACTGAATGTCGGATGCGGAGGACAGAGGATGGTTGACGAGGTATGGACCAATCTCGATGATCTCCACAGCCAATTGCCAGAGGGAACTGGAGCCAGGATTGCGCTGGACCAAGAGATTAACTACGTCAATTTTGTGCTCCTATCCGACCCAATGCCTTTTGAGGAAGGAGCTTTTGATGGAGTAAACCTGTCCCACGTATTGGAGCACTTCGACGCGCAGGATGGTCTGAAACTCTTAAAGGACTGTTTCCGGGTGCTCAAACCGGGAGGGCATATCCTGATTTCCGTCCCAAATGCAACCTACTTCCGAACCGTTTACCCGATGGACAAGAACAGCACATGGCCCATGCTGTACGAGGTATCCGACCCCAAGAACCCCATTCCCACCTTCCACGAAGCTGCACTGTGGTTCGACCAGCACAAGGCTATCCTGACCGATGACGCGGTATGGAGCTACCTACAAATGGCCGGATTTCAGCAAATTGTGCGCTGGTTCGGCTGCGATGTGGGAGGAAATGAAGTACTGGACGCACTGGGAGGAACGCTCAACAGGATTCCTTTCAGCCTTGTGATGAGCGGGAGGAAGGGGTAGGCTATGGAGATGCTTTCTACAGAACAAACCCACAAGAGCTATGAGAGCGTGGGAGAATTAAAGGATTCCTACACATCGACAGGGGTAAAACTTTTTGCCCATCAGGAGGCAATGAGCAGACTCCGAAACAAACAAGGAACTCCTATTTCGGCATGGTGCGCGCCGACTGACGTTTGCAACGCGCGATGTTCCTTTTGCTCGGTCGGGGAACGACCTGGAGACGTACTCCCTTGGGCTGCTGTAAAGGGATTTGTTGACCAATTAGTTGCCCTTGGATTGAAAAGTATCACGTTCAGTGGCGGTGGAAATTTTTTGATGTACCGATGCAAGGAAACAGGCACAACCTGCTCGGACGTTATTCGATACGTAAAAGGTCTTGGGGTTGAATGTGCGCTCATTACCAATGGGATGCCTATGGTTGAATATCCGTGCGGAAGAACCTCTTGGAAAAACATGCCTCCAGATGTCTTGGACATGCTCACATGGTGCAGGATCAGCATGGCGGGCTTAGACCACAATCATAAGGAGCAGCAAGTTTACGTACCAGATTTCAACCCCGAAATCACAAGCCTGGGGTTCTCATGGATCATGGCAGATAGCTTTGAAGAACCGAGTCATAAGCACGGATGGGTTTCAACTCCCCAAGATGTAAGGACTCCAATGGGATCTAGGAAGGTGATTTTGGCAACGGAGCGGCTTCCGTGGATAGAGGAGCAAATTCGTGGATATGTAGAGCGGCACAAGCCAGCCTATGTACGACTCCTTTGCGACTGCTTGAGGCCAGACCTTATTCCTGAGCGTCACAAGATCCTATCCGACATGGCATCCAGAATTAACCCGGATGTGGTGTTTTCTCAATCCAAGCCCCCTCGGCAACCAGATCATCCCTGCGCAAAGGTCTATACCCGACCATGCTTAAATGCAGATGGATGGGTATATCCGTGTGATTCTGTTGTTCTGAACAAGAGTGCAAATCATCAATTTGGAAGTGTGTGGAGAGTATGCCGATGGGATGAGGTTGGGGAATTGTTCTCTAAGCCAATCCGTCAGGTAATTCCGAATGACGCATGTCCAGGTTGCGTTTTTGCCGACGCAGTGGACCTTATTGGTGAGATTATCGAGGGACGAGAGACGCCAGCGCCTACAGGCCCCCCGATCCAGCATGTGAACTACATCTGAGTTCGCTTGCGCTTCATTAAGCGTTTCCCGTGGAAGATTGGCGTTTCAATGGCCTCTTCCGGGGTCATTCCAGCCAATAGTCGGCTTCTCAATGTGAAGTACTTGATTCCGTATTTGGCGGCCATTTCATGACGGCACAGAGTTTCGCCCTTGTATGTTACAAGGACATTGTTCCGTTTATTTCTAACCTGTTGCTCTGATACCTCCCAACGACAGTTGTCTTTTCGGTATCCGCTGTTGTTGTCGATTCGACCAACAGAATGATGCTTTGATGGGCGCGGACCCATATCAGAGTAAAAAGTAGCGAAGTCTCTCCAAGCATCAGAGACACCAATTCCTCGACCCCCATAGTCCATCCATTTCGGGTTGTTTGGATTTGTTGTTCGCTGAATGATATTTGCCCATAGACCATACTCAGGAATTGTGGCGTTTCTACGGCTGAGTCCATGGGTGATTCGATTTCTTGCAATGGCATTCCGATGGCATCCGCAGGAAATGGTTTTTCCAGTGCTTAGATTGCTGCCTGACACAATGGTTTCAGTTCCGCAGGCACAGCGGCAGTTCCAAAAAGGAACCCATCCTTCCCGACCAGCATAACCGATGACGGTCCACTGATTGATAGTTGTTCCGGTCAGATCGGTTGAGGGTTTTCGTGCGGGGTTAGGATCAAGTATGTGAGCTTTTTTCTTTGGCACACAATGCAAGTAACAGACCGCAGTACATCGGTCAACTACTGCGTGTCAACAAGGACTCGACAGCCCAACTTTCTGATACTTCTCCCGCACCAACTCTCTCAACCTGCGAAACCCAGCGTGTCCCTTGTCAGGGAACTTTCCTCTGGCTTGTTCGACAATAATATCCTTCAGGTCTTCCGGTACAGGAAGACCTGCGTCTTTCAATTTCTGCCGAGCCATGATTAAAAGAGAGTCAAAGGCGTAGGACTTCTGAGGCTTGATGCCTGGGTAGTCCAGCGTCCATCCTCCAGGAGGGGTTTCGCTTGTGCTGATCTTTGGAGCAACCTCGCGAGAGGACGATTCGAAGTGTTTCCCGCAGGCATCAAAAGACAAGCTTCCGTCAAAGCAATACGTGGCGTTCTCTCGCGCATATATGCAGTCAGCCCACTGTAGATGAGTCTCTTGTATGGAACGGTGCTTTAGGCCCTCACAAAGGGCATAGCAGGAGCTTTGGTTGGCGATATAGAGTTCCGACCCTGCAATAGCGGCTGCGGCCTCGTACATGTCATTTGTGGGCAAATACGCCACATCTCCGTAACTGGAGCAAAACGCGGCACGTTCCTCTGGCAATCCGATGAAGAGTATGTCCTTGGCAAACGTCTCTACGAGTTCTTTCCAAGGGAAGAAGGAATTGTTGTAGCGGGGCGTGCGGTTTACCACGATCCGCCCAGCGGTATTTTTGCTTGGGATTACCTCCAGCCAAGGCTTGTTCTGGTCGCATCGCACTTTTGTCCAAGTGTATTGCAGTTCGCAGATTGTTCGTCCCATGTGGTGCCCAATCTTTCGGAAGGTGGAGAAGTCATGATTGATCTTCTGCCCAGCATGTACCTCAAGAGATTTTACGTACCCCTGCGCTTCGATCAACTTCCGCGCCTGCTCAATCCATGGAGTAATGGGACGGGTCCATGGCTTGTCTGCCACGTAGAGGATGCCAGGGTTGTCTCGGATGATAGGGAGGGAGTAAATGAGATCCCCCCTATCCCCTGAGTGAAGGAATGTTTTCATGCGGCTTTGTAAACGTCTGCGTATTTCTTGAACAACTTTTTGAACCCTCCTTTGGAGTTGTTTTGAGGATTCTTTTCTCTCTGTACGGAACCGGAGTCAAACCCTAGGCGTTCCCGGCAGACCTCCAAAAGGATGAATAGCGCATCGGACAAATCGGGTGATGGGATGCTTCTGGCCTTCATCTCGCGCTTGGATTCCACGCGGATCTTTAAGATGAGCCCAGTCCCCTTTTCCTCTGACTTCCTGCGCTGGCACATCTCGTTGGCAATTTCCCGAGTCAGCCCTTTGATCTGGCCTGTTCGGAAATACTCGCAGCCCGAATACCACAACTCCGAAACCCGGTTAACATATCGTTCACTTGCCGGGGTAGGGTCGTAGGCTGAAACAGCTTTATCGCTGGGGCGTCCTCCAAAATCTACCTTCAGGACTTCCTTGGAAATCATCAGGTCCACAACATCTCCGAAAGGCTTACCTGCCCCGGTCGCATCAAAGGCCATATGCTTGGGCTGTACGCCTAGCTTGTGGCAACGGTCTTTGAACTGGGAGATGATCTGCTGGGTCCGATTGAGTTCCTTGTTCTCAACATCTTCGAACAGCGGGGAATATTCGGTAATGAGGAGTGTTTTCTTTCCTTCCAGGTTTTTCCCAACCACGCCCCAAATCATCATCGTCCGGTCACCGCCATTGGTGTAGGACGGGTCCAGGGCCGCGACAGGCGTAAGGTCATTGTCCAGCCACGCGAACCCTTCGCCGAGCGTCTGCATGGCCCCGCATTGCTCCAATTCGATGTCGGAATAGATGGTATTGTCCTCACCGATTGGGCAGTAGAACCCGCGCACCATTCGCCAAAAGCCTGAGGAATTAGGGCCTACCCGGTCAATAGCCTCCTGGACCTTGTCGAGGGTGATGATGCCTGGGTAAAGGTTTCGTCCAGCGATAACATTCGGGGATTTGAGGCCATCGAAATGCAGGCAGTAGCCCAGCTTTGTCTCCCATTCCCCGGTATCCACGTTCACCGAATCCCAGTTCCCGTTTTTTGGGATGGTCATTCGGGACATCGGATCAAAGCGATTCTTTGGGTTGCCAATGCCAACAAGCTGGAAGTACGGGTTCAGGGTGAGGTTGGTAAGAGCGGCCTCTACAATCGCCTCGGAAAGCTCGGGAAGCTCGTCTGCGATCAAGATCAACCGCTGATTCTTGAAACCGATCATCTTCGCCACGGATTCCTGCGCTTTGGTAGGAGCCCCGGCAATCAGCGTGATGCCGCTCTTGTCCGAGAACTTGTCCCCGTTTTGGAAACGGATGGTCCCTTGTGAGTTGAGAAGTTTCCCCGGAAGTCCTGGGCGAGCAAGCCAGTATCCCACAACATCGCCCCAGATGCGTCCGCGAGCATCGTTAAGGGTTGTTGAGGTCAATAGTACCTTCGTTAATTCAGGCGCGCACAGGTAATTCACGATGGCCCATACCGCGAAGAAAGCTGACTTTCCCGAGGAGCCCGACCCAATCACGCTCAAGTAATTCCACTTACAGGCTTCCCGAAGCATCTTCTCGTTCCACTCATTGAAATAGAACTTCTTCGGGGAATCTGCCGTGTTGGGCCAAAGCATCCTACAGACGTTCTTAAAGGGTTCTACACGCTCTATTCCTGGGAGGATACGGAAGGCGAGGAGTTCTAGGTAAAGTGCGTTGGCTGGCTGTGCATAGCGCTTATCCCAGTTCCATCCATACTTGTAGAAGTACCCCTTGGTTTCTGGTCCACGAAAGGGACGAGCAAGGGGTGCCTGTGTTGCTGCCATATCTCGGGCATACTACGAAGATGCAAAGAATTTGCAAGATGGGGATTGTCATAACGCACATTTCTTGCAATAGTGGCACTTATACCCACATGCACATCAACGGAGACAGAGCAAATCGGGCAGCACGCAGACTGGCGGAACGGGCGCTGGAAAAGCAGACCCACACCATCGCCATCCTGAGTCGCCCTGAAGGAGGGTTCCGCTGGGGTAGTAACTCTGGCCATTGGTTCAGCCCACAGTTCGATCTTGTCTCTGATGCCATCAAGCACGCGGAAGAGGTGGGCTTGAAGAAACAAGATGAATGAGCCTCGCATAGCGGTGAAAGTCTCCGAGGAGTTCCGCAACAAGCTCAAGGCAGCCCTTGCGCTGAAAGGAACCAATATCACCAAATGGTTCAAAGTAATGGGCCAGAAGGAGATTCAAGAAGCAGAATCGAAAAAATCATGAATAAAGGACAACCATTCGGAGAGTTCGTAAACAAGGGTCGCGATGGTTATGGGTTTATTCCCGTAAAATGCAAATGCTGTTATTGCGAGGCGCAACGTAGCGCAGAGTCCATGAAGCGAGCTTTAGAGAATCGTACGAAACCTAGTCTCGTGACGAGCATAACCTTGAAGACAAGGGCGTTTCTTTGTTCGTTACCATGGAAATGGAAGCACTATTTAGGGGTCAACAAGGCTCGTAAATGGTTGTTCCCGTGGGAAATTCAGCCCATCCAATTGGATTGGGTGAGTTGGCGAGAGGGGACGAAAGAAATAGTTGGGCATGCTGATATTGAAGGTGAAATGGGAGATCGGTGGGTCAGGTTGTTCAATGCCCAATCCAAGGGAAGGATTGCCATGAAAATCGCTCTTGCGAGGGAATCCGTAAAATGGTGGCGCATCAAACATGCCGCCTATCGCCACGCTAGGAACATCTTGCAAGAAACTAGCAACAAGAGTAAATAGCCCAACACACGATATGCTCGTAGTACTGCCCATCAGTCGCGCTGACGCTCACCTTATGGACGCCATGGAAAAGGCGTTCCAAAAGTTCAACCCCGGAACCGGCCACAACCTTCTCGTAGTAGCTGGACCAGACGCCAGAACTGAGGCTGATGTATTGTTGAACAAGCTTCGCCCATTCTTTGAAAACAGTGGGGTGGAGATTTTCGTCAGTGCCAATAACCAAGGCTGGCCTCGGGCCTGTAATTCCTACTTCCAGCAGTCTGCATTCCTGATCCACAAGTACGCCAAGCCCAATCAAGGATGGCTATGGATGGAACTCGACAGTGTTCCTGTAGCTCCCAACTGGCTGACCATCCTTGAGCAGGAATACTACGCAGACTCCACCTTTGCCCAGGCAGAGGGCCGTCCTATGCGGCGGTATATGGGGACCATGGAGAAGACCATCAAATCCGTAGCAGGAGAACTCACAGACGCCGGGGAGCATATGGCCCCTGTTGGAATTTACCCCGCAGATTTCTCGTCAACCTGTCCGGTCCTAAAAAGCTTGGGGGGTATCCAGTTCCATTTCGCCGCTCACATCAAATGGTATCCCCTGAAGAGCCTTAATCGAACATCCCTGATCCAGAACAACCGGGATACCTGCAACTACCGAGTGGAAGGCGAGGCCATTGTCTGCGACTCGCAAGCCCGTAACGCCTGGGATATTCACTGGAACAGCCCTCTTGGTAAAGACACCCTCATCCTCCATGGTTGCAAGGATGGTTCGCTGATCGACGTTGTGGACTCTTCTCGCACGGTTACCGTTGAGACAAAGGTAGCCATCCCCGTTCCAAAGGTGGTGGCCAAGCCTTACTTCCAGCATATCACCCCCTACCAGACCGCCACGCTTCCAAAGCAACAACACGTCCCGGTCCCGCCAACTCCCGTATCCCGACTTGGCGAGATGAAGAGCACGCCAGTTATCCATCAAAAACTCCCCCCTCCGACTGTCCGTAAGTTTGGCGAACTTGCAGCGTCCCACAGCAACACCGCTCCGCAGAAGTACGACGACAGCGGACTTGCCGTAGCAACGCCAGCGCAATCCGTTCCTGCGCCAGAGCCAGAGCCCACGCCAGTGGCAGAAGCCCCTCCTGTTGCGGAAGCCCCGAAAGTCCCAACTTCCTACAAAAGGGGAGCCAAGAAGGGCAAGCGTGCCTGGACTCCTGAGCAACGGCAGGCTGCCAGCGAACGGGCCAAGAAGCTCGTGGCAGAGGGCAAGTTTGGCAAGAAGAGGGAACCAGTTTCCGCCTAATCCATGATTGACCAGCTATCCACACTCAAGCCTGACGGGACACCTCCAAAGACCCGTCTTGAATCCGCCCAAAAGGGGTACCAGATTTGGAACACCCTTCGGATGGCTGATGCTATGTCGTCTATGGAGCGTGCCCGCCACGACGCTCTTTACGACAACACTCCTCCGCTCAATCAGGCCCAGCTTGATGCGAACGGGCAATCGTATCGTGTGAACGTGTCCTGGGGCCTTGCTCCGATGGTTCTGGAGATGGCCCAGTCTGGGTACATCGACATGATCAGCTCGATCCAAACCCTTTTTAGCTGCCCTACTCGGGCCAATCTTTCGCCTGAAAAGAAGAAGGAGTACGAAGGGATTATCGCGGAGAAAATCTCCCAGATGATCCGAAGTTGGCCGGATTTCATGCCGACCTTTCTTCGACTGACCTCTACCTTCATCAAGCACGCAGTAAGCTTTGCGACCTTCGATGACGAGTACGACTGGCGATTCGATTCCAAAGGGATGAGCGATTTCAAGATCCCTCGAAAAACGAAAGTCGGTCAGGAGAATATTGATGTGGCCTGCTGGCTACGGTTCTACTCCCAGAGCCAACTTTACCAGTTCATCAAAGACCCCGAGGTGGCAGAAGCCCATGGATGGAATGTGGAGGCTGTTCGCAAAGTCATCATGCACTCCATTAACAACTCGAACACGTTCCGCCAATGGCAGTTCTACGAGTGGGAGAAGCTGGAAATCGAACTCCGCAACAACGATTACTTCTGGACCTACGGAGTAGCCCAGACGCAGAACATCCGACTTGTCCATATGGTCTGGCAGGAGTTCGACGGGCGCATGAGCTACGGGGTCATCACTGATGACAACAATGGTGAAGATTGGTTGTGCCACAAAGTAGGCCGCTACCAGAGCAGCTACAACGCGTACGTCGCCTACACCTACGGGGTGGGTAACGACTACTACCACGGCATCCGTGGGCAGGGTTACGTTATTTATCCCATCGTAGGAGCCCTCAACCGGGCCTACAGTCAACTCTTGGAGGTAGGAACCTTTGGTAGCGCTCCCATCCTACAGCCTCGGGATGAGTCTGCGATGCAGGAAATGCAGTTCACCCCGATGGGAATTTTCAATGTCATCAGCCCCAACCTGACCGTCATTCCCTCGGCAATCGTCCCGAACATTTCCTCCGGGGTTCTCCCGATCATCCAGAGTTTCACTAGCATGTTCCGGGAGCAGACCGCGAACGCAAACACGCAGGCCCTTCTGGACTCCACCAAGGAGATGAGCGCAGCGGAGTTCAATGGTCGCCTTGGCACGATTGCCAAGATGTCCAACACCTCACAGAACCTTTTCCGTCCGCCCTGGACACTGACCCTTCGCGAGATTGTGCGCCGTATCATCCGGCCTGACTACAGCGAACTGGAGAATGGGGGAAGCTACGTCGTGAAGCTGAGGGCAGAACTCCTGAAGCTTGGCGGTGATGCTCTCCTGGAAGCCTTCCACAAGCTGGATGTGGATAAGCTCGAATCCATCAGTGCCATTGGATCTGGGTCCGAAGCGGCTCGGCAGCTTGCCTTGAACCAACTTCTTCCGTTGATGCCTTACTATCCAGAAAGCGGACGGCAGAACTTGATCTACGACATCACAGCCAACGCGGTAAACTACCAGAACGCCAACCGATACACGTTCTCAGGCTCGTCGCCATCCCTGACCAACCAAGAAGGATTGGCTTTCACTCAGAACTCCCTCCTCATGAAGGGGTCGTTCCAGCCGGTTCTGCCAGACGAGGATGTATTTGTTCACGCAAAGGTCCATACCTCCATCCTTCCCGCAGCCACAGAGCAGACCAGTCAGGCGGTCAAGCAGGCGGCGGAAATCGTTGGCTCGGGGCAGCCCTACGACATCACCAAGACCGTGGAAATGCTCCAAGGATTGCAACTCCTCACCGCCCACACCGCAGAAACCGTGGAGAAGATTGCTGTCAACCCCGCAGGCCAGCAGCTTGTTGGACAATACAAGCAGATCCTCCAGCAGGCCGACGAGGTTGTGCATAATTCCGGTGAACAGATCCAAGCCATCATGGAAAAGCAGGCTCAAGCTGCTCAAGGAGAGGAAGCGCCTGCCGGTCCTGACCCTGCTGTTCTGGCCAAGATCGAGGATCAAAGAGCGCTTACCTCCGAGAAGATCAACGCACTTCGAGCCAAGACGGACGCCGACATCGAGATCAAACAGCGTAAAGCTTCTCAGGACATGGCGCTCAAGGATGCAACTACAGCCCAGCAGTTGACATCCAACGCTGCCAAGAATCGCCAGCAACGCAAACCATGACCAGAACCCAATTCACCTCTGAACCGGCCAACTGCAAGAGGCTCGCAGAACTTCTGGGTGACCCTGTTCTCGCAACAGCCATTCAGATTGCGGTAGCAGAACTCCAGCCCAAGGAACCTCTTTCCCAAATGGGAGACATCATCCACCAAGCAGCCTTGGAAGCCATGAAGACACGCGGGGCAAACCTTGTGGTATCGGGGATCTTTACGCTTACTCAGCCGCTTAAGAAGCCATCAGAACAGCCGATGGAATACGATGCCGAAGCGACAAAGGCTCTGGAGCAACAAGGATTCAGCAAAGAAGAAATCGCAAAAATCCGTCAGGAATACCAATTAACCCAAAACGCATCATGAAAACACCGAAGAAAAGCACCATGAAGTCGCTTCCCAAGCCCGTTGCCCCTACCGGCAAAAAGGCTACCTGGGGAGCGGATCACCGCGCAAAGCAGGAAAAGAAATAAGGAGGCACCATGGCTGAAGCAGTAGCAGAAGCACCGACTATCGACATGACCGAAGCCGCATCAGCGGTAAAAGGATTGTTTGATGAAATGCAGGGCGAAATGCCGAAAGACCCCCGCTTTGAAGCGGGCCGGTCCACGGTAACAACTGCACCCCCAACCGAGGCCAAAAGCCCCGGAGAGGTGGAAGTTGAAAAGCAGCAACAGGAAAAGAAGCCTGAAGAGGTTTCCAAGGAGAAGACGGAATCAGAAGGGGAGGCCACGGAAACTGACGACGCTCCCCCTGCTACTGACGAGAAAGGCCGTTACCGATGGGGTGAACTCAAGAAGGAGGTCAAAACCCTGCGCACCACGAAGGCCGAACTGGAACAAAAGCTCCAGCAGGCCGGGGAAGCCAGTGAGCGCCTCAAGCAGCGGGAAGCTGAACTGCAAAGCGTTCAGAAGCAGATCGAGGAAGCCAACCGAGAACTGTTCGTCCATCGCGTGGAGGCAACCTCAGAGTGGAAGAAGGCCGTTCAAGAACCTCTGGATCAGGTTTTTGAAGGGGTGGACAGCCTTGCTCGCCTAGGAAACATCGAGGGCGATAAGCTCTATCAGGCTGTAGCCCAGCTTGCCAAAGGAGACCTTGGCCCATTGCGCGGCCTCCTTGAAGGCATGGACGCGGACATGGCAGGAGACATCCGGGCTGATGCTCGTGACCTTGCCAAGAACATGGTGGCCATCCAGAAGCGGGCGCAGGATCTTAAGGCCAACTCCAAGGAAGCCTACGAAACATCCATACGCAGCCAGCAGGAACTTTCCCAGAAGCAACAGCAGGAGCAGATCCAGCAATACGAGAAGGCCGCTTCCTCCATCGGGGAAAAGTTCAAGGAGACACTCTCCAAGCTTCTCCCTGAAGACGCATCCCCGGACTACACCCGCATGGGAATGGAGTCCCAGAAGATCGATACATGGACCCCTGAACTGAAGGTCTATGCTGGTCACGCGGCGGCAGTCATGCCGGAACTGGTTCGCCTGTCACAGTCCCAGGCAGCTAAGATCAAGGAAATGACCGCAGAACTTGCCAAGTTCCGAAATGGGGCTCCCAAGGCCAACACCACGGGGACAGCGCCCAGCAGCCCGCAGGAGGCCAAGAAACAACCTTCCCGTGATGAACTGGCCGCGACCAGCTTCGATGACTTCGCGGCGCAACTGACCTCCAGCTTATCTCGGTAAACGGGAAGTTACTGAGAAAGAGACGGGCGGCAGGATCACTCCCGCCGCCCTTTTCTTTTTCCTAGACAAGTTGCAAGTCGTATGCGATAAGGCGAATCGCAGTCGAGACGCTGCTAAAATGTCTCAAGCCAGTTGAGGGCTTCGACCTCGATTCCAAATCAGAAGAGCTTCCTGCCATCGGCAGACCCCTAGTGGCTCAAGGGATCAGTCAAGCAACCGCCGCGCATATGCGGCAATTCAAACCTCAATAAGTCCCCAGATAACGGGGCAATTTTTATGGCAGTCGATGTCTGTAATGTAGATAGTATTTTGGCCGCAGAAAGCGGTCGTATTTCCGAAATGGTGGCCGCTAAGGCCATTATGACCAGCCCGTGGAACCGGCTCGTAAAACAGGCCGAATTCCCAACGGGACTTGGAAGCACCCTCCAAACCCTCATCTATCAGCGTACTACGGTACCTGATGTGTCCAGCGCAGCCTGGAGTGATGTGAACTTCAACAGCGGCGACGGTACGACCTGTAACCCGACCCCGCAGCAGATCAACTATGCGTTCAGCTACAAGAGCTACAACCTCCAGCAGTTGGCGGTTAAGAGTCCTGTGCTGTGCGTCAATGACCTGCGCTACGGCTGGCAGGTCCGTGAGCAGCTTTCGGAGCAATTCCGTGTGCTGTCCGAGAACACCACCTGGATCTGGGAAAATCGTTACCGCGATGAATTCCTGCGTCTCTCTGGCAACCACATCGTCCTGGACTCCCTTGACCCCTACAGCGCTTCTTCGAGCGGATCGGATCAGGATTTCCCGGCGGTTGAGCCCATCACCACGCTCCAACAGGGTTACCTGGATGCCTACTGGCTCCAGCTTGCCCGTGATAACGCGACTGGCGAATACGCCAAGATCGACGGTCAGAAGCAGTTCGCTTTGATTGCTTCCCCGGAAATCATCAATGCGTTGAAGAAGCAGAACAACGACATCCGTCAGGACATCCGCTTCTCCAGTGAGGCCAACACCCTGCTCGCTCCTCTGGGCGCGACCTGGGCTTACATGAACTACATCTACATCGCGGACATGCAGGTGCCCCGCTACACGTTCACCGATGGTGAATATGTGCGTGTGCCTTACTACACGACTGCGGCAGCGTCGGAAGGCAACCAAGCGGTTGTCAACCCGGCCTACCTCACCGCTCCGTATGAAGTGGCGTTCATCTTCAACCCGGAGGCTTACACCTCCCGCGTTGCCTCGGCCATCACCAGCCCTGGTGGAAACACCAAGTTCGACCCGGTTAACTACCGTGGCGACTTCATCTGGATCAACAACCGGGACAACAACTGCAACATCCTTGGCAACCAAGGGTTCTTCTACTCGGAGAGTATGCAGGGGTCCCAGCCGAAGCGCACGGAATGGGCATACAGCCTGCTGTACAAGCGAACTGCTACATGCAATTATGATGTAGCAATCTGCTCGTAATCAGCAACTTAACAATCTCTCGCCAATTCATTTTGGCGAGAGAAGTTAGGTTGTTTTTGAGAGTAAATCTTCATACAATTCGCCAATGTATAAATCCCATAAATCCCTTGGTCCGGTTTATAGCGTGTGGCGTTCCATGATCCAGCGGTGCCATAATCCAAAACACATTTCCTTCAAACATTATGGCGCTCGCGGAATCTCGGTGTGCCAAGAATGGCGCGAGAACTATTTTGCTTTTGAAGAGTTTGCCTTGTCGAAAGGATGGAAGAAGGGCCTTCACACAGACCGGATTGACAATGAACTGGGATATTGTCCAGAAAATGTGCAATTCCTCTCCGTGAGAGACAACGAGCGTAAGAAATCATCTACGCGCATGACGGTGGAAAAGATCCACAAAATCTTTGACCTGTATTCCGAAGGAAAGACCTTGGCGGAAATTAAGGGGATCATGAACTATGACGCTGGCAATATCAGTTTGATCCTGAATCGAAAACTCTGGGCGGATGTTCATAACCGCACAAAATCCACCAGTACAAATGGAATGGCCCAGAAAATGACGGCAGAGAAAGTGCGCGAAGCTCTTAAGGCGCATTACCTAGAAGGCGCATCTGTAAAGGGGCTTGCACGAAAATATGGTCTGGCTCCAAACAATATGCGCTACATTCTTCGCGGAAAGATGTGGAACACCCTCTACCGCGAGTTCCAATATCTTCTGATGTTCCTCAAACCTTCACCCACCGCAGACTACATGCGGGCAGCCACCTAAAATTATGGACAAAGACAAAATGATGCTGGCAATCGGCATCGGTAAAAAGGAATCAGAGTATCCCGAGTTCGATGTCCCTGTGGGTGTCGATGTGGCGGATCTCCGTGAAGGAGACGAGAAGGAAATTGTTGCCACAGTGCGCAAGAAAGGCGACCGACTGTGCCTTGTTGAGATCAACGGGGTAGCCCTCAAGGAAGACGAGGACGAAATGGTTGACGAGGAAGAGAACGAAGAGGAATACGAGAACCAAGCCTCCTCCGAAGCCACAGACGCAGCGGAAGAAGACAGCCTCGCGTCTCGTGCGCAGGCAGCCGGACTAGTGTGATGCCATGCCAGTCCTCACCCCAAACTTTCAGGACCGCGAGTGGGATCTTCTCTACAAAGCGGTTGCCGATCTGGAACCCTACGTTACCAATTTTGTGAGTCCAAACTACCAAGACCGGACATGGGATTTGCTTTACAAGCTTTCCACGAACATTGCCAACATCAACGCTGCCAGTGGCGGAACTCCTGCCGTGGTCGTGGAGGCTCCTTCTGGGATCAATGACTTCTCAGTGCTTCCTGGTGGTGTTGCGCCTACCGGAGACGAGGTATTCTTTGCGCCTAGGGATGCAGGAACCCTTTGGACAATTGCTGGTGGAGACACCCAATGGACGATCATCGACAAGAATAACCCATGAAAAAACTCTTCGCGCTCCTCTTCGCTTGTTGGACAATAACAGCCTTCGGTCAATCCACCGGAAACGTCCGTAATTCCTATTGGAATGGTTCTATCTGGAGCACTGGCACATGGACTGGAACAGGGATGTTGGTAATTGGCAGCAGTGTTCCCAAAACCGTTCCTGTATTACCATGGCAATTTTCTGGTTGTATTGCGGCATGGTCCATTGATGATGTTATTTTGTCGTCAGGCAGAGTCAGTCAATGGAATGACAAATCGGGAAACGGAAATTCCTTGGTCCAATCTAGTACTGCTGCTCAATGGACATGGACGGCAAACGGTGCCATTCCTCCTCCTGGGCAAAATATAGGGTATGATTTGACTGGTCTGTCCATCAACTACCAAAGCCTGACTGTTGTATGGATTGGCAGCCCGATCCAAGCGCCGATCAATCAAAATGGCACGCTTATAGCGACCAACCCTGTAAGTACAGGTGGCATGATTGCTTACTCTAATGAGCCATCAATAACTATATACAACCCAACTCGATTCATTGGAACGGTTTTCTCCCAACCAGTGAATGGGGTAGCGACTGCGTTTTCATCTACGCTTACCACGGTTTGTTCAAATGGCTTGTTTTTTACAGGTACAGGTAATAATTCTGGAACAGACACTCTGACCAAGTTATTCATATTTGAAGGAGGACAGTATCCTTGGGGGAACCCAACTATTGCCTGTTATGTATTCAACCGTACGCTTTCACAGCAGGAAATCTCCAGTATATTTTCGTACCATGGAGTTTCTTCAGTTGGGGACAATGTCCTAAACTTTACTGGCGACAGTCTTACAATTGGCAGTAATGCGAGTACGTTGGCCCAGTCATATTCAGGAATTGCAGCAGCACAGCTTCCTGTAACACCGAAATATTCCGCACAGTCTGGAGCGACTATGGCGGTTATCGCATCCCTTAATTCTTCCATGGTAAACGCAAGTTATGTACCTGGTAAAACTAATCTCACATCATTATTTGCAGGAACAAATGACCTGGCGACCAATGGTTCTGTTGGGACGTTAGAAACGAATTATCAGTCTTTCTGCGCGGCTAGAAAAACCTTCAACCCTCAATGGAAAGTAATTGCATGCACAATTCTTCCAAGATCTGCATCATTTTCGGGAGGTCAAGATTCAGCAGGATTTGAGACCGCCAGAAATACATTTAATACATGGCTGCGGGCAAACTGGTCAACATTCGCTGATGCTTTGGTTGATTTTGCAGCCAATTCTACCATAGGGCCACAAGCCGCAGCAAGTAATGTAACTTACTATTCAGACGGCGTACATCTTACGAATGCGGGACACGCTATCGCGGGACAGGTTTTTCTGGATGCCGTTTCTCCACTATTTGCTACAGTAAAGCTAGTATCTAGCGGGACAGTGGTTTTGGTCAGCGGAACCCAGAGCATTACAAATGCAGCTATTACGACAAGATCTACAATTATTCCAACTCTTCGAGTTATTGGAGGAACTGTGTCGGGACCTCCCACGGTTCAGGTATTTAACGGGACGGCGCTGTTTACTGGGGCCATTACCGACACATCCACGTATAATTGGATACTTGTTGGACCATGAGTGGAGATCCCACTGAAACAGAGCGGTTGGCAAGGTTGGAGGCCCAAGTTGGTGGCCTCATAGAGGGACAGGAAAAGCTTTCTGGAGAAGTTCGCCAGATCCTAGACAGGCTTGGATCTACAGGACGTACCAACTGGGCTCTCATCTTCGCGGCCATCTCCGTAGTGGTAGCCATTGTTCTGCCAAGCATTGGGATGCTGGCAATGTTCGTGTCCTTCTCCATCCAGAATGCAGTCAACCCATTGGAGTCCAAGGCAGAGGTGTCGATCCGGGACCGCAATGAACTTAACGTGGCTATCGCGGCGATTGGAGACAGGCTTGATAGGATGGAGGCAGAAACAAAAGCCAGTGAGGCAAAGTGGACTGAGAAGCAAACCGAACAAGAATCACAGTTTAGATCTGCTGATCAGGTTCGCAACCTCCAGATAACCACACAGATGCGTTTTGTGGCACTTCTTTGGCAGAAAAGTTACGGCGAACGGTTCCCTGATTTCATGTTCAACCCTGCTATTTCGCAACCTAGTAATTAAATCGTCTCGAAGGAGGCAAACACAAATGACCCCAATGTCCAGCTTCTCTTTCTTCCTGCGCGGATTGCTTTACACCGCCATTGCAGCGGCCACTCAAGCCTCTACTGACCTAAATTCCGCTTTTTCTTCAGACCTTGAATCGCGGGCCAAGTTCTGGCTGGGAGTTACGCTTGCGGGAATGGTGGTTTTTCGCGCATTTATCGACCGATCCTCTACTGAGGTATTGTCCAACAAGTCAGTTGCGGAACCTGTTGCCAAGACGAACGGGAATCCGTAAACTCCCGCGATGAACCTCCCTGAGTGGGCGCAAAACATTAGAGCGGATGTTGCGGTGTTTGGCGCTGCTGGAGGCATCATTGCCTTCGCCCTCAAGCCGACCAGGAGATTTGCCCCAGCTTTTGTACAGGTCTTCGGCGGTTTTTGCGTTGCCGTCGTCGGAACGCCGTTTATAAATCTCTGGTGGCCAATACCTTCAGACCAGCTTTACGCGGGAGTCGCATTCCTTCTGGGAGTGTCTGGCCTGGGAATCATTCGCGGAATCCCCAAGATTGTCCCTCCTCTGTTTTTCAAGGGTTTGGAACTCCTTCTGAGTTTTCGCAAAGATGACGCCCGATAAGGTCAACTGGTTCATGGATAGGAGTGAATCAGGCAATCCCCGAGGAGACGGATGGTTGGTGGTGTGCGATGCTATTCGTATAGGGAGGATATGAGTATGGGCGAACAATACATTTTGATATTTTGTGCAGCAGTGACGGTGACGCTTTCCATCGCGTTGCTTGTAGCCATGGGAAGAAAAGGTCTTGGAGTTGCTCCAAGACTCTATGTCGCCATTATCGCGGTTTCCATTCTGACGTTGTGCCAGACGGCTATCACTGGCGAGCGTCCACTCGGATACTTCCCCGAGATATCCTTGGCCATGTCTTCCGCTATCGGAGTCATAGCGGGGCTTGTGGCCACATTGTGGGGGCAGTCTGATCAGATGGAGTCACGACATAGGCAGGCAGGGGCTTGGCGGTCCTTGTTTTGAGCCATGCGCGAAATCGCACCCTCTTTCCAAGGTTTTCTAATTGGAAATTGATAATGTCCTGCATTGAAGCATCTGGGTAGCGATGGCGAAGCTTGTAAACAGGGAGGCCGGGAATTCCGAGAAAACGAAGATACATGGTGAGTGCAACAGGCTTCTTGTGAGCGTCAATTATCACAGTTGAAGACTTGTTGTTGGATTGTTCGAATTCAGTGGCCCACCGGCAGTTCCCGGGTTCATAATTTCCATTGTTGTCAATTCGGTCTATGGAATGGTGGGTGGATGGGCGTCTCCCCATATCGGACAAGAAGTTTTGAAAAGAATTTTTCCATCTATCACATACAGCTATGCCGCGTGATCCATAGTTTTTAAATGCCGGGTTTCTCTGGTTCAGGCATCTGCTCTTCATGTTTTTCCATATCCGGTATTCGGAAACATTTTTTGAAAACCCATGAGTAGTTTTAGCTGCCGCTGAACGTTCCTGTTTGAAGCATCCGCACGATGTAGAGTTACCGGTCTTTAAATTGGTTCCACTTGGATAACACTTCTGACCGCAATCACAAATGCACTCCCAGCATACTTTTCCGCCGTTCCGTATGGGATGCTCATCGAGGACCAGCAATCGTGAAAATCTGGTACCTGCAAGGTTTAATTTCTTTGGCATGGCATTGAGTTATCCTGAAAGCTAATCCAATGTCAATTGATTTCACGAGTTGACATCTCCCATGCCGGTGTCTATGGATGGTGCTCATGTGGAACAAACTTCTCGCCAGTTTCCTTGGCGTCACGAAGCAGCTAGCGGCGGCACTCGCTCCGCTTTTTGCCAAAGCTCTCTCTGAACTCCTCACCAAGGCCACCGAAAAGGCCACAGCCTATATCACTCATGCTGCGGCTGATCCGACTCTTCTTTCTGGCGAGGCGCGGCACTCGTGGGTGGTTTCGGAAATCAAACCACTCCTGAAGGACACCGCCACCAGCTACATCGAGCCGGTGCGTGAGGCCGTCATTTCTTTGGCGGTGAAGGCTGCGTACGACCAACTGAACAAATGAGCGGATGGTTCTCCAAGATGTTCGGGAACAAGCTGTGGAGGACCGTGTACCACAAGATCCCCGATAATCAGCGGGAGAACATTCGCAAGACCGTGGATGCCGCTGACCGTGTATTTGACCAAGAGCACGCCAAGGAAACTGGAATCCAACAGGTTCCCGACAAGCAGTATCCGATGAAGTCTCCAGCAGAGGTTAACAAGGAATTCGCCAAGAAAGCAGAACGTGTACGAAGGAACTACGGAAACCCCAACAACAGGTGACTTGTTCAACAATACTTTATGAAATACATCCCCATAGCACTCATCCTCTGCCTGCTCGCGGCCTGCGCCGCTGGTCCAGGAGAACGCATCAGTGTCCCGGTAGCTGGAAAAACCAAAGACGGAACTCGCGTGGAATTCATGGCCACAGCCTATCAGAATGGGAATGACAACTTTGGACCCAGCAAGATCACCGTTAAAAAGGGTGGCTACGAGGTTGTCGTGGATCGGTCCATGCCGACTGGATATGAAGGGAAGTTCGCTGAAACAACCACTGTAAAGGATGGGGTGACGACCACCACGCAGCAACCTCTTATGGCATCCCAGAGGGCGTCCTATGCGTGGGACGCTTTCTTTTCAGGGCTCGGCACCACTATTGGCAAAGTTGGCCAATACATTATGGGGACAACTGTTCTAGGTGCAGCCGCAGCCCCAGCCGTAGGAGCAATTCCATAAACATTCAACCAAATAAAATCTATGACAAATACCCAAACCGCATCATATGTCGCAAATCACATTGGAGGAATTTCTTCTCGTCCTATGTCTGAACTGGAGGAGCGGGAAAGTCGCCTTTCTCAGGCCATTGACGCTCTTGCAGACTCGGTAGAGCAGATCCAAAACAAGATTCAGCGAACACTTTTGCCTGAACCTCCTGAGCCTGTTTGCACAGCGCAAGGTGATTCTGAAGAACTGCGATGCGCTGCTGCGTCTTTTCTTGTGAATCAGGAAAGGCGAATCCGCGAACTGTCACGCGACTTGGAAAACCTTTCTGGCCGGTGCCAGTTGTGATATGACCCGCATCTTCGCCTCTATAATCGCCCTAGGAGCCTTTGCGGGGTTCTGTGTGGCCATGGCATGGGTGCAGCGTAAAGCCCGTCCTGAGAGGCTTACAAACGTCGTGGAGTTCCCTGCCACCACGATTGATAATGAAAGCTTTCACTGGTTGTGATTTGGAGACTCATCATCACCGCAGCCGTAGTCATGGGATTCCTGTGGCTGCTCTCTTTGCTGACGGGTTGCGCGGGGACCACTGTGAACGCAAAGATGACCGGAGAGCCTGACTTTAAATCACCCAACCCCTTCATCCCACGGATTGAGGCCGGGGTGGGGTACACCTTCTGACTCATATGGAAACAGCACTCATGTCCGTAGATGGAGAGAACGTGTACCTCAATGAGGATGGGAGTGTTTCCTTTCTGGGGGAACTCACTGTGGATGGAGACGGTTCCCCGCGTTGCTACGGCCCTCCAGGAACAAAGCCTTTGGACTTTCTGGCAAATGCCGGGAATCCGGGGAACTGGTGGGGTATTGCTACCGACTCCAAAGGAATCCCCATCATTCAAGGCAAGGATGACCCGTATCCTGGATACTACGTTTCGACGACTGCGCTAAAGAACAAGGGGTTCAAGCATGGAGATCCTCGCCGTGAAATCGACAGCGAGAAGGTTCCATTCATTGTAGTCCCTAGTCCGCTTATCAAAAAGGTCCGTGGTGTAGTGCTTGGGAGTCAGGCCAAGATCATCGATACTCGCACAGGGAAGTTCGTAATGGCTGTTGTGGCCGACATCGGACCAGCAAAACACCTTGGGGAAGCCAGCATTGCCGCTGCCGTGGCCTTGGGCCTTTCTGGCAACCCAAAGAGTGGAGGCAGTAGCAAGAAGGCTTTTGAGTATATTTTCTGGCCAGGGACACCTGCCCAAGTAAACGGCATCACATATCCCCTACAGCCATCGTAAAAAAGACCAAACGCCGGGCTTTGAGGGAGATGCTTGTCACCTTCCCGAACCTGCGTAAGGGCATCGTTAGGCGGAAGTGGGGCAAGTTGTTCCGTTCCGTGTGGCTGGGGAAAAAGGACGTTGGGACGCAGCCGTTGCAGTAGCTACCTTCCGCCGATTAGTATTGCCACGGCCAGAAGGATCACGGAAACAGCCAATAGGGGCCATCCAGGTTTAACAAGTGACGCCACTGCCAGGAGTAAGGCAATGACTGTAAGAATGAGGAACGCGGAAATCATACCCCCTTATCGCTCCTCCCGCACTCCCTGGACGCACAAAACCCCGGCCAGATTTCTCCAGCCGGGGTCTGCATGACAACTCGTTCAACGAACACGGCCCGCTAAGGACCACAACGAGGTTAGGATAGCTTGTTAGGCGGATATCGCAAGTCTTCTTCCTGTGGAAAGACTTCCACAAACTCCCCGTTCTCAAAAATGTACCTTCGCGGGAGTCCTGAGCACACGATCCTTTCTCCTATCTGGAGAAGTCGGCACCGACCAGTGGTGGTGTCAGGCTGTATGAGAGAGCCTCCAATGTCCACGATCCACTCCTCGAAAGGCGCATCTTGGCAGGGAGTTTTCATAACACTCAATTCCAAACAATGGCCGCAATCCAGTCAATCAGATCGTCAGCAGCTTCCTCCGGGGAATCCCCGCAACCAAGCAGGCCAGGTGTTTCCTCACACTCTGCGTAGTAGAGCCCGTTGAAAAGCTCTACGTCGATGTGGAGGGCGGAGGAGGTCATTTGTACAAAGATTTGGCATTTGGACCCCATCTTCCCCAAGGGCCAGTCTCAGCCATATACCATGGATTATCTTTTCGGAGCAACCATCTTGCAATGCTAGCAATGGCCTTGTGTTTGCCCCGTGGCGTGAACTTGATGCCAGAGTGTTGTTCTCCGGCTTTATGAAGTCTTTTAGCCTCAATGGTGGCGGCCTGCTGAATCGTCATGGCTCAAATATCTGTATCAAGGTGTGCTCTTCTTCCCCTTTTTCGCATTTCCTTTGAGTGGTTTCGAGCGTGATTTGATCTGGCTGGTCGCCTGGAATCGCGCCAACATATCGGAGACAGTCGAGAATTGCTTTTTCGCTAATGTTGTCAGGGTCCAGCAATCGTTTCCTGACGCTTTCAATGCGGATATGAAGGCGCTCTGGACTTCCTTCTTGGCCTTGATCCTGCCCCAGTGTTCCATCCCCAGCAGTGCATTCCAGCTTGGAAGCCTTCCGGGAACCTTTAGTTCGAATATCTTGTTCATGAGATTGTGCCTTCTTTTTCTCCAGGATGCCCGTAGAGGCCCCTCTGGCAGCAGATTGCTCCTCCGCATTGCTTCGGGCAATGATGGCGTCGGCGTTCTTATCCAGGAATTCTTGCGATGCGAGGGGGAAAAGGTGGCGCAGGTGTTCTCGGGTCATGTTCTCTTTGGCGACATATCCGTTAAACGTGTCGTTTTTGGGATGGTTTTGCGACATGTGGCTTGTTGGACAATTCTTTCAGAAATCCGTGGCTTTAACAACCTCTTGGCACTCTTCAATCCGGGCGTACTCTCCCAGCATCCGAAGCGGGATTCTCTTTCCACGCTCTCCTTCACGGGCTTTTGAGAGGTAAATGGAGTCAGTGCCGGTGATGCGACGGATCTTGCCCTCCGTCTTGAACACAGGGTTCAGGTTGAGCACCCAATCCGCGTCTGCTTCCACCTGGGAGGAATCAAAGCACCCGCCTGCCTCGTTGGCTTGAGCGAGAAGTATGAACATAATGTCCAGTTCCCCAGCGAGCAGTTTGAATCGCTTGGAAATCTCCTGTAATTCCTGATCCCTGCGCTTCTCAGATTGGGAGTTTGTGCGGATGAGTTGCAGATAATCGGCCATCACCACGTCCAACCCACGGTTCTTTTTCCCTTTCCGAATCTCAGCCTCAATGCTTTGAGGTGTCATCTTGTTGCGCTTGATGTCGTAAATCTTGAGTCCGGAGGAAGTCACCTTGGAAAGCGCCCCGGCAAATCCATTGAACTCTCGCTCGGTAAAGATCCCCTTGCGCATGGAGCGCAGGGAGATGTTGCCCAGATCAGCCACGTACCGTCGCAAGCATTGCTGGTGACCCATCTCCATGGAGTAAACGTGGGCATTCTCGTTGCGCTGGAAAACTGATTGGGTGACGAGTTTTTGTCCAGTAAGGCTCTTCCCGACCCCCGGCAAGCCTGTTATGACCACCAGTTCTCCCCTCATCCCTCCCCCAGTCATATCGTCAATGGTTGGCAGTCCGAACGGCATGAGGGCGGGATTCTTTTGCCCCATCGCAGCCTTCTGCATGTCATCAAGGAACCTCATTGCTTCCTGCTTGTCCACGTCATCCTCTGGCTCCTCAATGATGCAGATTTCTTGAACTTCCTTGAACGCGGAAGTGGTCAGGTCGTAAACGTCTTGCGTAGTCACCGCATCCTCCCGCAGTTCCCTCTCGATCCGCTGGCACTCCAGGATGGCAGACCTCCGGGCAAAGCTCTCACGGAGCGTTTCCAGGTAAAAGAGGGCCATTGAAGCTGTCTCGATGAAGCACCAGATTTCCGCGATGTAAGCTTCCGGTGTGAGGGTTTCCAAGTGGATCTTGTGCTTGGCGATGTAGAGCCCCACCGAGATCATGTCGATAGGCACCCCTTCCTTGTGCATCCGCAGGAGAGTCTCGAAAAGAGTCCTGTTGTCGGGGTGGTGGAAGAACTCTGGAATGGCCTTCTTTTGCGCCACAAGCCCCGCCACGGTGTCCGGGGAGTGCAGGAAGGAGCAGAGTAGGCCAAGTTCCGCTTTCGGGACTTCTGGGAGAGGTGAGGGAGGGTCGATTGTCATTCAGGAGTATTGTTCAACAAGTCACACATAACGATACCCATACTGGCAATCTTCCCCAAGATCCTCCCGCAGGGCATCCACGAACTCCCGGAGTTCCTTGGCGGATGCGGAGTCAATGGGACGGCGGTAGCGGACTTCTTCCCGGCCATTCTTGTGGCGGAAAACTACTTCAAGGTGTGTGGGTGGCATGGTTTTTTGGAGGATTTTTCCCGGCAGGCGCCCCAAACGCATGAATGTGTTCCCCTAACTGATGGATATGGGACCTTCCAGAAATACAATGCGGGCAGATTGAGTCACGAGCTATAGCGATTGGTTCATTCCACTCGGCCATTTCCATTCCGAAGTACATCTCGTCATCCGGGAGTAGCTCAATGATGTTGATCGGACGGTTCTGAATTATGTGCCAGACCTTCATGGTTCAGTCCATTCTGGAAGTTCTTGGCAGAAAGAGCACACAAAGAACTCGTTGACCCGTCCATTTGTGGGCATTTTGCAACTCTCGCGCAGCCCTTGAGGCACTCCAGTCAGAACAATTTCAGCGGTAGCGTTCTCGTATTCGGGATTTTCTACCCAACGTACCAGTTCATCCGCCACGCCCAATGGTATGTGAAGGGCATTCACCCAACTCATCACAGCGCCAATCGGGAGTCCGGTGACATCCCTTACAAGGCGCATGGCACGGATCTTCTCTCCGGAGTTTTTCAGGAAGCATACGCAGTAGCGGAAGTTCTCGTTGGCGAGAATGGAGTGGGTTTCTTCGATGTTGTTCATGGCAGTTGATGGTCAATAATGTCAGCTTCCGACCAGACCACCTTCCCGGTCACTTCGTTGACGACAGATACGGTCCCAGGATTACACAGGGCGTTGCGTATGGCTTCCTCGTCAGAGGGCAGGTCCAAGGGATGCCAGCCAGAGGCTCGATGGAAGGTGTAGGGGGTCATTGTGGTTTGGAAATGGCAAACATGGCTTCGGAAGGGATCAGGCAATCGCATTCTCTATCTCGGCCCACGAGTCTTCAGATTGTCGTTGTTTGGCGATCTTGATGGCACAAGAATCGCAGAATTGCGTATTCAGAGGATCGGGAGTCACGAATCGAATGTCACACTCATTACAGCTGATTTCCATGGGAGGAGGGGGGACGCGGCACTCGGGGGTGGTGGGTACTTGTGGCGCAGCCTTACTTTTCCTTGTACGCGCTGTGTCCTTGGCTTTTGAAGGGAAAATTTCTTTGTTGGAACGAACATCCTGTACAGGAGTACCACTTTTATGAGAGTCAATGGCATGTACATGAGAGTTACTGGTATCTCCGTTAGAGTACATGGTATCTGTTGTCTGTTTCCCACTCGCTGGTGAGTCCACAGGGTGGATTTCCGTAGTAGTGGTCGATGCGTACCGAACTTTGATGTAGTGACCCACGATTTTATTCCGTTCTCCACGCCTCTTTTCATCTTCAATCAACCCCATTTCTTTCAGGCTATTCTTGGCCTTCTGGAATTTGTCTCTCCCCCATCCGAAATGTTTCTGGACAAATTTGGCAGTAGCAAATGCGCATGAGTTCTTCTGCCATTTACAGGTGTATGCGTAGAAAAGGTATAGGGCCATGGCTTCTCCGGGGCAGTCTGACAGTTTTATGATCCGCTCAATCGTCGTCTGAGTAACCCCGATCAGGTGTGCGTCCGGTGTTTGCTCGTGCAGCCGCACGCCCTCTACAATTTCGGTAACCTGGTATTTCATTACCCCTCAAATCGACCGGCACATCTGGAAACAAAAGTTTCCACACCAATGCGTACAGATGGCCAGCCGGTTTGAAAGGTAACGATACGCATGGTGTGGATACGATCACCCGTACCGCTCCACTTCCCCACACGCAAGCCAAAAGATTCACAGAAATCCCCTTTCCATCGCTTCATGTACGGTAATGAAGCGCTCCATCACAACGCACATCTTGTGTTCCCTTCCAAATGAGGAGTGAATGTCAGAGACAATCGAATCAAACTGTACGAGGACGTATCCCTCATCATAAACAGCGCCATACCGCGCAAGCATTGAGGGCAATTCTCCTGTGTCGGAGATTCGAACGCTTTTCCTGTAAAACCATCCTTCAGGGTGGGGTTTGATAACCGTGGAAAGTTCCATACGCTTGTTAAACAATACTCAGGGCAGGAGTTTCTTGTAGGCCTGATCCAAGTAGCGATATGCGCCATCAAAGTCCAATGACAGTTTCCTGCGGAGTTCCTCCTTGAAGGCGGAAAACGATTCTTCGCTGCGCTCATACGTGGTCCAACGAGTTCCGCATCGCTTACAAAGACGCCTACGACGAATACTGTCATAGGACGAGCGCGAATCAATCACCCGGTCCTTGTCCTTCTTACATTTCGGGCAGTTCATGGGAGTTCCTCCAGGGCCTTGTCGGCGGCGATCATTGCGGATTCGGCATGCTTGAGCAGGACTTGTTTCCCAGTTATGGAATTCTCCCATTTTTCTTGGCGAGCACGATAGGACATATCGCCAAGTGCTTCTCTCATGGCCTTAAACGCCTCCAGGAACGCAATGGCACGATCAGGACGCCAGTTGGCGATATGGACAGCCTCCGAGTACTCGCACTCGCAAATACGGCTGACGAATTGGTGATTCTCGGAAACAGCCACTTGGGCGTTCCATCGTTCCGAATCGTGGAGGGAATCCGCCACAGGAACCCAGTTACCACCCTCGGCATGTTTGGCCTCCGCAATCAGCTTGTTGATCTTGTCAGTGTTCATGGCTACCACTCCTTTCTCCCAAGCTTGCCTGCGGGATCGACGCCCTGCATGTAGGTGATGGTCACGAGCCGCTTCTCTACTACAGCCCTCTCTCGCGCTGGAGAGGCGAATCCTCGCAAGGAGAGGGCCTTGCAAGCCGCTGTGACTGACTTCTGTGGCATGGACAGCATGGTGCTGATCTGCTCAATGGAAAGACGCTTTCCAAGATTGGAAACAAGAAGCGTGTACACCTTCTCCATATTCAAGGAGAGGCGGGATGGAGGCTTGAACCAAGCGGGTTTCTTGGTTGGTGGCCCTCCGGGTTTAAGTTCAAGGACAGGCGACTCGGGGAGTTCATTTTCCGGGTGAATGGCAAAACTCTTCCAATATTCAGGATTCATGATCTTTTGCGTCTAGGTTTGTATGTAGGTTGTCCGAAGGTAAGAGTGTGGGCCTGATACTCCTCGCCAGCCATGAAGGCTTCTAGGCCCCGCACAGCGCTCACAATGACCTCCCTGGAGATGGGGATGGATTCATCGTAAAGGTCGAACACCGCAGCCGGGAAGCGAGTGCCTTGCTGGAGTCTTGCCCCGATGGGGTCCAGAACCTCTCGGGAGAGGACTAGCTGGAGGGTGCCGTCAATGGCTATTCCCACGTAGGCATGGCGTGGTTCGTTCATGGATTATTGTTCAACAAGTTGGATGAGGTTGCGGGTCAGGCAGAAGGCTATGAGAATTTCGAGCGCAGAAGCATTCCAGGTATATTCGTCTTTTCCTTGCTTCGAGAATAGCTCCGAGAGGTTTAGGTCCATCCATCCAAATTCCTCATCCGTCAACGCCTCCAGAAGTTCACGGCAGGAGTCGAGGGAGGTGTGAAACTCTGGAATCGGCACACAACTTTGGTTTATGTATGTGCCGTCAGGCCTAACCCACTGTTCCATCATTCTATGAATGTCGATAACACGATAACCGATATTCTTCGCCGCAAGTTCACGGAGAACGTCGTTGTGGTCGCCGGAGAGGAGGTCGGCGAGGGTGAAGGAAGGAGGGGTCATGGTTTCCATCGCCATTCGCGTTCGTTGTTTGCGTTCAAGTAGTATTCAGCTTTTCCAGCCTTTACCGCAGCTTCACGAGCTGGAGCGGTCATTGGAAATTTGTAACAAGCGAGCACCATCACAAATACCCCTGCTGCGAACCCAATCATAAAAGCGCATAGCAGGCATTTCATTCCGTGATTTCCTTTCCGAGGGTTTCTTTCATACTCCACAAAGGGTTAAGAGTTCGTCAGGGAAGAGGGAGAGGAGCGTTGTCAAACGCGGATCGTTTTGGCTGATAAAATCCGTTTTGTATGCGTAGGATACATCGCGAAGTTGCGTAGAAGCGTATTTTACTAGCGGCACGATGATGTTGCGGTTGAGCGCGATGAAGGAGGCGTCGCGGGCTTGCTGTCCTCCCGGATACGGCATTAGCCCCGCAGAACAGGTTTCCGCCACAGTTCCATATCCTGGACCCTTTGGCCCCCATATCATTTGAGGTGCGTTTCGATAACCGGAAAACCGATCTGTTTTAGCCAGCTTATTTTCAGGATCGTAAATCCAAGGAAATTCCGTCGCCAACTTCTCCATCTCTTCAATCTTGGCGAACAGGTTGTGGATACGGGTGAGGTGTTCTTCCGTTGTCATGCGAGACACAATATGTCGTGGGTTGATGGTTGACAAGTGTTTTTCTCAATCGTATGGTATGGAGATGGAAGAGAACGCCGAGAACAGCCGGGAGTCCGGTAAATAATCTATGGAAAATCAAAATGCCGCGCAGCCCGGCCCCTCGGCTGCTTTGACTGGTTCTGGCCATACGGCAGGCCCTTGGGTGTGGGTTGGCCCTCAACTTTTGGCTGAACGCTACATGGCATCCGAGCCTGTAATGATCGCGGAGGACGATCCGTATGGCCCAAGCGACGAGGACAAACCGTTGATTGCAGCCGCGCCCGACCTGCTTTCCGTGGCGGAAGAAATGGAAAGTAATTGGCCTGTTTGGCTAGGCACGCCGCGCGACAAGGAATTTTTGACGCGGCTGCGTGCTGCAATTGCAAAGGCTCGTGGCCAGAACACCAATTATCCCTCCAAGGGCTCCGTATAACACCCCTTCCTTGCCAATTATACTGACCATGACACACTCCCCACATGCTACTCCGAAAAACACCCCTCCGATCCAAGAAGGGGTTAAAGAAGACCTGGAAGGGCTCACTCCTGAAGACATCCGTTTCCTCGAATCCCTTTGGAGGTACATCAAAGGGCAGGCTGAACCGAGGCGGGAAGCTTCGGGCCAGGAGCAAGCGGAGGGAACGCGATGAAAAGGAGTACGGAAGACTACGACTGGCCCACTTGCGAGAAAATCCTTCGTGTGCTCTTTGCGGAGGAATTGCGAGTGACATCCATCACCGACTTGGGAGAGGTAAATTCTACCTCGACACCTCAACTTGGGTTGGGCTCTGCCGTTCCTGCCATCAGCGGTTGCATGACAACCCCGCAGAAGCTCGGGCCAAAGGGCTTTTGGTGTATGGGAAAGACGGGAAATAGGCTTGTTGGACAATAATATGGAACTCACCAACAAGCACAACCTACCAAAGTCCATGTACCGGGCTCTGTCCTACGATGGGTACGACCCCGGAAGCAGGCATTCTAACATCAGTACAACAACTTTGATCGCTCCTCCGCTCATCCGGCAGCTCAAGAAGCGCCATGGCCACAAGGTCACGGAGGATGCGGCAGACCGGATCTGGAGCCTTCTCGGGCAGGCCGCCCATGTAGTTATCGAACGAGCGGAGGCCAAGGATGCAATTTCCGAGGAACGCTTGTACATGGAGGTGGAGGGCTGGACCCTTTCCGGCCAGATCGACCTTTACGAGGACGAGACAATCTCAGACTTCAAGATTACCAGCGTGTACAGCTTCCTTTTGGGAGAAAAGGAGGACTGGGTGAACCAATGTAACACCAATGCGGCCATGATGCGTAACGCAGGGTTCTTGGTAAACGGTCTGCAAATCGTTGCAATCCTGAAGGACTGGAGCAGGCGAAAGGCAGAGTTTGACAGCGAGTATCCACAGACCCCGGTAATCGTCAAAAAGCTCCCCCTGTGGCCAAATGAGAAGTGCCTTTCCTATATCCGGGAAAGAATCCTCCTACATCAAGCTGCCGAGAAACTAGAGGACGATCAAATCCCCCTCTGCACGCCCAAGGAACGCTGGGAAAGGCCGGAAGGTTGGGCAGTGAAGGCCAAGGGGGCAAAACGCGCTACAGCGGTCTTGGGGAGCGAGGACGAGGCCAAGAAAAGGCTATCCGTTCTTTCCGCAAAGAATCCCAGCAAGAAATTTGAGATCGAACACCGCCCAGGGGAGGCAACCCGATGCCAATCCTTCTGTAGCGTGGCGCGATTTTGCCGGTACGGGAAGGCGATTCTTGGTTGACAGGACGATTTCAGAAATCTATTGTAATACTCCACATGAAAAGCTATTTATCAATCTTTGAGGATGGAGCCGTGACGCATTTCCTAGGATCTCTTGGCGAAGGAGTTCTTGACGCCTGTGATAACGGCATTTGCCAGTGCATCGACATTACCGACCCAAAGAATCCATTGGATTACTACAATGGAACATGGACTCCGATTAAGCAGGAATCCTAGGAAATTTTCAACCCGACAACTCACACAAAAACATCATGAGCAGATCAAACCCGACCAGTCACAATCAAAACCCCGCCGAGAAGTTCTTCGAGTGGAAGGGCTCCGAGGGGGCCATCGTTTTTTACGACAAGGAAGCCAGAGAAAACATCAAGATCCCGCCTCCCTTTAAGATGCTGGTGCTGGACGAGCTTTCCACAGTTAGTGGATACAATAAGAAAGCAAAATCCGGAATCTACGCAAACGAGGTTCGGGACACCCGCACGGACCCATTTACGGTCAAGTTGTTCAATGGGGAGGAAATTGCAACCGGCCTTTGGTCCGAGATCAAGGAAAAGGTCGCATTCAAGAAGGGTAGCTTCGCAAGTTCCTGCTACATCGCTTACAGGGACGGAAACGAGGTCAAGATTGGCAATTTCAAGATTTCCGGCTGTGCCCTTGGCCCTTGGTTCGACTTCCGAAAGAAACACCAGAAGGAAATTCAGACGAAAGCCGTGGCCATTACAGCGGGAGAAAAGGACACCACGGGAGACGTGGAGTTCACCCCGCCTGAGTTCTCCATCATCGAAATCAGTCCCGAGGCAGACGAGCAGGCCAAGGAACTGGACCGCAAATTGCAGGAATACCTGAAAGGTTATCTTGCCAAAGGGGTTACCTCCAAAGGATCGGACAAGCTTCCTGGAGAAGAGGATTTCTCCCAAGAACCCCCGGCGGATTACCCTGACCCGGAACCCGATCCTGAAAGCGATGACCTGGAGAAGGCCATCCCAAAAACTCCATCCAAAAAAGCGGCTGATGTTGGGTTCTAGGCTTGTTCAACCATACTGCATGACATGAACAGAATCACCGAACCAGTCTTCATTAGCCCGACCGAGTGCATCTCTCGGCGTGAGTGGTGCATCAGGATGGCCGAAGAGTTCACCAAGAAGTACTCCGAGGAGGGGTTTATTTACCTCCCCGGGAACATCCAAAAGATGGTGGACGTATGCCGCAGCGGGGATGACCTGCCCGAGGACTCCCCGAAGGAGGATTACGAGATCATCGAGTCCATATGCCAACTTCTGGAGCAATCCAAGCAATGGGAAGCGGCCCACACTGCGCCAGAAACACCCGCAGAAGGCCCTCTAACGGAAGAACCGGCCCCGGAGTGCGTCCCGGTTATCCTGGAAGCCCCTGCACCAATGGAACTCCAGATCGTCAACGCGGCGAAATCCGCCAGCAAGGCGAGCTACACAGAACTGCGCGACCTGTTTGATTTTGGAGACAATCTTGCGTACGTGAAGGTGAAGGATGGGGCAATCGTTACCCCGGCAGACTGGGGGAAGGTTTGGGGATTCGCCGCAGATTGGACCTACAGCGCAGGATGGGTTATGGCGGATGCCGCTGCCCACCTGGAAGCATTGGGGTTCGTGGATTCCCTCACTCAGCTTGCGGCAGACTTCAAGCTGGCCAAGTCCACCGCATACAATTACTGCCGCGTTGCCCGCCGTGTTCCCTGCAACAGTGAGGCCCGAAAAAGCCTTCCTCTGACAACCTGTGTCGAGATTGCCGCTGGCCGGTATGACGACGACGAGAAGAAGAACCAAGAGGTGATTGATGAACTTTTGCAATCTGCCATCAATGACGGCTGGAACGCTTCTGAGGCCCGCAGCCACGCCAGGATGCGCAAAGGGAAGGATGATCCAGTAGAAGGAAGGCCAAGCCTGCGGGAACAGCTTTCCGCCCAGGATCGTCGAATAATGTTCCTTGAGGAAACCTTCCGGGAAATCCTCATTGCAGCGGAAGAGGGGCTGAAGGTACTGCGTGAGGATATGCGGGCTGATGATCTGACAAGTATCGCCCAACAGGCGAGGAATGCTCTCGGTATTGCCGATCAAGAACCCCAACAGGAAGCCGCATGACCGCCGACCCGGAAGCGCCCACAGAAGAAGAACGCGCTGAGAACTGGCGCGAGGTTGAGGAACTGCCCCGCCAGGACAGGTTTTTGCTGATGTTTGGGAGGATTGGTCTGAACAGTGAATAAGCAAACAGCGGTTCGTGTATAAAATCCATCCGCACGCAAGAAAGCCCTCCAAGGAGAAATCTCTGGAGGGCTTTCTGCGTTATGAAGAACCTTTTATTGTCGAACAAGTGAGATCCTGTCAAGAATCTCTCGGACCCGAGGAACGCACAGCCGGGACTTGCTAGGCCATGGTGCGGTCATGCGCCGCGTACCGGACAGCAGGCGAGGCCCAGCCATGCGGGAGTGCTTGAGGGCCTTGCGTTCCAGGCGTTCTGCCTGGTTGCAAGCGATCCTGTGTTCCCGGAAGGCTTCCGTCCGGATGTTCCGGGCTTTGGCGTTGAGGCGGGAAGATAGCCATCGGTGGAGAAGTTTTCGGATCATAGCTCGACGTATTTGTGTACGGAATAGTTGAGGAAGGTTTTCCCATCCATATGGTCGATGCTGGATTGCGATCCAAGGTAGTGATCAATAATCCATCCCTCCTCTTGTGCGTTATCTTGCAACCATTGCTCCAAAACTTCCCGCTCCCAAGAATTTGAGCCCGTGTACTCAATAGTCCTAGTCTCGCGAACGCGGGTTTTTCCAACAACATCCATCCCGCGAAGTTCGATCTCAATGGGTTGGTGACCGTGTCCGGTAAGGCATTCAGCAAAGTCTTCCATTGAGATTTCAGCATCAAGGAACTCAATCCGGGATGCTTGATCATTGATTGTGATTCTAATTGCTTTCCTGCCGTCGTGGTAGCTTGGGCGGGAAATGGTGATTGTAGCGTGTATTTTTCTAGTGGTCATAATTCAAACACCGATGTCCGGAACTTGGCATCAGCAAGGTTATACCGTTGATCGGCTTTCAGAAGTCGCGCACCCGTAGCAGTGTATCGGGCGCGCATCCAGCCAGAGGCGAAGAATGCATGAATCATCCAACGGGGTTTCATTGGGAAATGGCCTTTCTAACATGATCGGGAAGCAGGGAGATGCGTTCGGCGGTAATCGCGTCATAGCTGTATCCTTCCGCCTTTGTGTCCTCATGACTCAAAAGCCACAGAAATGGAGTTTCAGGCCACTGGAGAATGAATCTTGCGCCAGCCTGGAAACGGCTTAGGACATGCCGAAGTCCCTCGCGTGAGTCGTAGGAAACATGCCGAATATTGCCATCTCCAATGGGACCATGAGAGCATCCATCGAATGTATTCCAATTAAGGCGATCGTCATATTCCACCACGAAATAGCACTTGGCGCTGTTGATGGTTTCACCTTTCCAGTAGGTATCTGCTACCAAGAGCGCAGAGATGGAGGGATTCCACCAGACGCGAAAGGTGTCCCCGCTTTTCATGGGATCTTCCAAAACCAGTTCGAACCCGAGTGATTCGACAACAGAAACCCATTCGTCTGGCGTCTGGTTATAGGAGTTCGTGTCGTTGGTCAGGTGAAGTAAGGCGTCTTTGTGTTCCCTGTTCTTGTGCATGAGGAGGAAACCGAGCCCAGTCGTAACGTCACTGTCCCTGTAGGATTCCCCGGTGATTTGCTCCGCTTCCGAAAGAGGGTCGTAGGACAGAGCTTTTTGTATGTCTTTCGATAGTGCGTCCATCGTTCGTTCAGATTACCCCCGCATTTGCGTCAAAATAACCGCTACAGGGTTTTTGTTGAGAGGTGAGTGATTGGGCGCGGCGCAGTGCTCGTTGAGCCTGGCAGTTAAAACATCCACAAATCGGATCCAGTCGTTTGCTTCTCGGGATGTCCCGCAGGATTTATATGCGCTCATCGTGAGTATTGTTCAACAAGTCAGGGTGGGTTATTGGATTATGAGAAGACAGACGCTTGCGGTTGTTCCTTCTGCCCGGAAGGAATTGTCAGGGAGAACGTCCCAAGAGGTTGCTAAAGGCTTCAGGAAAGCATTTTGCCGCGCTCCGTTGTAGCAAAGGGACACAAGCACACCCCCGGGCGCAAGAAAGGTTTTTGCGTGCATGATGTGCTTTATGTCGAGCCCCTGTTTGAAAGGCGGATTCATGCAAATGGCGTCGAAAAACCCGATTTCTTCCGGGGAAACTTCCAGAAAATCCCGCTGGAAAAGCCTATCTCCGTCGCGGGCGATCCGGTAAAGTTCTCCAGCGCATTCGGCGGATTGCTCCACCAGAGACACCCGAGAACCAGGAAGGGTGTCAATGACTGCGGAATAAATGCGGCCAAGCCCTGCGGACGGCTCCAGAATGCGGGAAGACATTCCGCAGTGCTGTTGAACAATGCCAGCCATGCGCTGCGCGATGTCTTTCGGTGTCTGGAAGAGGTTGAACACGGAAACAGCTTTAGGGGTGGTGCCGTTCTCGTGCCTGCCAGCGAGATCGCCGAAACGCTCCCGCTGTGTGTTCATGTCGGCGGTGAATTGCGAGAGATCCCCCTTTAAGCCCAGAAGGCGATGGAGACTGGAGGATTTCACGCCGCAACCTCCCGCTTGACTTCGAGTTTTTCCCAGAATGAGGCCGGGAAAGGCTTCTGCGGTTTGTCGGTAAGGACAACCACGGAGTTAACTCCACGCCATCCGATAAGGTAGGCGCGAAACTTCACTCCATGGAGAACGGTTGTTGTGCGGTAGTCTGCGCAACCATCAGAGAATCGGGATTGCGTCATCTCCGAGACTTCCGAAGCTTGGCGCGGGTAATTCTTGCCAGCATCCGTAATCCGAGCCTCGTTGTTCAGGAAGGATTGCAGGCGTTGCGCGTCTTCCTTGGTTGGATTGATGAACTGAATCTTTGGAGCAGCGGCTTTTTTGGCAGCTTTCTTTCCAAGGAAGGCCGCAAGTTCTTCGTCTGTCGGGGGGCGATAAGCGCTTGGGTCCAGGCGTTCCACGTCCACGTCATGCCAGAGGGTTTTCGTGACCCCGTCCGGGAAGGGGTTTCCGTAATGGTTGACAGAAGATGGACGATTGTCGGCCACGATCACCGAGACAACGCGGCCAGTCTTGGGGGATTTGTTCACTTTCTGAATCTGGCGCTCTTCATTACTCAAGCGGCGACCGCCACGAATCCACCCTCCGGGGATAATGTCGGCAACTTGGCTTTCTAGTGTGCCGCCTTGCGCTTCCAGCATTTGGCGCTCGTAGGACAGGCGAAGCTGAAAGTGACGGTACCAGCGGCTATCGTCTTCCTTGAATTCACCAGGAGCCTCCCAGCCGTGGCGGTCCAGCCATTTACGCGCAACATCAGCGGCGGGAATTTCACCCTTTTCTGCCTGCATACAGAGCGTGGCCCAAGGTTCCGAATAGGAGCTGGAAAGAACGGTGGAAATCATGACACGGCAGATTTGCTCGAAGGACATTGGTGTGCCCTCTTCAAGTCCATCAGCTTCGCGGATGTAGTGGATGCAATACTGATAGCCGGGGGCCGCGACGATCTTCTCCTGCTTGCCTTCGGAGTGTTTAACGATGGCCAGCATGACGGAATGGTTCATAACCTGCTCGGAGTGCCATTTCTGGCGGTCTGCAACATTCTTGCGCATGTCGGCTTCGATGGTCTTGATGCGTCCCATACGAACCCCCGGAAGATCCTTATAAAGAGCATGGGAAATAACGCCTTCCGTGCGGCGCTGCCAGTATTCCGCTTTCTCCCACTGGTTTACAGCCTTGTCCGCAAGTCGGTCGTGCCGAGCAGCAGCACGTTCTGCGCGTTCTTGGGACTGGTAGCCATGGACAGAAGGGCCAGACTCAAAGGAATCGGCGTGTGTACTGGCTTCCGAAAGACGCTTTCCAAGGTATCCGGCAAAGCGCTCCGCACGTTCTGCCGCACGTTCTCCAGGGTCTTGATCTTCGTCTCCAATGATTCCCGCGTAGGAAATAGCCGTGTCCTCCCGGTCAGGTGTCCAGACGGCGACGAAATCACAGGATTGTTTCGGTGTGGATGTCCAGCCCTCGGACTTTAGCGCAAGGTATTCTTCCCGAGGAACGCGCCCGACGTACAGGCGCAATTTGTTGTCTTCAGGGCAATACGTGGCCTGATTGGATTCGTTGAATAAATCAGAGTTTTTCATGAGTGAGTGAGTTTTGAGTGAGGCGGTCAGGAGTCATTCCCAACCGATGATATACAATACGACCGAGAGTGAATGCTGTCAACCAGCCCTCACAAGGAAGGGCTGTACCCCGCGCTTGTCCTGGAAGATAGCCGCAGCCTCGTAGATGGACCGGGCAACAATCCGCTCAGAAACGGAGGAAGGGTAGGGCAACCGGCAAATGTAGGTCTTGAGCATAAAAACGCTTTCTAGGTGTGTTTCTGGCAGAGGAATGGCCCTAAACGGGACCGACCAGGAAAAGCAGCGCCTTGTGAATCGCGGCACAGACTTCCGTGAACTGCACAGCTATGGAGATGAGGGAAAGAGTTCCGGCCAGCGAGAGCAGGAACGGCAAACAGGTATCTTGAGTGTTCATGGTATCGAGTATGGTTGAACAAGCGAGCGAGGACCCCTCCCAAGCTTCCTTGGAAGGGGCTTCCCACTCACTGAGAAATTAGACGGTAGGAAATTCAGGCACGCCAGCAGCTTCCAGAAGCTCTAAATCATCGGGAGAGATGAACGGGACAAGAGACTGCAATTCGGCAATCTCGCCATAACTGATACGCTCTGCCCGTAATTCGCCACGAAGGTATTCTAGGCGTGAGGGCAAGTCGCTGGCGGTAATTCCTACGATGGCTTCGCCTTCTCCGCGTGCGATAGCTCCAGAGACATGGTGGCGAAGTGCTTGTAATGGTGTTTTATGTTTCATTGTGAGTGAGCAGGTAGTCGGTCAAAGAATCTTCGGGAGGTATTCCCGGCGATGGTTTACAATACGATTGAGATTGTGGCGCGTCAACCAAGAGACGCAAGCAACAGCCTGCGCTCAGATTCAAGCTGTGCACGATCAATGCCGTGGTACTCGTCCAGAAGCTTGGAAAGGTGGAGATCGTACAAAGGGACATTGCCCTGCGTTTCTTCCAGCCATGCCCAGAAGTCCTCTATCGAGGAGCGTTCTGCATGCAGGCTAGACCATTTATTGAGCATTTCGTCATTCATAGGGAAGTTACAAGGAAGCGCCAGCAAAACGCCCAGGAAGGGGATTTCTGAGCAATTGCGGGCTAGGTGTCATGGCTGGGAATGTTGAGGTGAGTATTGTTGAACAAGACTGGTGTGGCGTGGGTTTGTTGCGTAGATTGGCAGTCAGGGCAAACCCATCCAGAATCGTGTGTACGCCTCCAGCCCTTGCGCCTGAATTCACCAACACAGTACTTTTTGCTCCCTGATTCCATATCCCATCGAACGCATGTTCCGCACCATGCAGTCCACTGTGGCGATAGATGGCCCTTGTTCATAGTTCCCCTCCCATTTCGAGAGCCGCATTGAGAAGCTGCACGGCATCCTCTACTTTTGCTAAACGCCTTGCCCGAGGTCCATTCCCTGACGCTTCCTCAGTGTTGACCATGTTCTCCAGGTGCGAAACAATGGTGGGGAGGTCAAAACCGTAATCCTCAGAACTGCATCCAGCGCCAAAAGGTTTAAGTTTCATAGGGAAACCCCGCAGAGGAAAAGAATCAGGAGGATAACTCCAGCAAGCGCAACCGAGAGGAAAAAGCCCATAACCGCCGTAAGATGTGCGTAGTAAAGCCGCTCTTGGAACTTCTCAAAGGGAGTCATGCCTTGCCCTCCAGAGCTTTGATGCGCTCCCTGAGCCATCCAATGATGGCAGGAGTGTAGCCATTACGGAGATTCTCAGTGTGGGCCAGTTCCAGCGAAAGGAGAGCCTCCCGGAACCCTGTAAGATTGGTTCGACGCTCCAAAACAAGCTGATTTAAGGAAAGCTGGGCCTGTGTAATCTCCTCTTGAAGGTCGGAAGGCTCCAGCTTGTAAAGATTGATGAGGTGTTGAATGTGTTGCGCGGGTGTTTTCATGTGTTTTATCCAAGGTAAAGGGTGAGTCAGGGGCGGGCGATGAAAGTGTATTCCTGACAGTCTACAGCGTAGGGACATTCCCACCACGCATCATGACGAGTGCAGAAGCCGTAATCCTCACAGGAAACAACGTACCCGCCCTGACGGGCCAAGAAAGCGTCTGCTTGTGCGATCTCTGGATATTCCAACCCGGAAGCATCACCATTGATGAGGTAACTCGCCCAATAGGAGGGAGCAGTTGCGGTGAAGGTTTCAATCTTATGTGAGTGTGTTGCAGTCATACCTATACCATACGACGGAGAACAAACACTGTCAACCAACCTCCACACACAGAGCTTGCAAGGACAAGCCTACAGGTGTAATCGCAGACTCCATGAGCGAGGACACAAACCCCGACAAGGTATCCCAGGCAAAAGCTCGCCTTGAACGAGCCTTCCGAGTCAAATACGACCGGGAACCCCTCTCCGAACAGGAAGAAATCCTCATCCAGCTAGCCGCCGAAAGAGCCGCCAAAGGAGAACAAGCTATCTGGACTGGCACCACAGAATCCCCCTCCATAGAATTCCACCAGGAACAAGACCTTGACGAAGAAACCCGGTGGAAGTTCGCCAGGGAAGCCGTCTGCAAGCTGGGATTCTCCCAACGGGAAGCCTCAGACAAGTACGGCCTCAGCTACGAGGCCCTGCGCAAGAAGTGCCAGCGCGAGGAATGGCCCATCCCGCAGAACGTCGCAAAGGAGGCCACAAGGCTGTCCCAAATAGTGTCCCAGAACCGTCTAGAGACCCGTGTTACGGCTGAAACTTGGCTCGAAAGGGGCGAAAAGAGCCGGAATCTGGCGTGGGCCATCACCGAAAAGCCCCTGGACCAGCTTCTGAGCGGGGAAAAGCCCATTCCCAAGGTCGAATCCTGGTCAGACGTGGCTCAGATCGTGAAACTGAACCGTCAGGCCGCAGGCCTGGACACATCCGAAGCCCAGGTATCCGCGACATTCAACTTCGCGATGCTGGGCCAGGAGGTTCCTTCGGCGGATATCGTGGAGGTAGAGCCTGAAAAGCAGGATTTGCCGGAGTAGGGGCGCAATTGCGCTAGGATGCCCAGGAAAGGGCTTCTGCGGGATTTAGGGTGGATTCCCCACCAAAGCCGTTTTGAGACGGTTTTCAACGGTTTACGTGAGAATTATACGTGTCCATGCATCTATGATGTTATGCCCGTTATACCTGCGTACAGCGTTCCCCGGGTAAACGGTCTAGAATCTACGCAACGTAGGGACAGCTCCCCACTACTCTGTTGGACCGGGATTGTTGCATGACATTTTCGCCATGGTGGGGAATGGATTTCCGGTATGGGTGTTTCCCCTAGCTCGGACAGGAGCAAGACACTGGCAGGATCAGGGGAAAGCAGCAGCACAAAGGACACGATGGCCTGCGCTGTGGGGAGGGTAGGAGGGCAGGAAGAACGAGGGGTAGGCCCCTGGGCCGGGTAGGGGCGCTGGGTGGGAAGTTGGGGGTGGCATCATCTTTAAATCTCAGCCCCTCCAAAAAATCTTTCCTTTCCATCCTGTCCCTTACTCGTTGACAGCATTCCGTCCCGTGTCTATGGTATTGGCATTGCTACGAAACGTATCACCCTATGAGAAACTACTTGCTACTATTCGTATCTATTGATACTTTTGGTATCTATGGACGAAACACCAGACTGGGTAGTGCGCCGCGACAAGCGGTGGTTGAGCAATGAACTGAACGATTGTGAGGAGAAAATCTTGAAAGCGGTTGAAACAATTGGGAGGCAGCTTCGGGAGATTCGCGAGAAGCGTCTCTATAAGGCTGCGGACTACGAGACATTTGAATCATACCTCCGCCAGAAGTGGGACATGTCGTTGAGTCGGGGAAATCAGTTGATCAATGCGGAGAACGTGAGGGATTTTTTGGCTGATCAGGCGAAGGGGGATGGAGTGTTGCTTGAGAATATTCAAAGCATGGGGGAGACGCAGCTTCGTGCAGTGGCCCGCATTGAGCCGGAAAGCCGCCTAGAAGTTGTTCAGGCTGTGGTGGCGGAAGGTAAGCCTACTGCATCAAAGATCGAGGCCCTGGCGGCCAAGACAGGGGCCATCCCTGCAAGCAAGATTCGTCAGCCCAAACTGAAGCACATTTGCCCCAAGTGTGGGGAGACTTTCTGAGTCTTGTTCAACAATAATCCACCATGATAAAAATCATTGATGAGTTCACGGATCTGGGAGTATCCCCAGCGCGCAAGAGGCAGCTTCGACTGATAAAGGCTGGCCTTTGCCAGAACTGTGGGGTGCTGCCGCTTTCCACCAAGAGTCACTGCGATTCGTGTGCGGATAAGATCATGCTCAAGACAAGTCCGGGCGCGAAAAGGTCCAGCACGAACAGAACCCCTCCCTTAAACATTCCAGGATATGGCGGGACTATAGAGATGCTCAGGCGCAGGGCGGGTATATCAAAATCTGTGTTGGCCCGTCATTCAGGACTTCCGCCATGCAGACTGTCTATCCTTGAGAGAACCCCCAACGTGAACCCGTGTATGAAAACCATCGAGGTGATCTGTTCCGGGCTGGGGATTACAGTGCTCCAGTTCATGGCGGCACACCAGAACAGAATTGTTCAACAATAAACCTATGACAACACAAACGAGAGAAGAACAGAAAGCGGTTCTGGATGCAGCGTGGAACGGTGTCGAGTGTGAGTACCGGACGCGGATGCTTGACGGAGGGGATGGCCCTTGGTGTGCGGCACCTAAATTAAGGGATATTACTTGGGCAATCGAACTCGGCATAGACGTGCGCATCAAACCCAAAGCTGACCCATACGCGGAACTGAAATCGGCTCATGCGGCTGGGATGGTGATTGAGTTCAGATGTGAGCCTTCAAGTAAACCGTGGGTCCTTACGCACCCCAAGTGGGACTGTCCCGTTGACCACTACCGCATCCGCCCCGAGCCAGAACTGGTCCCCCTGGAAGCCTACGACATTCCTCCGGTGTGCTGGTTGAGGATACCTGATGTGGATGGAGATATTCTGGTGACGGCAGTTTACAAGGATTGCGTTTTTGCAGGCCACGGAAGAAGCCAGCCCTACAGCGAGATGATGAACTGGGAATGCAGCCCCGACCGGATCAACTGGAAACCCTGCTCCAAGCCAAAGCCATGAACCGAGACACCTACAACCAGATCGACGCCTTGCTGAAAACCATCTCAGCAGCCTTCTCTATACCTCGCACCCAAGACGGCCTTGTGAGCTGCTGCCGGGCGATACAACACGATGCGCAGGCTCTTGCCCGTAATCCTGACTGGGCAACCAGCCTTGCGCAGGTGAGGGCAGCCGAATTTATGGTGAGTGCTGCGAAGTACGTTCTTGGAAAGAAAGGAAGGCGCTCGGCATCCTCCAGGGTTTCCAAGGGAAAAGGAGCAAAGTGAAACAACTCGTAGTTTTCCCGAAAGGCTCCATCAGTCCAAAAGACAAGGAGCGCATGAGCAAGGAAGGATTCTTGGCGGTGGAGGCGGATGACCCTTCCAAGGTTGTGATGGTCATGCCCTCTGGGGATAACCTTTCCTCAACAGACCTACTAATGTCAGCCATGACGGGGATTGTTACGCCCCACCCAGCGGATCGGAAGGCCGTCATGTTGGATGAACTTCACCGCAGACTACAACTCAAAGACAAAGCCCATGAAAGCAACACTTGAAAAGCCCACCACTGAAAAGCAACTTCGCATGCGCGACCTTAAGCCCGGTGACATTGCGGAGATAATTGAACCGGTTCACTTCTGTACCGGTGCAATTATTGCAGTGGGGTACACGTGCGCCGTTGAACTCGGTGGCGAAGGCTCCACATGGACCGCTCCTTCCGAAAGCAATCTGCGCGTCCGTCGCCTCACCCCCGGGGAGAAGATCGTCATTTCCTGATCATATGAACAAACATTACGAAGAACCGGCTTTTCCATGTGACGCTACTGGGAAGCGAGGCATGTCACTCCGGGCCTACTTCGCTGGGCAGGCACTTGTTCTTCTTAAGAACACCTACCGGGAAACGCCCTTTCCTGAAGATGTCACAATCGTCGCGCAGATTGCCGTAAGAATGGCTGATGCTCTGATCGCAGAACTCAACAAGCAATGATCCAACCGGGCAGCTTCCATGACCTAGAGCGCAAGTATCTCAAACTCCTGCGGGAGTGTCGCAGGACGCTCTATGCCTACAGTCGCGGGAGGGGGTTCTGGGCCAGGATGGCTGCGGACTATGAGATCAGCGAAAGCATAAGCAAGTCCAGAACCATCATAAGATGCCTCAACAGAAAGCATCGTTAAACAATACTATGAAAGACGACTCAAGACAGTTCACTATCGCTGAGTTTCGATGGAACAAGGAAACCGGAGACGCTGAGATCTTGGACGGAAATGGAATTGCTGTAATTACAGGAGAGAAGGCAATTCATTACACAGAAAAACTCATCGAACTCATCACAAAGGAAGGTAGCAGAGATACCCTATGAAAATCATCCGACAAGGAACGCCTCCCCCAAAGCCCTGGTGGGTAGGCCTGAAGCTGAACTGCTCCTGTGGGGCCGAAGTGGAACTGGAGGACGGGGACTGTGTCACGGATTACTCGGACATGCGCGGCATTGGGGGAAGTAATGCGTGCTCTGTGCGCTGCCCAAGCTGCCAGTCCCGCCTCATCTTTCCAAAGCCATTTCACCAGATGAAGCGACGCCCTATGCCTCAGTGGCCGCTTCGTGAGCCATACACCTATGGAACCAGCCTTGGAACAAGCCATGAATGAAAGTAAATCAATGGAAAACCATCAACACAACGATCTGGCCCATGAACTCTGGGCGGCCTCACAACTTCTGCCTGGAGAGGGGATCACAGACGGGGTAGATCGCATCCAGGGAATCCTGGACAGAACGGAGTTTTCCGCCCTGATGCTTGTGGCCAAGGTCCGTGCTGCCCTCGGAGATCCAGAAGGGAAGTTGATGCAGGGCGAACTTCTTGAGCGCTGCAAGGAGATGCGGTCCTTACTGAAGGAGGCCGATGATGCTCTCGATAATATTGGGGTTGGGGCGAAAGGATCTCCGATCCGGGTCAGACTCCGAAAGGCGTACGGTAAAAATCCATGAATGACAACCTTTCAAAGACACTTCGGACGGATGCTGCAATAGTCGATTGGAGCAAGATTCAACTTACAATGCTTCCTGCGGTTTCTTCCAAAGACATGCGTCAACTGGAAACCGAACTCGCCGCCGCTCAAGAGCGCATTGATTTCTTGGATGAGCAGTATTCGCGGCAGTGTGGAGCAACACAAGAATGGATGCGGAAAGCAATGGATGCCCAAGAGCGCGAGGAGGGGCTGCGGAGGGCGCTGGAGTCGGTTATTGAAAACGGACCCTGCTGCGATCCTGACTGTTGCGATACCGCAATCAAATGCGAGGAGGCGCGGAATCATGCAAAGGAAGCCCTCGCCGCTACGCCATCCGGCCCAACATTCCGCGAGCGGATGCAGGAAGCATGGAAGCTCGTGAATGCAATGGCTGGTCAAGAGCCTTGGCAGCGTGCCGAAGATTGGCTAGAGCAGAACAAGGAATTTTCGCCATTAGAACTTGTCCAGACGAAGGGATTAGAATGAACACAAAAGAAATCCGGGATATATGGAAGGGATGTCTTCCAGAAGACTACCCTCACGGGGAGGCCGAAAGTACAGCCCCTCTAAAGTGTCCTTCCTGTGGAGCAATGGCCTTGGATCTGTGGATGATCTCTGGTCTCACGTATTATAAATGCAGTCATTGCGGGAAACAAGTATGAGCAACAACGAATACTACCTTATCGAAGCCGAGCGTGCCATAGCAGCCATCTGCAAGGAGGCGAAGGACTGGCAGGATCGTGAGGAGAATATCATCTCCGCTGCGAAGTTCCTGACAACCCTTGTGGGATGTGTGGCTGCGTTACTGTGGCTGGCAGGAACGTGGGTGTGGATTGTTCTAGCGATCCTCGCTCCGTTGTTCCTTTGCGTGATCCCTTCCACAAGGAAGCGCATGGCACTCCGCAAGATCCGTTACGACGAGCAGCTTGATCGGGCCATTGATCGAAGGGATTCCATTAAGCGCCAGCAGAAGGGGTTCTAGGAAATGAAGCTAACCACCACAGAGGGTGTCCCGAAAGGATACACGCTTATCCGACATGAGATGTTCAAATGGGACTATAAAAATCCAAATGGGAGGGAGTTTGGATGCGCCTTCCCTTTTGCCTGGATGGCGAGAAGGCAAGCGTGGGCGTCATACAGAGAATGGTGCATCATTTCCTGGGAGCAACTTCAAAAGACAAATCAGCAGTGAGCAGTACTCGCCCAATGGTGCCCAACGGAGGGGATGACAAGATTTATACGCCGTCCTGCCTAGCTAAAAGGATCGTGGACCACTTCCGTCCAGAAGGACGAATCCTTGAGCCTTGCAAGGGCGCAGGAGCGTTTCTGGAGCATTTGCCGCTACATGCCAGGTGGATGGAGATAGACGAAGGCAGAGACTTCTTGAGCGATCCTCCCGAGATCAATCACTACGATTGGATTGTTACCAACCCTCCGTTCAGCAAGTTGAGGCATTTTTTAGTGAGGTCCATGGAGCAGGCCGATGATGTCGTATTCCTGTGTAATCTAAATGCGGTGTTGGGATTGAAGGCGCGAATGAAGGCGATACAGGATGCTGGATTTGCCATTAAAGAAATCCTCCTTCTTGACACTCCTCCAAAGCCATGGCCTCAGAGCGGATTCCAGTTGGGGGCCATTCACATACAGCGAGGATATTCTGGCCATGTCACCTTATCGCAAGGTTGACACTCATCACCATCAACGCTATGGTATCCAGCATGACCTTTACCTGTACTGCCAATGTTTGACGAATACTTCTCCAAGCTAACCCCGGAAGCCATCAAGGAACTCCAGCGCCTATCGGATGAGGCCAAGCGCACCCGGCTGGAATTTGTGGAGGTGCTCAAGCGGGAGGGCACTCGCCAGCGCAAGAGCAAGGAAACCATCGCCAAGGCACGGGCGGCAAAGCTGCTTGCTCAGGAGGCCAAGGTGACGGCCTACAAGGAAGTGGGATTCGACCATCGGGGATTCTGGCAGTTTGACAACATATCCCGTGGACTGTGCCGGTTCTGCGCAAGTCCCCAGGATGAAAAGGGTACGGGGTTGTGCTCGGAGTGCAGGAAGGGACAGTGGAAAAACCAATAGTCATGAACGCCCAAGAGCTTGCCACCCAGGAACTCATCGACGAGTTGCGGGATAGGATGGCAGGGATGAAGCAAAGGGATCGGGAAACGGTCTTGGATTCCATCAGGGACGGATACTGCGTCAATTGTGGCGCGGAACTCCTGGGTGGAAGGTGCGACTGTAGGGACGGCGAATGAGCTTCTCCCCCGACAGAGACGACTACGACGAGAACCGTCTGGACTACCGATTCATCCGAGGTAAGGGGATCGTGGAATCGGACTGGGAGGAATACGAGGAGGCGAAACGGGAGCAGTCCATGCGCAGGTGTGAGGTGGATTTCCCTTTTGACAAGGAGGAGGAATGAAAACGGCGAGAAGGATTTTAGACCTCGAAGGGATTCGGGTGATGGTGAAAGAGACTGATGCAGAACGAGACGAGCGAATATCAAAAAAAGCAGCTAAAGCTACCATCACGTTCAAGGATGGGGAAATTCTTGAAAAGACGTTTTATCCCAGATCTGTTCCTGATGTTGGAGGCGGAACGTATTGGTATTCAGGATACTTGGATCTGAAAAATGAAATTTCCGACGGGGATAATCTGATGCAATTTGGACGGAAGTTCCGAAGGGCAATCGACATCGCAAAAGTGGATTACGAGGAATACATCCCTGAGTGGAAAGTAATTGACGATCATGAAGCGTGAGTGCACCTGCTGCCGCCAGGACTGGGCGGAGACCTACGAGCCCATGATTGGCCCTGTATGCCTAGCCTGTCACAGGGATCTCGCGGAAGCTGATGCCCTGCTAGATACCGTTGAAGGAATGTGCAGGCCGCCCCATTACGATGCTCTTTGGTGGAAGCAGGCCAAGGCGCGTGGAGATGTGATTGTTTAACAAAAATTATGGCAGGACAAATCATTAACGGAATGGCGATCGACTACCACGATGGGGAGGGTAGCTGCACGATTGGGAAACAGAGGTACCGATGGGAACACCACCATTACTGCGGACCAACATTCTACGTGAATGGGAGCAAGAAGGGATGGCTTCCTTCGGAGAAGCATCCTTTATGGGAGCATTTCAACGTATGGCTCAAAAAGTACAACGAGGCGAGAAAGACGGCCAAGTCATGGGAGATTATTGAGGTATGAGTGATTCAGATGACCCACAAACATTTGGTCAACTTGCTGGCATAGCGCTTATCATACTGGCATTCCCGCTCGGGATTGGTTCGTGTGGAATGTTATGGCAGGTTCGGATTGATGTTCGGCCTCCAAAAGACTTGCCGAAAAATCAACCTGTAGCTACCGCAACACCATGACCATCAAAGCCACGATACACTTCCTCGACGGACAGACCCTTGAGAAGGAGTTTTATGATATTCCTCCAAATCCAAATTCCAGATACCTTTGTGGAGAAGCCCTTGATCCAGTACAGGCGCTTCTTAATTGGTTAAGACTTGGGTACGATTGGATAGAAGTTGGGGATAGGCAATTTCTTCCGAAATCCCAAATCGCCAAGGTGACATGGGAGGAGATTCCGCAATGAAACGAAAACAATATTCTGGAGGGAATTATTTGGTAGGAATATATCAAATAGGATTTCGCATGGTTGAGGTTTGGATAGAACCAAATTTGGACGGAGGTTGGTTTGTGTTGTGCTTGGATGGTAAACATCCAGTTATCCATGTTGGAGCAGATTCGGAATTTGAGACGAAAGCTGTGGCTGTGTTAACACACGAAGCCGGAGAACTTATTATGAATGATCTTGGCGTGGCTCTAAAGCCGATGTGTTTTGAACGAGATGCCAGTGACATAGTTCAGTTTCATATGAACCATTCTCAATGGACAGAGATGGCATCAAGATTATCGGCATTCCTTGGAGAAGTATTGCCGGAATTTGTTAGATCTTTCCGCATGGTTAATCGTTGGATTAAGCATAATAAATGAGGATCGGCCAAGGAGGCGAGGCTGGGGACTTCCTCTACAGCATCCCCACCTTCAGGGCGCTACAGGCCACCCATCTATTCGCGCTAGAACGCCCCTGGACGCGGCCTGGATTCGCGGTCAGGTCAAAGACCCTCTCCCGACTCCTGGAGGCACAGGGCTACACCTTCGCTCCTCACAATGGAGAGCCCCTGGATATGGATCTTTCCACCTACCGTTCTGGTGGACACAGGGTAGGGGAGAACATCATCAGCAAGGTGGCCCGGTGGGCGCGTGTGAAGGCAGACATTTCCAAGCCGTGGCTTGAGGTAGAGCCTGACCTTCGAACTTCCGGAAGGATCGTTGTGAACCGCTGCCCCCGGTGGCAATCTTTCAACACATTCCCCTGGAAGGGTATCGTTGAACAATACAAACGAGACATCCTTTTCATCGGACTTGAGGCAGAATGGAAGGCATTCTGTACCCAGTTTGGAATGGTGGAGTACCTCCGAACCGCAGACCTTTACGAAGCCGCTAGGGCCATCAAAGGGAGCGCGGTGTTCATCGGGAACCAGTCATCCTGCAACGCGATCTGCGAAGGGCTGCACCACCCGAACATTTTGGAAGTATGTTCCTACGCCTGCGACTGTTTCTTTAGCCGTCCATCCACGCTCTACGCGGTCACAGGAGAACTTCATGTGGAGATCCTGGGGAAGGAGTTCCATCACGTGCCAGAATCAACCAGGGGGGCATTTACGGGCTATTGCGAGGGGAGCCCCATCTACGCCATGGACGAGATGCAGTGCAAGCTGATGGTCCGGGCAGAACATATCTGCCGAGGGCTTTCCATCCCATACATGTCGGAGATTACAGTTTCCCGATAGTCCCTTGGAAATCCTTCACCTCGGGGATTGCCTTGCGCAGGCGGGACATTTCATGGGCGTGCTTGGCATCAAGCCTTTTCCCTATCGCTTCCCAGGCAGCTTTCAGGGCGTTGGAAGCCTGCTTGGCATTGGGAAGGTTATACGGGTTCTTGAGCATCTGGGGAAAGATATTGCATGGCGGGCAGTCTTGTTGCAAGGTTCTTGCGAAATATGCCTCCAGGCCCAGCCAGAATCCAGCCCAACAGCACGGTCCTTCTCAAACCGCAGGAGAATTATCCAACGCCATCAGTAGAGAATCGCCTTTTGGTGGAATATGTGCCGATGGAGACTGGGGCGTATGAACTTCGACAGTATGGCACCCTTTACGAAACGGTTGACCACACGGCGTTCTCGGAAGCGTACAACGGATACTTCCTAGTATCCCAGCAGCCAGCCTTTGATAATAATTCGTGGTGGATGCGGTATGTCTGGGCGAAAGCTTGGCAGGATCAGGATGATTGGAATTATTCGTTCGCCTACGCAGAATCAGACCCCGACTACCCGACCATAACAAGGTTGTACACGGTTCCACGCGAAGGGTACACTCCGCTCGCTCCTCTTACCCCTGATCCTGATTATCCAGGAGCACTTCTTACCGAGGAGCACACGGTAAATCAGACGGACCCAGCAGACCTCCACTCGAAGTTCATCCAAGTAGTCCGCACCTACACCACACTTCCTGGACCAGTGGTCACGACACAGGATTTCGACACAGAGATGAATATTCTAGTGTTCACGGATAGACAGGTGGTTCTGTCCACGGATGAATTTGACCCTTCCACAGAACCTCTCACGCTTGCGATGCAAGAGAGTTCCATTACGAAATACACAAAGCTCCGCATATGGTCGTACCTTCAAGAGCTTCCTGAAACATTCACCGAGTACAACACGGGTCGCTTCAACTGGCCCGCGTTGTACTTCGATATTACCGTGGATGTCCTCCAGTTGACACTAGACCCCGACAGGTCACAGGTCCGTTGGTATCCCACCCATAAAGCCGCTCCCCAGGTTCCCGCCATTTTCAGCACCACCACGAGTTACTACACAAGTAGTCCGTCCGTTCCGACCATCTTTGCACTGGGAACCCGCGATTTGATCTACAATGGTATTTCCTTCTCAATCAACATCGGGGGAGTGCTTAATGACGAGATTTCTGTAGAGGCTATTTTCTTAGATGATGCCAATTACGGAGATCTTGAAGAGGATCACATCTTCGCAGAAAGCACGCCGACAGCTACCGAATACAATGCCTTGATCGGGACTTATCAGACCGTAGCTGTGGATATAAAGCGCTACCGAGGGTCGCTTTGGATTTTGCAGGAAACGAAGGTTCTTCTTGTGTAGCCATGCCAAACGACAGTTACCAGTACCAGATTCAGCAACTCCCTCCAGCGTCCATCCCTGGAGATGGCGGGATTTCCTCGATCTACTACGGGAATAATCAACCAATCGGTCAGGCGGTAGCATTTCCTACAAGCACTCCTTCCCAAGCAAACGGGAATGTCTCTGGAGGAGGGGGGGGTGGTGGAGATTTGCCTACAGTGGATCTTGCGCTGTGTGATGGCAATATTGCCAGAGTGTCGGGGTATATCATCCCTCCCTGAGTCATGGCTTACGCAATAGCCGCAGTCCTTGCAGGAAGCGCTACAGATCCCTGTTGCTGCGAGCCTCCTGCGGAGTGTTGCCTGTATTCGTCTATTGGATATTTGGATTCTTCCTATCCTCGTACGGATCTTCCTTCACAGTTCCTTTTCAGGTTTATTTTTGAGGGTGATACATATGAAGTGACAATGGTTCTACAGGCAGCCGGAGACACTATTTACATTGGAACTCACGACATTTATGGTGATTTTACAATCAAGGAATCCGAATTTTCTGGTGATAATTGGGCCATCGTAAATTTGAGTTTCGGACAGTGGACTTCTGGTTGTCTTATATCTTCTGGATGGGAAAATGATTCTTTACCAGACCCAGGAGAGACTGAAGACGAGTTCCCTGACACGCTGACATTCGACTGGGGTGCTGCAACCACCACTGTTTCGCGGGTTTCATTGTGTCGCTGGGAGGGAACAATTGAGTCGGAAGGAAACACATATAGCGTATTCGTTGAATATCCCGGGGATTACAATTGGCATGCGGATATTTCCGATGAAGGTGGGAACATTTTCAACGGTATAAAAGACGGCGACCAGAATACACCGATAGGAGATTATGACGGAGGAACGGTAGTTGTTTCATGAGTATTGTTCGACAAGCGGTTAAAACTTCCCTCTTGCAACCGTGTTGCAGGTAGTGCTACATGTCCCTCATGCAGAAGACCCTCAAGATTCAGTCGTTTACCGGAGGATTTCTCCTTTACGTCAACTCTGGAGGTAAGGTGGAGAAGCTGATCAAACAGACCGCAGAAGAAGTGGCTGTCTTCACCAAGGAGTACTTCACAGAATCCCCTGATGGGGAGGCGAAAAAGGATTCGGTGTAATGGCAACGAACACCTACCAGCCATACAGCACGGTTGAGAATAGTTACAACCGATTCATGGGCGTAAATGCTGGAATCCCGGCCACGCCATCGAATCCTGTGCCTGGACCGATCCAGTACAATACCGGCCTCAGTAATCTCCGCGCGGTAGGGGATAGTACCAACATCAACGGCATGGGGTCTGGCAGCCCTGAAGATCGCATCACCAATCGCGCACAGAAGATGTATGAGAAGTGGGAGGCTGGGAATCAATTTCGGCAGCGGGCTTTTGACCAGTTCCAGTCCGAGAAGGCTGATGCTTTGGGCGGCCTTCAGGGGGTGAACTACAACAACTACATGCGCGATCCCACCGCCAGCGGTGGGTACGGACAAGGTTCTTCTGGACTGGCGCAGACTTCTTACGGGCAATTCATGAGCGGGCAGGGAGCGGCGGGACTCTTGGGAGGAAGCACTTCTACGCCAGGACAGCGGTATTCTTCGTGGAATGACAAGATTTCCACCCAAGCCCAGGCATATCAGCAGGCCATGGCTCCGCTTTACGCGAAATACCGCACCCGTCAGCCAAACACCTCTTTCCAAGCCCTCTGGTAAATGGCAAAGCTCACACTGGGTCAGGTGCGCAATCAGCTTTACAAGGCTGTTGTGCCGAATCTTTCCTCGCAGGAGAACATCGACAAGTTCAACCTGACCTTGAACCTTGCCTGCGAGCGGATCATCAACAGCGGTTCGTGGCTTGGCCAGTATGAGCATGTCGCATTCTTGATTCCCGAGGGAGATCATCACATCACGCTGCCGATGGAATTCGCCTCGGTGGAGGCCCTGTCCTACGAACTGCGGGGAGAGAATGGATGTATCGGAAGAATGCCTGTCCAGATCCGCAACGAATGGTTGACGGTGCTTGGTTCTGGTCCTTTCCTATGGAGGTGGGACTTGTGGGGGCAGTTCGGGTTCTCCTCCTTCAATAGCTTCGCAAACGATCGGGGTGATGGGTTTGTTACCTTCCGGGATTCTCCTTATGTGGAGTACACCCTGCGCATCGAAATTGACGACGCGGAGGATGCCGGGCAGACACTTCTTGTCAAAGGCTACGACGAGGATGGGAACAGGGTCTTCACCCCGCAGTCCTCTTCCTCCTACGAGGGGATCGAGTTTGATCTTACCTACCCCTCAACAGAACCTTCCCAGCATTTCACCAAGCAACTGTACTTCCTCTACCGGGAACGCTTCCAAGGGTACATGCGAATCTACGCGGTGGACGTGGATACCTCTGCGGAAACCCTGATCGGAACCTACCAGCCAAACGACACCAATCCGTCCTATAAGCGCTACACTGTCCCTAACTGCAATCGGGATTCCTCTCAGGATTTCTACGTGAGGGCCATCTGCAAGAGGCAGTATGTCCCTGTACTCCATGATCAGGACTACGTTGTGCCGAGTAACTTGGGGGCATTGAGGACAGCTTTGACGGCCATCGTTTACGAGTCTTCAAATGATGGCGGCAGGAGAGATCAAGAAATGGCTCAGGCCATTGACTTGTTGAACAATGAACTGCGGTCGTTTCGTGGTGGCGCGGCAATGACATTGCGGATCAACGCCTCCACCTGGAATATGGCCGGGCTGTACCCCGGCAGGTGAAGTAACCCGCAGCAGGAACGGTCACTCCTGCGAGTATCACTTCCTGTCAACCCCTACACAGCAATATCCTGAACATTTCGTTCCGCGATCTTATCCCGATATTTCCTAAGCCGGGAAATCACGGTATCCAACTTGGGGGATTTATTATTGGACAATACTTTGTCGGCCATCACGAGGTGGTAAATCCGATCCTGCAATTCTTCATGAAAAGGGTTCCCCCAAATGTCCTCTCCGACATGCAGGCAGTATGTCTTCCCCTGGATATGAGCAGGGAGCATAGCGGTGAAATCATTGTGCATGACAATCACACGGTCAGCCCATTCACCTAGCAGGCACAGCGTCTCCCAGGCATTGTTCTCCCACCCGCAGGCAAGAGTTTCATGCCCGAAGTATCTCTTCAGGATCATCTTGGCTGCAACTGACCGGACATTGCCTCCTCGGCATACGCATAGTATTTTCATTCCAAACTCTCCTCCAAAAACGGTGCTGGCATCAGTCTGTGGCACATGTAGCACTCCAGATATTCGCAGGTTACAGGGTGCACGGATACCTGAATAGTCCCACAGGCCATGCACTCCATGGTAGAAACCTGCCATTTGCCCGTGTATTCGGGTTCAGGTGTCATAATACGCAATTCTTCACATATTCCATCTGTTCAATAATTTGAGCAATGTCTTGTTCCAAGCGTTCTGCCGCAACCCGGTTTCTTCGGATAGTTCGTCCAAGGGTGGAATCGTGGGTTGCAAGGCAATCGCGAGAGTATTCCAGGCCAGACTCTAGGGCTTCCAAGATTTCCTCCCAACGATCTTTCGTAGCGCCGATTACGATCGGTTCAGGTGTCATGGCATGGTTTCGCCATCAGGACACGCTACAGAGGCTTTTGAGGCGTGGGAATGGGAAGTTACATTGAATACCTTCATGGCCCACTTCAGGTAGCAGGCTTGATCCAAGCATTCCTCGTAGGCGTGCTGAAGTCGTTCCAGAAGGTCAGCGGGATTTTCCGCCAACGTCACACCGTATTTCCTGATCCCAACAGCCTGACGGGAGGCGATGTCAGCGCAGACCTCGGCCTCAATTCCTGTGGGAGATATGGTAGGAAAATCATCAAATATCGGAACGGTTCTCTGAATGCCGCGAATTTCAGGAGTATTGTTCAACAAGTCACTCATTCGTGATGGGGTAAGAGATTGTCCCAAACTCACATCCCATGACATACGGAGCATTGTCATAGCCAGCGTCTCCAGGATAAAGGATCACCTCCTTGGAGTAGGTCATTGGAGGAATCCAAGCCATGGCTTCTCTGATACGCTCTTGTCGAAGGCATTCCCTCTCCTGTTCTGTGTAAAACACGGTTTCAAACCGCATCCTGAGTTCACTCTTCATCGTGGTGTTCTTGTTCGGAATCTTTCTCCCGTTCCTCCCCACAGCACCAGCAGGAATCCTCATATCTGCCATTCGTGGAGCCTTCCCGGCATTCCCAGTGGTCTTGTAGTTCATGCTTGCTGTAGGGCTTCCGGCGTAGTCTGTAGGCGGATTGGCTCATGAGGGTGATTTTGGTTATTCCTTTGGGGGAGTTTCGGTTGCGGGATTTGATACACGAACGGCGATTGCTGAATCACTGGTAGCCGCCTTGGTCTGTAGTGCTCTCGCGGCTCTCCAGAGCGCATGTCTGTCGTCGGAGAGATTCGTGAGTTCGCGCATTGTCTCCGTCCCCACGGTCTTCAGGAGCACATCTATTTCATTCGCGAGCGTCTCGCATGTTCGGGCGGCGGCTACCCAGTCAGTCGAGCCAACCGCCGTTGATGTTGATTCAGACATCGGACGCCTCCTCTCGGTGGCTCACTTCCACGTTCACGCGACCTGTGCCCTGGCACCGGTCGCAATTGGCGCTGGTGTGCTGATAGTTAATCACCAGCGAAATGCAGCCTCGGCCCTTGCAGGTCGGGCACAGGTCGCGTGAACAGCGCGCCGCTCCACTCCGTCGGGCTTCTTTGCTGGCACGCTCCATGTCGCGTGAACCACTTGCCGGAGCAGACGTTCCGTTAACGCTCATTTTGCCCTCCTCCGCTGCTCGGAGCGCTGTTCGACAAAGCATCTTCGGCCCGCTTTAGGATCGCGGCTCTTTCCTCATACGGCCCATAGTCGCAACACACTCGCCACTCGTCGTTGACCAGTTCTTGCAGAGCATCCCACAGATTTTTATGTTCTCGTTTGAGAGTTTCGTAATCGTCCACATTTGCCCACGATCCACCAATTTCCTCGATCATTTCTACACCGTACTCCGTGGACCAAGGCCCATATTGTCGAACAGGCGATGGAGCAAATCCCTCGGGATTGCCGCTCTTTCTGGTCGCGCTCATGGCTCGGGATTCCTCATCGTGGTGTTAGCTGGATCATTTTCGATATACGCACTTCATGAGCATCTGGTCCTCTCAGTGTTCATGATTTCCTCAAAATGGCCTGAATGTGAAGGGATTTCCGGCCCATTCTTGCCGGGAATAATCTGTCCCAGGCAATGCCTGCGGAGATCAGGGTTAGGTTTGCTGCGCAGAAGAGGATCATGGGGATACCATACGCACCATGTCGCATCCTGTCAACTATCTCCTTGCACTGTCTGATGGCTGTGGCAGAATGGAGGGTATGAACACTTGGATCAGCGTAGAGGAGCGGTTGCCGGAATCTAAAGCAGGAGACGTTTTGGTATGGGACGGAACAATGATGGGTATGGCATCATATGACCGTACAATTCGGCACTGGTGTTGTCCGCAGTGCATAGGAGGATACGATTGCAATGTTGAAATGTGGGATAAAATTACCTACTGGATGCCCCTCCCTGAACCGCCAACTATTGTTCAACAAGCATGAATACTCTCAAATGGATTCCATCCAAAGAGGCATCCCCAGAACCGGGGTCAACAGTTCTCATTTGGATACGCTCAGAAGAGTACGGAGACAGATTCGGAATTGTAGATGGCGTTGATAGTAGCAAGGGTTGGTATATTGGTCCGATCTGTGAATGTGACTGGGAAATTGTAGAGCCATCCCATTGGACCTACATCCATCCCCCTACCTCGCCTCCAGCATAAGCTGGGAAAGCATGTAGCAGAAGGGCTCTCCTCCAGCCTCCCTGGGGTCGATCCCGCAGCGCTCGAATACATGGAGGACAGCATGGGAGAGTTCGTGGACAAGGGTGTGAGGAGCGTTACCCCAGACGAGGTAGGTCCACATCTCGTCATGGCCGCCTCCTGCGCTCATCTTTCCTGAGAACCGTCCAGATATATTGCATTCCAGAACATCCGGTTCCTTGAACAACATCTGGTGGGCCTTGAGGTAGGAATTCTTGCTCTTGGCCACGAACAGCCTTCCATGGTAGGGGCGCAGGGAGAGTTCTTTAGCGGGGAGGGATTTCACGTGTCATACTCTACATCGTCTTCTGGGCGATCCTCACGGATACCGCTGGGATAGTTTCTGGGATGGCCTTCCTTGCGCGTAGGAGGCTCGCTACGGGGGTTTTCGGGTGTGGGTGTGGAATTCGTCGTCATGAAATGAATGCAGTTGACATTCCTGATGGTTTAGCACAATACTTCATCCATGTTCAAGACAACCTCGCATTCAAAATCCCAAAGCCAGTTTATCTGGACGGGAGATTATTGCTCCATCCTGCGTAATGCAGAACCGATGCGTCAATAACTAGCGAGCACAAGAAAACATTTTCACCCTGCTCGCTAACAAGCCAGTAGGGTTTTTCATTTTAAGGGCCAGATTGGAAGGAGAGCCCGAATCTCCGAAACACCACCGCGAAATACCTGTGGGCTCAGGAATGAGAAAGGTCTGTTCTTTTTGTTTTCACGCGGTCGTCGTTCAATAGCAGGATTTGTCGTTGCCAACGATGAGATGCGGGTGCAATTCCCGCCGACCGCAGTTATAGGTTGCGCACCAGCGTGCAGATTGGACTCCAAATCCGATCCCGCTCAGGGCGGCACTGAGGCAACCTGCCATGGCCAACAAGCTAAAGACTCGAAGCGTGCGCCTGCAAAGCGCGATTTACCCAGTGGGAGTCTGGGGTTGGCCTCCAATTTCAAAATGGGGATGTGGCTAGACGAGGATGCTCCAACCTTGCAAGTTGCGATTATGAGAGTGCGAATCTCTTCATCTCCACCATTTTAACAATCAACCTCCGTGTGACGGTAATTACCAAACCTCCTGTTCTTAAAATTCAGGGTTTGCGAGTGGAAATCTCGCCACGGAGTCCATGTATGGGCTGGGCAAAAGTGAGCCTCGCGGACTGTAAACCCGTCGTCTTAGCACTGTGTCGGAGCGTTACCGACCCCATACACCATCGGGCTGTAGGATAGCAGCTAATCCGTCTGATTTGGGATCAGAACATCCTGGGTGCGAGTCCCAGTAGCCCGACCATTTCATCCCATCCGATAGACGGACAAGTCTCTTCTAAAGACTCAGGCACGGAGCGTTACCGTGATGGGATATACCAGTAGATGCGCGGAGTGCGCAGTCGGTCTGTTAAACCGCACGAGCTTGGTGCGACTCCAAGTGCTGGTGCCATTTTGGGTCATTAAACAGGAAAGTCCTGTCGCCGTCTTGAAAACGGATGGAGCCGAAAGGCTTGGGGCGCGATACCTCAGTGACCCGCCACGGTTGAGAGTTTGAACAGCATCAATGCCAGCCCGTCAAGCTGGACCGAGCGGGGGCAGCACCCGTCTCAACCGCCACTTTCCGTTCCCACCAATAGACGGGCTCGGACCTCCTAAGTCTGATGAAACGGAGCGTTACCGTTTGGGAACATGGCCTCAAAGTCGAAAAGATGAGACGCCACCCTCTCAAGGTGGAATATCGGGAGCGTTACCCGGTGAGGTCGCCATTTTATGCCTGTGTAGCCCAACCAGCAGAGGCGCTGCGCTTAGAACGCAGAGGTTGCGGGTGCAAATCCTGCCACAGGCACCATTTTATGTCGGGGAGAATGAGTATTCCAGCGAGTCTCATAAGCTTGCCTCCGTGGGCGCGACTCCCACCCCCGCCACCATTTGCCCGGCTGTTGTAACATTAGCGAGCGGCTCTTACAAAGCTGAAGACGGGGTGAGATTCCTCGGCTGGGCACCATCCTCCTGTAGTTCAAAAGCAGAATCCGCGTTTGATAAACGCAAGACGGTGGGGCAGTACCACCCCGGAGGACCATTCTCGTTGGATGGCATAGACAGATGTGCGGCGGTCTGAAGAACCGCAGAGATCCGAGCGTTACGGATTCCAACGGCCACTTTATTGTTCAACAAGCCTTACTGATCTACCAGCTATGATGCCGCTCTTCCAAAGCGGATGACCCAGGGCAGCACTGGGGTAGGGCACCATGTTCCTGTAGTGAAGCAGAATCACGGTACCCTGCGAAGGTACAGCCCCGAGTGCGAATCTCGGCAGGAACACCATTTTGCTCCGGAGGTGTAAGAGCTTTTGCATACTCGGCTTCGAACCGATGTGGTTGTGGGTGCAAGTCCTACTCGGAGCGCCATTTGCCTCATGTAAGATCCTAGTCCTGTTTCGTAAATAGGCGTGCTGGCTGAGATGCCAGATGAGGCTCCATCCGTGGATAGTGTAGCAGAAGCATTCATCTCTGTGAAAGATGCAGGCCCAGTGCAACTCTGGGGTCACGGACCATTTTTGCCCATGAAGCATAGATAGCGATGCGCCCGCTCGGTAAGCGGGAGATGGTCGGCGCACATCCGACCTTGGGCTCCATTTCAGATAGTTCATCGCGCCAGCAATGGTGAGGAAGTTCGCGACTGAAAAGCAGCCGTAGGAGGATTCGTCCGTTTTTACTACGTGGTATCAGCAAGCCAAACAGCCTGAGGGTAGTGCTTCCCTGAGAAGGCGGGTTGGTGCGGGGAAGTTAATACTCCCGGCGAGAAATCGTCAGTCGAATGATGAACCCCGAAAGGGTTACAGAATCGCGGCTATTGTCTGAATTTGGTTGGTGGCACAGTCAAGGGGCTGTCCCTGTTTGGAAAACAGGTGGAGGAGCAATCCTTGGGGCGCAATACCTCCATCAACCGCCATTGGTTCGCAAGCATACGAAGTGATGCACTTGGCTCTTAACCTTGAGAACACGGGGCAGTACCGTGGCGAACCACCATTTTGGTTAGTGAATCCATGAAGCATGGACTCCGTTTCGAAAACGGAAGGAACCTTCGGGTTTGGAGCGCGATACTTCCGCTGACCGCCATTTTGGGTTTCAAGCATAGAAAGCGATGCACGGGTTTTGTAAACCTGAGAGGAGAGCGCAAGTCTCTCGATTCCCTCCATCTTGGAGAAGCGTTGGTTCGAATCCAACACGGGCTTCGGCTCGTTGGTGTAGCGGATAGCACACTCCTATCCAATTTTATTGGGTTCTGAGGTAATAGTAGCCTGCCTGTCTCTGAAACAGGTCGTTGTGGTGCGAATCCACGGAGCCCAGCCATTTTGGATCGTATAGGGGCCAAGGTGCCTTCGCTGTTTGCTAAACAGATGATGCCTTCGGGCATGGGGTGCAAGTCCTCTGCGATCCGCCATTTCCTCCTGTAGTTCAAAGAGAACCGGACGACTTATAATCGTCAGTAGTCCTTGAAGTGGGCCGAGTCTAGGAGCGTTACCTAGCAGGAGGACCAATACCCGAGTCGGCAAAGTAGTCACCCTCGCTTTGAACGAGGACAAGTCATGGTGCGAGTCCATGTTCGGGTTCTAATTTATGCCGCTGATGGACAACAGCATGTCTGCCTCCCTTTCAAGGAGGAGCGAGCCGGGGCAGCACCGGTCGGCGGTACCATTTCCCTATGTATCCCAAAGCAGAGGAGCATCCCCGAGAAGGATGTAATGTGTTGGTGCAAGACCAATCATGGGGACCATCCCTCATTGATGGCAATAGCAGACCGAGTGTTCTCAAAAAGCACTGTGCCCGGAGCATTACCGGGATGAGGGACCATTTCAGGAAGCGTAGTGTTAACAGACAAGCATATCCGGCTTTTAACCGGCAAGGTGAGGGTGCAACTCCGTCCGCTTCCACCATTTCGAAAACAAGAAGAACAGACTAACGAATTTATGACAGACATCCTCCACAAGCCAACGGTTCTTGTCCTGAACCGATCTTGGCAGCCCATCCACACCAAAACTGTTGCAGAAGCAATCTGTATGCTCGCAACGGACGTTGCCACAGCACTGGACATAGATGGTCAGAACATGCAGGCCGTAAAGTGGACTGACTGGATGAAGCTGCCAGTAAGGGAAACTGACTGTGCAGTACATACTTCAAAAATGGCGATTCGGGTTCCCACTGTGATTGTTCTGTGCAACTACGCAAAGGTTCCAAAGAAGCGACCAAAGCTTTCATCCAAGACAATTTGGGAAAGGGACAATGGAATCTGTCAATACACTGGAAGAAAACTATCTCCCGAAGAAGCGAATATTGACCACGTACTTCCTCGATCAAAGGGAGGAGCTACATCCTGGGAGAATTGCGTTCTTGCTGATAAAAAGGTGAATAGCAGGAAAGCTGACAGGCTTCCACAGGAAGCAGGACTGAAGCTTTCCCGTGCTCCACAAGCCCCAAAGGAGCTTCCTGTCAGCTTGTTCATCAGGAACAAGCATGGAGTTCAGGACTGGAATCATTTCTTGTCGTAGAGTTATTTTCATACGACTGAAACCGGGAGGGGAAATTGTAGAAGAACACGGGCATAGTGCCCCCGATGTTACACGGGAGCTAAGAACTGAAACGCGGTTGTGGGTCGCTTGAAGTTTCCGAACATACCAGATTCTATACTGGATCACGTCCAGTAGCACTCTGCGCACTCGGTCATGTGGTAATGCGTAGGATGACGTGATTATGCCCTCCCTTACGGGAATGACGGGGCGAGGTTCCACCTCGATCTCGATCTGCGGGTTCAAAGGCTTCTCCGTTCTCCGTGTTTCAGGTTCAGAGGCCAGTGCTCGGGATATAAAGTGCTACCCGATCTTTTTGTCCCCACAATGACGCTGAAAGGGATTAACGACTCGTTGAGTCTCTTTGGGGAACTGCTTGCGCTTCATGCCAAAGAAAAACCCGGAGGGTCGCATCCTCCGGGCCTCTTCCGGTTAAACCGGCTTTGGAAAGTGTTATCCTTCGGATGCGACCCGAACGAGCAAGGCGACCATACCACTCCCCCAAAGGAGCGCAAGGGGAAAGTTTTTTCGTCCACGTAAGTCCGCCGATGTCGGGAATAGAAATGGAGATTGAGTCAGCGAATTTCCTATGTCAGGAATTCCTTCCATGATCACGAAAATCATTCAGACCGTCCTTCTTGGGAAAGAATTTGTGGATCTTAACTCGGCGCTGGTTTCAAATGGCCCTATCCCCGCATCGGTATCAACAGGGTTCCTTCAGAGATATATGTCGGACATGATGCCAGTGAGGACCGATATGAAAGACATTCACACTGATTCACGAAAGAAAGTTCTGGAGTGGATTTCTAGGGTGGAACTGGAGTTGGTGGTTCGGGGTTCTAGGAAAAATTCCTAGATTCCTCCCAATTCGGCACAAGCTTTTCCTTCTTGCACTTCAATTGCAGTATGGGTACGTATTGTTCACCAATACTCCATGGCCAAAGCCTCAAATGACCCAGAAACGGACGCATTCATACAAGCGTACCGCGCCCGCAGGGCAGCACTCCCTCCCGGAGGAACCATCAACGGAATGCCTGTGCGGGAAGCCTTGGGAGCAACTCCTGCGCAAGTAGCAGCAAGGAATCCCGTGCTACCCGCTCCTGGAGTGCGGCAAATCCCAGCGGTTACGCCAGAACAGGCAGACCGGGCCATGGTGGCAGCGGAGCAGATCGGGGCGCGTAGGGCCGAAGAGCAGGCCGACGCCGCAAACTCTCGCAGGGACCGATACAATGCTTTCCTGGAAGAGCAGGGCATTAACCCCAATACCATTGGAGCCGCGCGCCTGACGGGGCGTTCTAGCAATCGTTCGCTCGACAACCCTTCCCTGATAGATCAGCGCCGGGCGGTAGGAGCGGCAAACATGGCAAACGCTCAGGAAGGATCTTTGCGGGCAGCATCAATTGCTGCTCGTAGGCGTGGCAATCCTGTGTTGGGCATGGAACTTTTGGACCAAGCTCAATCTCTTCAGGAGATGCAAGGAGGAAGGTCTTACGAGGCGAACCGTGCATGGTGGCAGGAGCAGTTTGCTGGAAACAGTCCTTTCCGGGAGTACATGCAGCGCCGGGCCAACGGGTTCTACTGATGGATGCGTTGACGCCAGTTATTCTCAATCGTAGTGTGTGGCATGATTGCTCTCCTTCTTGCCCAGTTCATCACAATCACCTACCCCAACGGGGATGGTACCACGACAAGCTTCACCGATAGGACCAGAATGCCACAGCCGGGACTCAGTTGGGTAACGCAATACAAGGATCAGACCGCAATGGGAGATCCTTACGCCTTCCGTGGGGACAGGAACGTGTACAACGAGGTATCTGACCGCTACCCCGTAAGTCCTACCATCCCACGCCAGCAGGTTCCCCTTGAGGAGCAGATGGCAATGGATGAGTTCCAGACCCAGCAGCAGGCTCGTCAGGTAAACATCCGAGGACAATTGTTGAACCAGCGTGTTACTCAGCAGCAGTTGGACTACGATAACCGGGTCATCAATCAAGCTGAGGAGGCGCAGCCCGCGCTTGCGGACCTTACTCCCGGAACCCCTGACTACGAAGCCCAGAAGGCCCTTTTCCTCAAAACCTACCCGCTGGCTGCCCAAAACCAAGCCCTGCAAACCCAGTTGGGACGCCTAGACCAAACCCACGCCCAGCAGATGCAGGCCAATGAAATCCTGAAACGGCAGGCGCAGGATGATGATGCAAGGGAGCAATACGCCCAAGACCGCATGGCGCAGAGCCTTGATGCACAGGTAGCAGCTTTTGGCCCCGCCGCTATGAAGGTGTACCAGGATGCCATGAAGGTGGAACCGGGACAGTTCATTACACCCGAAAAGCGCATTGAAGCCTTTTCCAAAGCTTCAGGTTTCATCAACCAGATGAAGGCCGAGCAGGAGCGCCAGAAATACGAGGATCGTCCCATGACTCCGCAGCAGGTGCAGCGGGAGATCAGCAGCAAACGCGCCCAGCGTCTCGGAATTTTGCGCACAGCAGGTGTCCAGAGCCCGGCAGACCTCACAGGAGACTTGGCTGATGACTACAACGCCATCTCCCAGGAAATTGTGTCCCTGCAATCCAATCCTTCCGCAGACGCAGCTACAGGTACTCCGGTGAAGACGATGCCAATTCAAAGTCTCTTCCCGAAACCCTCGACAAAAACGGGTCCGTAGCCTACATCTTGAAGGATGCCCACCGAGGAAATCCTTGCCCCGCCGTCTTGGCAGGAGGTTGAAACAAACGAGGAGTTTCAGAAGCTATCCCCCGAGGACAAGGCCATCACGCTTGGGAATTGGGCCAAAGCTACCCGTTCCTATGGAGACTCTGTAGGGGCATGGCAGGATGCCGCCATTCAGGACCAGTTCCATACCTCCACAGCGGCAAAACTGAAGGAGATTCAGGCCGCATCCAAGCTCCCGGAAACCAACTTCTTAGAGAATGTTGCCAACAGCCTTGAAGACAGTATAGGGAATGTTTTTCCAGCCATCGCCAGGGGAGCTACGTCCGAGGGCGTGTTGATGTCCTCAGAAGGCATCTACCGTGGATTGGGTCAGGAAATCTCTGAAGCTGATCCGCTGGCCCGAGCCAAGGAGAAGGTCGCAGGATTCGACCAAACCATCACCATGATTGATGACATGGTGAAAGAGGGTCGGATGTCCCCACAGGATGCCGAATCCCAGAAGGCCCAGGTGGGTCTGGATAAGGCTGCGGCGGAAGCAGACCTTACCCGTCTCACCACTCCAGGGAGCATTGAGAACCTTGCGGTAACCCCGGAAGCACAGCAGGCACGGAGAGACGTTGGAGGATTTCTCGAAACAGCCGCCAATGAAGCCTCTGGAATGCGGGAAGGTGCGCGCCAAGCTCTCCCAGTCAGCGATGAATTTCAAAGCACATTCCTAGGACAAGCTGCCCAAGGTATCGGTCAACTCGCCAATATCCCGGCCTATGCGGTGCCGGGTCTTGGCCCAGCGATGGCTATTGGGCAGCTCTACCAAGAGGGTTACGATGATGCGATCCAGTCGGGAGCAACTCCAGAAAAAGCCCACGCAGCAGCCAAGGAATACGTGGCGGTATCCGGCCCCCTGGAAGTCCTGGCAGATAAGCTTCTCGTGGGGAAAACCCTTCGCGCCATGGAGGGAAAGTCCACGATCAGACAAGCCCTTTCAGAAATTGCCAAGCAAGGCGCTCAGGAAGGTGGAACTGAGGGAACACAGCAACTTTGGCTCAACACGGTTGCCAAGCAACTTGAGAAGTACGACCCAGAGCGACCCCTGACAAAGGATGTTGCAAGTTCCGTCCTAGTTGGAGCAGCAGTGGGATTAGGTGGAACTACCGTTGCACAAGTGGCTGGCGCGGCATCAGCCAAAGAAACAGCTATTGTTCAACAAGCCGCAGTCCAGGCTAAGAACCTTGAGGCTAATGATTCTCCAGCGGCAGCCGAGGCCGTGGTGGAAATCGCAGCCGCAGAAGTCACTGACAACAGGATCGAGTCCCAGCGCAAATCTGCCAGCGTCATCGACGAACTGCTTTCAACTCCAGCAGCAGACCTTTCCAAGCCCTCTCTAGAAGCCCATGTTCAGGCTACAGAGGAAACCCAATTTGCTCCAACCCCAGCCGTAACTCCAGCGGTGGAAACGGAAGCCGGGACGGAGCAACCCCTTTCTGAACCCGTTGTCGTTAACGAAACCCCTGTCGGTGATACACAAGCAGATTTGCCTGTCGAATCTGAGCAACAAGCCGCCAGAGCAAGGGTGGAAGAAGCCCTTGCGGCAGGAGAGACACCTGCTCTAGCGGATGTTGCACTTGCCCAAGCGCAGATCACGACAGCACAACCAGAAGGAGAACCCAATGCCATTGAAACAGTCACCCAGCAAGAAGGCCTTCAAGTCCAACCTGAAGACGGAATTGAGGGCCGGGAAACCGCGCAAGCAAGCATTAGCGATAGCGTACTCAGTGAAGCGCAAGGCCAAGAGGTAGCGGTCAATGAAAACCCTCCGATCCAGCAAGATCAGCCAAATGTCCCAGAAGGAGTTCAGCAAGCACCTACTGCAAGTACAGGAGCTACGGAACCAGCCCAACAGCAGCCCCAGCGTGTCCAGTTGCGTGGAAATCCTCAGACGTTCACCATTACTCGCGCTCTCCCGCAAACAGAGGCGGAACGTGCTAACGACGAGCATTCTTTCGAGGTTGTAAATGACCGCACAGGAGAGACACAAGTAATTGAGCGGAACGACATTGCTCATTACGTAAAGCCCAAGAGCGAGCGGGTCAAAAAGGCGATAAAGAAGCTTCCGGCCAAGCAGCAAGCCAAAGCAGAAGCCGCTACGGAAATCTCCACAGAACCGGACCCCTACCAAGGCGTCCCGCTCACGAACGCTGCGCCATTGCCTAGCGTTAACATTCCGCTGTTCAACGAACTCTCCGAACTGGGAGTCTTTGACGAGGATGCCACAGCCACCAAGGTTCTCCAAAAGATCGCGGACAGCAAATCTACCCCTGACTGGGCGAAAACGCTTTCCAAGAGGCTCCTAGCGCTCGGAACGGCCATGGATATTCAGGCCGTCAACCGTCCTGATAGTTCCTGGAGTGCGCTCTATGTCGGAGGAGAAACCCCCGCAACTCTCATCAACCTCGCCCGCAGGAACCCCGGAGCGGCACTATCCATCCTCCATGAGGCCAGCCATCGGGTAACCCTCGACCAGATCCGCAATCCCGAGAAACTGACCGGAGAAGCCCGCAAGGCGTACGACGAACTTGTAGCCATTCACAAGGAAATCTCTGCCATGCCAGAGTTTCAAGGGGAATACGGTATCAGCAACGTGGAAGAAATGGTTGCCGAGGCATTCTCCAACGCAGGCTTCCGCAAGAAGCTGGACCGAGTGCGCCCCGGACAGAAGCAAACCCTGTGGCAGCGTTTCGTCAACGCCATCGCAAGGCTATTGTTCAACAAGCCTGCGGCACAGACATCCCTTCTACACAGCGCCGTTGAGAATGCGTTCACCTTGGCTGGTGCTCCGATTATTGAGTCCAGAGGAGGATCGGCTCCTATGCGGAGTGGGGAGACGCTATACCACGCCACGAGAAACTCTTATGATGGGATTCCGAAGGTTCCCTTCTACGCAGCATCAAATCCAGAATACGCATCCAATTTTGGAGCTAATCCAAAAGAGATTAGAGTGTTTCCAAAAAACACTTTAGACTTAACTGAGGTATCGGCAGACTTTGATTCTGGTTCGCAAGAACTCAAGCGTTTGTTAGAGAGTGGAGGAGTAAATACAACAGGCATTAAATTTGCGAAGGACGAAGAGCTTGCACAATCCCTGGCTAATAATTTACAGGAACTGTCGGCCAGAATTGCCAACGCTGGATATGACTCGGTTAGGCTGAACGAATACTTTTACGGTGGCGGTAAAGATACAACACTATTGGTGGTTTCGGAATCCGCCCTTGATTCTGGTGAAAGCGCTGTCGCCGCAATGGCGGAAAGCGGTAGCTGGTCGGAAACCATCACCAACCCCAACGCCAGTGAGGCCGCAGAGGCCAAGGCGCTGGTAGAGGCCACGCAGGAACTTGAGTCGGACGCGGGGATTGATGTTACTCCGCTCACTCCCGAACAGCAGCAGCTTCTCCAAGAAACAGACACCTTCAAGCCTCTTGGGCTGACGGCCCTATTTGCCCGTCAGTTCAGCAACATTCCTGGAACCGATTTCAATGACCGCCAGAGTGAAGCGGTGCAAGGCTTGGTCAAAGCAGCCAAGTCCTACGATGCTGCCAAGGGCGTTTCATTCCCTCAGTATGCGGCAGGTATCATCCGCAACCACATGCGGGACTACGCCAAGAGCAGGAAGATCCGCAGTAAGTACGTCACCCCAGACCGACCTGTGATGGAGGATGATGACGTGGAAACCATCGTCTCCACAGCGCCCTTTCCACAGGAAACCACCATCGCAGAAAATGACCGCAAGAGGATGCAAGGAGTGGCGCGAGAGGCTCTGCAAGCCGTCATGTCGCAGGCCAGCGAGAGAGATAGGACCATTCTCCGTGGATACGCCAGTGGACAATCGTTGCGCGAGATCGGAGCAGAAGTGGGGCTTTCCCAAGAAGGGGTGAAAAAGACCATCACCCGCTACCGAACCAACGTGGAGAAGGCCCTATTCCTCCGTGGCATCAACGACATTTCCGAAATCCTCGCCCCCGTGGAGGAACAGACCGCAGCAGAAACGACACGACAAACAACTCCAGAAGATGAACAAGCATTCCAAGAAAGCACGGTCGGCACGCTTGAAGCCCAAGACCTTGAGCAAGGCAGACCGATTTATTCCGATGAAGGACTCGTTGATGAAGGAGTCTTCGCTGCGGACAGTGGCGAGATCGAAGCTCTTGCGCAGAATGACGCGGTTAGCTCCATGTCAAAATGGATTTCGGCAGATAATGGACGAACTGCGGAGGCGGGACGGGATGCCGACCTTGAGGCCTTCCGATCCGGCGCGAGCACTCGAACTCTGGAACCAACTGACGCCAGAGCAGCAAGACGAGTGCTGGGCAACGACGTAAACTTCAACGCATTTGCAGGAGAACTGGAGAAGATTTTCGGGAAGCGTATAGTATTCCTTACGGATCTTCCGTCAACCGCACCGTCTGCTCTCTTCCTAAAGAGTAATCCCGACGCCATCTACATCAATGTCAATGGAAACTACCCATTGATGTTCCTTACCGGCCACGAGTTTGGCCACAGCCTGAAGGCCAAGAACAAAGCTCTGTACGAAGATCTCCAGCAGTTCGTTTTGGATAACGCCACCGACTGGACGGCCTACAAGAACAACCTGATCAACAACAAGGGCTACTCGGAATTCCAAGCCGCAGATGAATTTACGGAAGACTTCATCGGCGCACACTTCAACGACGGGAAGTTCTGGAGGAGACTCTGGCAGAAAGACAAGCCCCTGTTTGAGCGGCTGGTTGATGCCGCGATGGATTTCCTCAACGCCCTTACAGGCAGAGCGTCCAGCATGTCCCGAGACGTTCGTCCGTTCTTCAAGAACTGGGAGGAAACCCGCGATAAGCTTGTAAGTATTGTCGAACAAGCAAAGAACGGTAACTTGGATCAAGATCTTGTCGCGCCGATGGCGGAACGCGCCATTCCAGAATCCAATAAGGAAATTGCCTCACAGTTTGAAAAAGGCCTGGAGGGACAGGACAAATTCAAAGAGGTGATCACGCAGGAAGCAGGACAATCCCTCGACTCAATCCTTGCAGACGTTCTTTCCAAGCCCGCAGAAAGCGTGGATGACGTATATCGCCGTCTTGGAGAAGCCTTCAAGTACGAGTATGGGTTCCCGGACTTCTTGACCGAGAAAGCGCTGGACTTCATT